>Ga0315289_10010405_pt1 | contig 13322 bp, 11 predicted proteins | sample YL17G11_40_MG_FD_203452 | JGI IMG/M metagenome (GOLD analysis project Ga0315289, IMG submission 203452) | Sediment microbial communities from Yellowstone Lake, YNP, Wyoming, USA - YL17G11_40 | ecosystem: Environmental > Aquatic > Freshwater > Lake > Sediment | place: USA: Wyoming | collected...
AGAGCGCTACAAGGACGGCCGCATCATAGAGCTCGACGGGCTGACCGTGGAATACGACGATTGGTGGTTCAACGTCCGACCCAGCCAGACCGAGCCGCTCCTTCGGCTGAACGTCGAGGCGAAGACTCAGCCGAAAATGAAGGCAAAGGTGGAGGAGCTGCTGGATATCATCCGAAGTTAGATGGAGAATGGTTGATGGCTAATGGCCGATGGAGCATCTGACAATCCGACCATTGACCATCAGCCATTTGCCATATTCCATATGAGGAAGTGAACCCATGCTTGACCCAAGGTTCATCCGGGCAAATGCCGACGCTGTGCGGCAGAACATGCGGAACAGGAACATGGACGAGGGCGTTCTGGACGAGTTCCTGGAGGCGGACGATCTCTGGCGGCGCACGCTGACGGAGGTTGACGAACTCAAGGCGCTTCGGAACACGGTCTCCGAGGAGATCAGCAAGATGAAGCGCGCCGGCCAGGATGCCGCCGCGGAGATCGCCCGCATGCGCGAGGTCTCCGACCGCATCAAGGAGATGGACGCCGAGATCCGGGATCTGGAGCAGCGTGTCCGGGACGCGGCTCTCCTGATCCCGAACATGCCGCATGAGAGCGTTCCGGTCGGCCGGGACGATAAGGACAACATAACCATCCGCGAGTGGGGCGAGCCGCGGAAGTTCGACTTCAAGCCGCTGCCCCATTGGGACCTGGCGAGCAAGCTTGGGCTGATTGACTTCGAGCGCGGCAGCCGGATGAGCGGCAGCGGGTTCATACTCTTCACGGGACTGGGAGCCAGGCTCGAGCGCGCGCTGATCAACTGGATGCTCGACCTGCACATCACGAAGCAGGGGTACAAAGAGGTCTTCGCGCCCGTGCTGGTGAACCGCAGCGCTATGGTCGGAACAAGCCAGTTGCCGAAGTTCGAGTTCGACATGTACCGGCTGCCCGACGACGACCTTTTCCTGATACCAACTTCGGAAGTGACCGTCACGAACATCTATCGGGAGGACATGCTGGACGGCAAGGATCTTCCGATCTACCTCACGACATACAGCGCATGCTTCCGCCGGGAGGCCGGAGCAGCCGGAAAGGATACGCGGGGCCTCCTCAGGGTGCACCAGTTCAACAAGGTCGAGATGGTGAAGTACACGCATCCCGAGACCTCGTATGACGAGCTCGAAAAGCTCACCGGGAACGCCGAAGACGTTCTTCAGGGGCTCGGCCTTCCGTATCGGGTGAAGCTTCTATGCACCGGCGAGATGGCGTTCCAGAGCGCGAAGACATACGACCTGGAAGCGTGGGCGCCAGGCGTGGAGCAGTGGCTCGAGGTCTCGTCGTGCAGCAATTGCACGGACTTCCAGGCTCGGAGGGCGAATACGCGATTCCGCCGGGAGCAGGCAACGAAGCCGGAATTCGTGCACACACTGAACGGCTCAGGGGTCGCGCTGCCTCGGACGGTGATCGCAGTGCTGGAGAACTACCAGCAGGCCGACGGATCGGTAGTCATTCCGGATGTCCTCCGCCCCTACATGGGCGGACTGGAAGCCATCAAGGCTCCGTGACGCTGAAGAAGTCCGCCGAACGGCGATGAAGGCAGACACGGAGACACGGGGACGCAAATGTGGATCTTGGGAACTATTATCCTGCTGGCAGTCGGAGCCGGGGTTCTCATATTCAACCGGCTCGTTAAGGCAAGGAACCTGATGGACGAAGCGTGGAGCGGGATAGACGTGCAGCTCAAGAGGCGTCACGACCTGATCCCGAACCTGGTCGAGACGGTCAAGGAGTACAGCGGGCACGAGCGCGGGGTATTCGAGAACATCGCCCGCCTGCGCAGTGAGATCATGACCGTTGACGGCCCCCGCACCGATACCGATGCCGAAAACGAGCTCTCCCGCCAGTTGAAGACCCTCTTCGCCCTTGCAGAGGCTTACCCCGACCTCAAGGCGAGCGGCAACTTCCTGGACCTACAGAAGAGCCTCTCGGAAATAGAGGACCAGGTTCAATACGCCAGACGGTACTACAACGGCACGGTCCGGGACTACAACATCCTGGTTCAGACGTTCCCGAACAACCTGCTGGCAGAGCGGCTGGGCTTCCAGCGGGAGGAGTTCTTCGAGATCGAGTACGCCACCGAACGGAAAGCCCCGGAAGTGGACTTCGACGGCCGATCGTGAGACAGGGAAGCGCGATGAGCGATGCGGAGCGCATAGTTGATATTCGACGGTCTCGAGTCACGCACGACCCCGAACTGGAGAATAAGACCATAAGAAACCGGCATCCGATACTCCTGCCCGCAGTGCTGCTTCTGTTCGCCGCCGCGTGCATGGCCCTTTCAACGCCGGCGGTGTCTCAGGACATGCAGGCTGACACCGAAAGGATACTCCTGTTCCGCAGCGACATAACCGTGCACGAGGATTCGTCCATGACGGTTCAGGAGACCATTCAGGTCGTAAGCACGGGCAATGAGATCCAGCGCGGCATCTATCGCGACTTCCCCACCCGCTACAAGGGCAAGTACGGCAGCGGGTACGTGGTCGGCTTCGAGGTCGTGGAGGTCCTGCGAGACGGGAAGCCCGAGCCCTACCACATGGCGAACCAGGAAAACGGGAAGCGCGTGTACATCGGCGATCCGGACGTGAACCTGTCCCCGGGGCGGTATAGGTATGCCCTTACCTACAAGACAGACCGGCAGCTTGGGTACTTCGAGGATCACGACGAGCTCTACTGGAACGTCACCGGCAACGGCTGGTCGTTCCCCATAGACAGAGCTGAGGCCGCGGTAACTCTCCCAACCGGAATCTCCGGCGCAGACCTGAAACTCGATGGCTACACCGGCCCTCAGGGCTCGAAGGCAAAGGACTTTATAGCACATGTTGACAAGTTCGGGCATGTGGTATTCGTTACCACGGCGCCGCTCGGCGTCTCCGAGGGACTGACGATTGTGGTCTCCTGGCCGAAGGGCTTCGTGGCGGAGCCGACCTCGCAAGAGAGAATGGGCTACTTTCTCCGCGACAACCGGGGCATCCTTGCCGGGCTGGTCGGCCTGATAGTTGTCCTTCTATACTACGTGGTCGCGTGGTCAAGGGTAGGAAACGATCCCGAAAGAGGGACCATCATCCCGCTGTACACGCCCCCGGAAGGACTTTCACCAGCCGCCGTGCGCTATGTCGCCAGGATGGGCTACGATAACAAGAGCTTCACCGCCGCCCTGATCAACATGGCGGTCAAGCGCTTCATCAGGATCGAGGAAGATGACCACGTTTACACGATCATCAAGGACAAGGCCGATGAGACTGTTCTGTCACCCGAGGAGCAGGGAATCGCTGTTACCCTGCTCGGCTCAGAGGACAGCATCAAGCTCACTGACGAGCGCTATGCGACAGTCGGTGCGGCGTTAAAAGCTGCCAAGGAAGCTTTGAAAACGAGGTGCTCGAGGTATTTCTCCACCAACAGCCTGTATCTCGTCCCGGGTCTGATCCTGTCCATGGCGACGGTTGGCTTCAGCGCGGTTCTGACATCCGCATTTAAGGCGGTTTTCGTCGGCTTCATGGGTCTCTGGGTCGCCGGGTGGACCTTCGGCGTGATAGCCCTGGTATCTCAAGCCGGCCGCGCGTGGAGAGATGCCCTCCGCGGAACGGGAAATCCCGTGTTCTCGTCGCTTGGCGCGGGATGCCTGACTGTGTTCGCCTTACCGTTTATCGCGGGCGAGGTATTCGGGCTGTACATGCTGGGTTCTCTCGGCTCGCCGCCGCTCATCCTGCTTATCCTGCTGATCGCCTTCGTCAACTACCTGTTCTATCAACTGCTTAAGGCGCCTACCATCCCGGGCAGGAGATTGCTCGACCAGATCGAGGGCTTCAAGATGTACCTCTCCGTGGCAGAGAAGGACAGCCTGGATGCTCTCACTCCTGGTGGAAGGACTCCGGAGCTTTTCGAGCGGTATCTGCCCTATGCGCTTGCGCTCGGCGTGGAGCAGGCATGGGCGCAGAAATTCGCGGACGTGCTGTCCAGGGCCGCGGCAGGCGGCGAACCCTATCGGCCGGGCTGGTATTCCGGAAGGTCCTGGAGCAGTGCGGACCCGACCGGGTTCGCATCCTCGCTGGGAGGCTCGCTGTCCGGTGCGATCTCTTCGTCATCTTCGCCGCCGGGGTCGAGCTCAGGCGGCGGAGGAGGAGGCTCCTCCGGAGGTGGAGGTGGCGGCGGTGGGGGAGGCGGCTGGTAGACTACTTGTCCGCTGCTTCCAGAGCCTTCAATCTGCTGTTCGCCAGTTCGAGGTCCGCGGCGGCGGGCTTCAACTCGACCACCCGACGATACGCGGCCGCGGCGGTTCGGGGCATCTTCGCCTTCTCGGCGGCCTGGGCAAGCGCGAGCCAGTACTTGGCGTTCTCGGGATCCAGTTTCGTCAGGCGCTGGGCGACGGCATACTCATCCTCGGCCCTGCCCGCCTCGCGGTATGCGTGCACGAGGTCTCCCAGCACGGTCCGGCTGTTCGGAAACTCCCTCAGCCTCTTTTCAAGCACGACTATTCTCTCGCCAGCGGCCTTCTCGGGTTCGAGTCGCACACGCGCTTCGCGTCCCGGACTGACATTCCCCATGCCCATCGCGAGGTCCTCGGCTCGGCCGGGCAGCTCAGCCGCCGGTTGAGGCGCCTGCTGAGTGCCCCCGAAGTACGCCTGAGCAACATCGCGCGGATGGCCCTCCGGTACCGCCCCCGCCAAGCTCGGCCCAGCAGGTGGAGGCGGAGTCGCAGGCGCGGCAGTAAGGCTCTCCACTCCCAGACTCTTGCCCATTTCGTAGCCCCCGGTGACGGTGTCGGTAGCTTCTCCCCGCTTCAAGGCCCATGTTTCCGCGACCTTTTCGCCGACGCGAAGCCTGCCCGCCGCGGAGTCGCTATGGGCGAAGTCTTGGCCCTTTGGCACCGGTGGAGCAAGCGCCTCAGCCATGCGTTCGCTCGGCTTTGCAGCGGGGAGCTTCATCCCGGGAGCCGAGGTAGCGGTCGGACGAACTGCCTGCGGCCCGCCGTGGGTCATCGGCGCGCCCAGTTGGAAGCCGGCGCCCTTTGACGGCGGCTCCGGGCGAGCTTCCAGATCCATCGCCTTCTCCCGCGGCATCGTTTCCTTCATGGCAAGCTCGGGGCTTCGAGCAGCCTGCTCGTTGGGGAAAAAGACGGGCTCGACCGCCACGATGATAATCGCGAAGACGAGCAGCGCGGCAGCGGCGGCCGAATACGCCGGGAGCTTGCCCGCCCAGCGAGACCTGCGCACCGGCTCGCGGGGAATCCGGGCCATGACCCGGCTGCGGAGATCGAAGGCCGGCTCCATCTGCGGATAGTCGGTCTGCCTGAGCACGCTCACCGTCCGAGCAATCTCATCCAGCTCGCGAGTACACGAATCGCAGGCGGCGAGGTGCTCTTCGAGGCGTTTCAGCAGCCGCTCGGGGAGCACGCCCTCGGCGTACGGCAGAAGATGTTTTCGGAGGCGAATGCATTTCATCTTACGACCCTTGTTCGAGCCAGTCGAGGTGTCCCCTGAGCTTCTTGCACGCATAGTGAAGCCGGGACCACACTGTGCCCACAGAGCACTTCAAGACGCCCGCGATCTCCTCGCACGAATACTGCTCGAAGTAGTGCATTACCACCACGATTCGCTGCTTGTCGGACAGCGAGTCAATCGCTCTTCGCACCGCCTCGTTCCGCTCGCGCTGCTGGAGTGAGTCGGCGGGCGACGGATCGGCCTCGGCCCGGATCATGGATGCGAGTCCGGTCGCGGGATCATCAATCGAAACAGTGCTCCGGCGCTTCATCTTCTTCAGCCACTTCAACGTGATGTTCACGGCGATGGTGTGCAGCCAGGTGGAGAACTTCGCGTCGCGCCTGAAGCTTCCGATCGCCCTGTAGGCCGATACGAATATGTCCTGAACCAGATCGTCGGCATCGTCACGGGTGTCAACCATGCGCGAGACTATACCGTAGACCGCCCTCTGGTGCCTGTCAATCAGCTCGCCGAACGCCGAGGCTTCGCCGGTCTGGGCACGGAGAACCAGCTCAGTGTCAGCATCGTGTTCGCTGAGGCGACCCGCCGCTTCGCCAGCCGTTTCGACAACCCGGCCGGACGCGGATCCCTCCGAGAGCAAGTCGGCATTCTGCTTGGAATCTGTCATGAGCGCTCACGCGGATTCGTGCGGCGGGCCGGAGCGTGCCCGTGCCGCGGCATGCCCGCGTCTCCGGCGCCAATCCTAGCAAATCCACGTCAGATTTGCAAACCTGTCAATGATTTCGACCCTCTATACGTGGGAACCTTCAAAAAGTTTCGCGGAGCGCGTGGGGAGAATGGGAGTATGGGGGAATGGGAGAAAGGGAGAAAGGGCGAAGGAGTGCGCGACGATGCACATGAGCCTGCACTTGCGCTTCCCCGGCAATCAGATCACCTCGATGTGACAGCGAATCCCGCGATGCCCCACAACTGCGCGATCCTCTTCGGAACGTCGGTGTTATCCAGCACTCCTCCGAACGAGTCCGCTCCCGGCCCATCGGCGAAGAGAGGCACATTGCATCCGGAGTGTCCCTTGGTCGTCCATACGGTCTTGAATCGGGCGCTGCTGTCTTTGTCGGGATAGTTGATGGTCAACCCGCCGGTCTCGTGATCCGCGGTCACGACGACGAGCGTGTCTCCGCGCCTCCGGGCAAAGTCCAGAGCCTTTCCGATCGCCCCGTCGAAGTCGAACACCTGCTTTACCGAGCCGGGGGCGTCGTTGTTGTGGCATCTCCAGTCTATCTGGCCGCCCTCAACCATGAGGAAGAAGCCGTCCTTATCTGCGGATAGAGCTGCGATGGCCTTCTCTGCCATCTCAGCCAGTGTGGGTTCCGGCGGCTCGGTGTTCAGCGGGCCCATCTGGAAAAGGCCCAGGAGCTTGCTGCCCTTCGCCGAAAGGAGAGCCTCGCGCGTGTCAACGACCTCATAGCCTGCGGAACTTGCCTCTGCGAGCAGATCACGCTCGTCCTCACGCTTGCTCTGCTCCCGCAATTTCGGGATGAAAAACATCCGGCCGCCGCCGAGCAGAACGTCAATCTTCTTGTCGAGATACTGAGGCGCGATGTCAGCCTCCCCCTTGCGCGATTCCACGTGGGCGCCGAAAGAGGCAGGAGTGGCATGGGTGATCGTGACAGTCGTGACGAGGCCCGTGGCCTTCCCGATCTTCGCCGCCGCTTCGAGGATAGTCTCGACAGATGTGCCGTCCGGGAGAGTGCTGATCATGCCGTTGTTCGTCTTGAACCCGGTTGCGAGCGCCGTTCCTGCAGCCGCGGAGTCAGTTATGGTCGCATTCGCCGCATGAGTCTTCACGAACCCCGCGCAGCGCATGGAATCCATATCAAGCGGCCGGCTTGACTCATCGAGCGAGAGTCGGGCCAGCGTGACCTGGGCGAGGCCCATGCCGTCGCCGATCATGAGGATCACGTTCTTCGGCGCTTGCCCGGCCCAGGCAGGCGCGCACGCCAGGATCAGCACAAATAGAGAGATCAGTATCAGCCTGTATCTGGTCATCATTCGCTCCTGTCATACCCGTTCAGAGGGTGATTGCTCGGACAGGGCATGCCCCTGTCCGGAATCCATTATAGCACCTTGGCAGCCGGCTGGGGAATAGCGGGTCCTGAGAAAACCAGCAAATTTACCTGGAGGTCGGAAACCGCCATTCGCGGCTGCACTGCCAAAGCGTGCACGGGCGAATGTTCAAGCAGGAAGGATTCGGGGAGCGATGCAGAGTATTGGATACGCGGGATGTGGCCGCTCCCTCTGTGGAGAATACGGCGCGCGTCGTGCTATACTAAGGCTGCCGACCGCGTGCGAAATCGAGAGTGTTGACGTAGGAGAAAGCGCCGGCCCAGATCATACATGTTACAAGCACTCACAGCCAGTCTGATAGCCGGACTTGCGACCGGACTCGGCGCGGTCATGTTGCTCGCGTTCAAGCGCATATCAATGCGCGTGTTCGACACGATGATCGGCTTCGCGGGCGGCGTCATGGCCGCGGCATCCATCTTCGGGCTTATAATCCCGGGAGTGGCGGCCGGCGGCCTGTGGCGCGTGATCGTCGGCTTCCTGGCAGGCGCCTTGATCGTGTTCGCGTTCGACATGCACCTCCCGGAGCTCTTCCGCAAGGCGGGACACCCTCCGCCGTGCCGATTCGTTCACCAGGGTCTGCTCATGGCCGGAACGATTGCCCTGCACAACATCCCCGAAGGCTTCGCAGTCGGAGCCGGTTACGCATCCGGCCGGCCCGGTCTTGGACTCTTCCTCGCGCTTGCCATCGGCCTGCAGAACATTCCTGAGGGAACAGCGGTCGCGGCGCCGCTGATAGCAGGCGGAGTTCGCCGAAGACGAAGCGTTCTCCTCGCGACGCTCTCCGGATTGATCGAGCCGATAGCCGCCGTCGCGGGATTCGCGCTGGTCCGATATGTAGGCTCGCTGCTGCCGGCCGCGCTCGGATTTGCGGCAGGAGCGATGCTCTACGCCGTCTCACACGATCTGCTCCCCGAAAGCCACAGCCACGGATACGAAACGTGGGCCACGTGGAGCTTCCTCATCGGTTTCCTCTTGATGCTGGCGCTCCACTACTCACTCGGATAGGTTTGCCAGGCAAGACGGTCAACCGTGTTGGCGGTCTCCTCAAACCCTTTTGGCTTCCTTGCTGCCGCACTTCCACCACCGCTCAGCGTCATGCGGCGGCCGCATCTGATTTGACACTCTGCGCCTATCTCGCTAAACTGTCCCTACGCGAAAACGGGGTCTTTCATACATTCTTAGGAGCACAGGCGACGTGATTCTGGCGGTCGAGAAATCGGAGCTGTCCGGGCAGGTACGCATTCCGGCCTCGAAATCGCACACGATACGCGCGGTGGCGATCGGCTCGCTCGCGCACGGGACCTCGCGGGTCGCGAATCCGCTGGTTTCCTCGGACACGCTGGCCGCCGTGGAGGTCTACCGGAGGTTCGGCGCATCCATCGTCCTGGATGGCGAGTGGGCTATCACGGGCACGGGAGGCACCCCGGCGGTACCGGACGATATCGTGGACGTGGGGAACTCCGGCACCACGCTTTACATAGCGCTGGGGACGGCGGCGTTAATCGAGGGCTACAGCGTCTTTACCGGCGACCATCAGATCCGAAGCCGGCCCGCGGGCCCGCTGCTTGAAGCCATGAACAACCTCGGCGCGCACGGCTTCTCCACTCGAGGGGACGGCAGGCCGCCTCTCGTTGTCGGAGGCCCCATGCGCGGCGGACGAACCGAGCTCGACGGCAGCAAGACCTCCCAGTATCTCACGAGCCTGCTGCTCAACTGTCCGCTCGCCGGCGGGGATTCGGAGATCCTGGTGAGCAACGCGATCGAGAAGCCGTACATAGAGATGACGCTCGGATGGCTTGACGACATGGGCATCAGGTACGAGCGAGCAGGCTATGAGAGCTTTCGAATCCCCGGCGGCCAGAGCTATCGGTCATTCGAGAAAAGCATTCCGGGCGACTTCTCGTCCGCGACCTTCTTCCTGTGCGCCGCCGCGATCACGGGTTCCGAATTGACGCTCCTGGGCCTCGACATGAAGGATTCGCAGGGTGATAAGGCCGTCGTGGACATGCTGCGGGAGATGGGAGCGCAAATCCAGCAGCTTCCGGAGGGGATACGAATCACCGGCGGCGAGCTGAGAGGCGGCGAGTTCGACCTCGGCGACACGCCGGATGCCCTGCCGGCGATGGCGGTGACGGCATGCTTCGCCCGGGGAGTCACCCGACTGGTGAACGTGCCTCAGGCCCGGCTGAAGGAGACCGACCGCATCCGGGTGATGCGCGAGGAGCTCTCGAAGATGGGCGGGAAGGTCGAGGAGCTTCCGGACGGCCTAGTCATCACCGGCAGCCCCTTCGACAAACTCAGGGCAGGTCCGCTTCACGCCGCCAGAGTAGACGGCCGCGGAGACCATCGAGTGGTGATGGCACTGGCGGTTGCGGGACTTGCATGCAAGGGCCGGACGGAGGTTGAAACCGCCGAGGCGGTCAATGTTACGTTCCCGAACTTTGTGGAGCTGATGCGGGGCGCGGGAGCGGTGATGGAGATTACAAATCGCAAATGACAAATTGCAGATTCGGGCGCGGCAATTTGCGATTTGGAACGGAGGATACACTTGATGGGCAGGGATTTCCGAATCTCTGCCCGAAATCCCCGGGTGGCGATTCGGAAATCGCCACCCATCGCGAAGCCGTCATGTAGGGGCGAGGCATGCCTCGCCCGGGGGAGTATGAGTAAGAGTAGGGGCTAGTATACAGGCAGAGGAGGCAATCCTTGTTAGGCAACACATATGGACGAGCATTCAGAGTGACCGCGTGCGGGGAGTCGTACGGCGATGCGCTGATGGTGATCGTTGACGGCGTGCCGGCGGGCATGGACCTGTGCGACGCCGACATCCAGGTGGAGCTTGACAAGCGCCGGCCGGGAACGTCGCCGATAGACTCCCCCAGGCAGGAGACCGACCAGGTGAAGATCGTGGCGGGCGTGATGGACGGGAAGACCACGGGCGCTCCGGTCGGCATGATCGTCTACAACGTGGACCGGCAGGAGATTCACGTCGAGCAGTATCGCAAGGTGAAAGACCTGATTCGGCCGGGGCATGCGGAGTACACCTTCTTCGTAAAGTACGGGGAATATGCCGACTGGTGCGGCGCGGGTCGGGCGAGCGGCCGGGAGACCTGCATGCGCGTGGCGGCGGGCGCGCTTGCGAAGAAGATCCTGGCCACCGAGAGCATCAAGGTTCTGGGCTACGTCAAGGAGTGCGCCGGGATCGCCGCGAGGGAGATGACCTTCGAGGAGATCGAGGCGAACAAGGGCAAGAACATCATCAACTGCCCGGACCTCGAGGCGGCCGAGAAGATGATCGCCCGCGTGCTCGAGATCAAAGAGGAAGGCGACACGGCCGGCGGGATCGTGGAGGTCATCGCGCGCGGCGTGCCCGCCGGACTCGGCGAGCCGGTATTCGACAAGCTCAGCGCGTGTCTGGCGCACGGCCTGATGAGCATCGGCGCGGTCAAGGGCGTGGAGATCGGCGCCGGGTTCGCTGCCACCAGGATGAAGGGTTCCGAGTGCAACGATATTCCGTATCTCAAGGACGGCAGGGTGCGCTTCAAGACGAACAGGGCCGGCGGATTCCTCGGCGGCATCACAAACGGTGAGGACCTGGTGCTCCGGATCGCCGTGAAGCCGACCGCGACTATCTCCATCGCGCAGCCGACTGTTGACATGGCGAAGATGGAGGAGACGACGCTGGGTGCGATCACCCGCCGTGATCCGACTATCACGGCCAGGATCGTCGCGGTCGCGGAAGCCATGACCGCCGTAACGATAGTAGATCACCTGATGATGTGGCGCGGCTACGACAGCCTGCAGAAGTTCGAGCATAAGTGGAGATAGGTTAGCCGCCAGCCGCCAGCAGCCAGTAGGGGCGGCACCTGTGGCCGCCCACGAAACCCTCTCCCTTGAGGGAGAGGGTTAGGGTGAGGGTGAAATGCTCGCACGATAGCCCCACCCTCATCCCAACCTTCTCCCCAAGAGGGAGAAGGAGCTGCTAGTGCCTCTGCAACTTAATACGCCGCACTCCGGCCCAGGGTTGTCCCGACTGCGGGATCCCGCGCCGGCGGGAAAACACCTGGGCTAGACCCGGGCAAAGCCCTGCCGGGCTGAAACGACTGTAACCCGGAGGGTTTTGCTCGACGGTAGCCCAGGAATTCATTCCTGGGATTCTAGGCCGTACAAGTTGCACGGGCACTAGCTGCTCCGGCAGCGGGCTGCCGAAGCAACAGGAAAGTAGAGTGACCCGGGGTTCCCGGGAAACGCATGATGTGCACCGTAAGGGGCGGCCCGGCCGAGCCAGGTAACCGCCCCTTTCAAGCTTAAGAGGACTCGCCCGGCGGCTGAGCCTTGGTCTGAAGAACAAGGCGGATGATGAGGAGTCCGAGGAGAATCACTCCCGCGGCCAGCACGACCCAGATCACCCACGGATTCGCCTCGAGCCAAGGCTTTGTCGCAATGGGCATCGAGAAATCGGGGTTCTTGGACTCACGGCCGAGCTGCAAAGGCACCGCCGGCTGAGACAGGTGATACTTGAAGGTCTGCTGGAAATCGTAGACCGGCATCTCTGCCTCAGCGTTTCCATAGTACAGCCGGTAGCTGAGGCCCGGCTTGTAGGGAAGGAAGACGCGCCGGCTGATACCATAGACTTCGACACCCGATACCCCGATGGGCTGGTCATCGTAGTTCCGTATCCTGACCCGGATGTAGCGCCAGCCGGCTTCGGAGTACTCGACGCCGGATTCCTCCGCCTTGAGTTTGGGCATGTCGTACTTCAGGATGTATCCCGACCCCAGTTCGGTCCATTCCTTCCGGTCCTTGCTCCCTGCGATCTCAACCTCGCGGTTATAGTTCGTATCCGGCGAGGCGATGACCGCACGCTGCCCGGGCAGGCCTGCGGATCGCATGTCAACCACGATGTCCGTGCTTCGCTCCTCCGAGTTCTGAGTGACGGACCCCTTTCCCTTGTACAGAAGCATCTCTTTGGCGGGCTCGACCTTTCTCCAATAGACGTTCGCGCCGGCTATCGCGATGGGTTTCTCGTCAAGATTCCATAGCCTCACCCGGATGTACCGGTACGTGTTCTCCGGGTAGCTGACCGTGGTGCTTCGGGCGCGATATTCGTGGGAAAAATCGAAGATATGGCCGTCGTCCCGAAGGGTAGCCCATTGCGTTCCATCCTGACTGCCCGCGACGTCCACCCTCTGCATGAAGTTCGTGGAGGAGGTATAGATCTCTATCCGGTTGCTGACCCTCCCCGGTTTGCCGAGGTCGAGCATGAACGAAGCATATTTGCCCGGCACAGCCGACTTGTTAAGCAGCTCGGGCGCATACGGCGTATCCGTGACAGTGCCCCGCTCTTCGAGGAGCTTGAAGGGGACCTCCCGTTCCTGACCATTGACGATGCGAAGGTCGGCCAGGTCCCTTCGCGACCCGGAGTAGACCTCCTTGTCGAGGCTGAACTCCGCGTAGTCGGCACGAATGTCTGAGCCGGGCCTGAGCTCCTTGAAGTACGCCCACCTCGCACGACTGAAATCCGCCAGGGACGGGCGGGCCAGAGACAGAACGATCACTAGCAGGAGACCCCATCTGTACCTGTCTGACATGTTGCTCATCATTGCTCACCCACCGCTACTATATGCGTATCTTGTCACGATATGCCTGGTAAACATAGGAGGACACCAGAAGCACCAGCCCCAACGCGACGAAAGCGATTAT
>Ga0315289_10010406_pt1 | contig 13321 bp, 8 predicted proteins | sample YL17G11_40_MG_FD_203452 | JGI IMG/M metagenome (GOLD analysis project Ga0315289, IMG submission 203452) | Sediment microbial communities from Yellowstone Lake, YNP, Wyoming, USA - YL17G11_40 | ecosystem: Environmental > Aquatic > Freshwater > Lake > Sediment | place: USA: Wyoming | collected...
CGCAGCGGCAACAAGGTGCTTCTGGTCGAAGCGAACTTCCGTCGGCCCGCGCTGGCGCGGCTCTTCGACGTGCCCGACGCCCTCGGCCTGTCGAACGTCCTGGTTGGCATGAACTCCGCCTCGGAAACGATTCAGGCCACCGCGGTGGAGAACCTCGACCTCCTCGTCGGCGGCGCCACGCCGCCTAGCCCGGCTGACCTCCTGGGTTCCCTGGCCATGCGGCGCTTTCTGGACGAGCAGAAAAAGAATTATGATCGTGTGATCGTGGATGGGGCGCCCATCCTCGTGGTGGCGGACAGCCATTTGCTGGCCGAGATCATTGACGGCGTCATCCTGGTGCTGCGGGCCAACGAGAACACGCGCGGCATGGCGCAGCGCGGAACGCGCATGATCTTGAGTCTGAAGGCCAAACTGCTCGGGGCGGTTCTTAACGGCGTTCGGGCGACCAAGGGAGGCTACTTCCGCGAGGCCTACCAGGCCTACTACGATTACGCGGGGTCCGGTTCGTCGGCCACGAGCGCCCGACCCAGCGCGACGCCGCCGCCGGAACAATAAGTGCACGCCGGTGCGACAGAACTTTCCGTTGTCCAGGTGAGCCGTGACGCGGAAGTTTGCGCCTTTCGAGCCGCGACCGGGAGGTCGCGGGTACGTTCCCCGCCGTGGCACGTGCCACGCCGGATCGTGCATCGCCGACCGCTTCCGCCCTCGGCTCACAGGTGAGCCGAGGGCGGGGCCTCGTGCTTGCCCTTGCTTGAGACTCGGATGGAATCGCCTACGCTGCCGACGCGGACCGCACGGTCGCCGCTTGCCCGAGGGATTCACGTCATCCTCGAATTGGCTTGCCTTCTCGGCCTGGTTCTGTTGCCGACCGTCTTCGGCACGCTCCATCGCTACGGCAGTTTCGACCTTCTGCTCGTCGTCAGTCTCCTGCTGGCCTTGTGGGTGGTGTCCTCGCTGGTGGGTGTGTCGCTCGGATATGTTCGATCGATCGCGAACCTGTTCGTGTGGGGGATTCTTGGGCTCGTTCTGTGGCAGGCGATACCCCTTCCCGAGGTGGGGGTCGTCGGCCAGAGCCCGGCGGCCCTCGGACCGGTCCGGGAGGTCCTCGTCAACGCCGGCTACGACCGGACGGTACGCCCTTACCCCCTCTTGCCCGTGGCGCACTACAGTTTGGAGCCGGCGGCCACGCTCGGTGTCCTGGTGCTCCTGGTGGGGGCGGCGGGCTTATACTGGTTGATGAGTTCGGCGGTGGTCGGTCGCAAGCCGTTGCGCCGCGCCACGTCGGCGGCCATGATCGGTCTGGCGCTTCTGGGCCTCTGGGTGCTCACGTCCGGTCTGAGGTCGGCCCCTCCTTCGCTCCAAGGCGTTGCGCAGGCCGTTTCCGTGATACCGAATGTGGGTGGCGACGGTCTGGTGCCGGCGCTTCTGGCGGCGCTGCCGTTGGGTGCGGCTCTTGTGTTGCGCTCGGTGGGATGGATGCCTCATCGACCGGTCCGCCGGCGCCAGAGCCGGCTGGGGTGGCTCGGCCGTCGCGCCGCCGTCCGGAGCGGCATCGGGCTGGCCGCCACCAGTCTTGCGGCCGTGGCGCTCGGGACGTGCAACGTTCCGCGGACGCTGGCGCTGGCCTGCGCGTTGGCATCGCTCGGGTTTGTGCTCGTCGGCTATCTGTCGGTCGTGCGGCGCGAGGACCGCCGCCGCGCGGCCATGCTGTCGGCAGCGCTCGCGGCCTGGCTGGCGGTGATGATCGGGCTGGGCTGGTGTCTGGCGGGCGAGCGGCCGAGCGCCTCGAACCCCGCCGACCGCATCACATCCCTCATGGCCTCCGTGCCCCAGCGAGCCTTCCTGGGAACGGGGGCAGGCGCCCTTTCGCCGACGGCGACGTTCGGCGCCCCCGGGCGGCCTGTCGTCCCCGGCGCGGATCATGACGCGGACGGGTTCCAGGTTCTGGGAGCCGAGATCGGCGTCGTCGGAGTGGTGCTGGTTCTGGCCGGCGTGGCGGCGTTTGCGATCGACAGGCTCCGCGCGTGGTGGCGGGCTCGAAGCCCATGGACCTGGCTCGCCCCGCTGGTGGGGTTGGGCGCGGTGGCGGCCAATCTGGTGTACTTCGAGTCCGACGCGACGGCTTTGCTGGCGCCGAACCTGCTCGCCTTGGCCGGCGTCCTCGGATTGACCGTCGCCTGGGGCGCGCACAGCGCCGACTGGCGCCCCCAGCGACTGCGCCAACTTGCTCCCGCCCACTGGCCGTTTGTCATCGGCGCCGTCGGCCTCACCGCCATTCTGGGTCTGGCCGAACAGGACATGCTCGCGCCCACCGTTCCCCGAATCAGCGACAAGATCATGCACTTCGGGACGTTTGCCGTCATCAGCCTCCTGCTGTGCTACGCGCTGGGACCTCAGCCGACGACGCGCTACCTGAAGACTCGTATCCTTCTGGCGGTAGTCGGCACCGCCTTGCTGGGGGCGGCCGTTGATTGCGGCCAACTCCTTTTCACCGGCAGCCGCTCGTTCGAGTGGCTTGACATTGTGGCCAATGTCTGCGGCGCGGGGCTGATGGGCCTGATGTGGTGGGTTTTCCGGTTCGGCCAGTCTCGCGAACGCCTCTTGGTTTAGGAAAATGGGGTCAGACCCCATTTTTGTAAGTATAGCGACGACAATGGGTTGCGGATGGCATTTTCGGAGATTCGAGTTTTGGGATATTTTCTTGGGCGCGGTAGGAGTCTGCCGGAGGAAAATTAGGGAAGTTGGGGCCAGACCCCGGTCTTGCACACGATTCGGGACAGGCCCTGAACTGCGCCGAGGCGGCCGGCCGCGGAGGACCCCTCAAATCCCAAAAATCGCTTTTGTAACCTCTTTGTTTTCAGGCGCTTAGAAAAATGGGGTCTGACCCCAATTTTCGGTCCCCGTAACTGAGTCATTACATTCGAGCGTATCGCAAGGTTTCGCGTCTGACCTTCGTCAGCCCCACGGGGACGCCGAAGGGCGGATGGGGACCCCTTTCAGGCCATCACCGTTGCCGCGCCTGGTATAAATTGTTTATGGACGGCTACTTCGCTCCTGGCGGATGGCCCGCTGGGACATTGCCTGCGATTCGGACAGCAACTTCCCCAAATCCTCCAACTGCTTGGCATCTTCCGGGCGCAGGCGGCCGGTGTGGTCGGGGGCACAGGATAGCAGCACATTGCTGGCGCCACGCGACCAGGCATCCTGAATCCACTTAGCCAACGGCTCGGCCGGGAACGGCGTGCTGGGCGTGAACGACATGCCCGCGCCGTAGGTGAACCACACGCCTCTGCCCATCGGCGTATGGCAAAGGTTGTCCTTCGTCCGCGTCTGCGACACTGGCTCGAATTCGAACGGCAGGTAATACTTCGTGCCGTTGACCTCTCGCCACGGGTTGTGGCCTTCGTTCGGCGGCAGGCAGACCTCCCCATTCAGGCCGTCGGTGGGGAAGTAGGCGATCTTCCGGCCGTCCTGCACGTGCTGGTTCATCAGGACGAACGTGCCGGGCTGGAGCGTTTTGAGCAGGTTGTATACCTTTTGCGCGGGCAGTTCCTTCGGGGCCCAGTTCATCATGTCGATCCAGAAATGCTCGATGGGACCGAATCGCGTTGCCAGTTCGTAAAGTTGGGCCAGGGTGACTGCGGCGGCGTTATCCTGTTTGCGAGTCTTCCGCATGCTCGCCGGTCCGCCCCACATGCAGTAGTAGAAGCCCGGAGCGATGCCCTGTTTGCGGCACTCCTCGACAAAAGCCTTAACGATATTGGTCTTGTTGCCGCTGTTGCCTACGTGGAAGAACGTGGTAGGACTGTCCCAAAGTAGGAAGCCCGAGGTGTGCCGCACCGTGAGCACCGCGTATTTCATTCCCGCCTTCCGGAACGCCGCCGCCCAGCCTGCCACGTCCAGTTGGGAAGGGTTGTGGACGTCCGGGGCGGCGCTGCTGCACCATTCCTTGCCGGTGAACTGGTTCGTGTTGTAGCAGACGAACGCGCCCAGCCGGTACCGTTCCCAGCGGGCGACCGTCGGGTCGTCCTTCTTTGTCGCCGGAAGGAAATCCTTCGACAGGTCCAGGCGGTACTGGATGGGTTGGCCATCGCCGGCCGGCGTGATGGTAATCTCGCTGATCCCGTTGCCCAGTTCAGCCAGGGCCACCTTGGGGTCCTGGAGGGCGACGGTCGAGGATGGCTGGCCGGCAGGTTGATCGGCCAGAGAGGCATTGCGGCAAAGGGCGCAGGAGATGAAGAGTGGGATTAAACTATACAACCAAGGATTGCCGATGCGAGGTATGTTATCTCTCCTTTCCTCTTTCTTGGCGAGATTCCAGCGCGTCGCTAGGCTTCGCGTCTGACCTCTGTCAGCCCCACGCCGTACGGGTCCATATTTTTTCATTAAGGGCGAGGGGGGCTCGGCACGGCGGCGTCGAACGCCGGGCCGTCGAGTTCCAGGGCCACGAGGGTATCGATCTCCTGCCGCTCGGTCGCCGGGACGGAAATCTCGACGCCGCCGTCCGTCTGTTTGACCGAGGCCGTGCCGCCCGTCAGGACCTTGCTCGAAATAATCTTCTTCGTGAGGGCCGGCAGGGCGATCGTATCGGCCGGCCACTGGAGGATGTGAACGTAAACGGTGTTGCCTTGGCAGGTGGCGGCGCCCCAGGGTCCCGGTCGCCACGGACCGCCGCGCGTTCCGTAGATGCTCTCGCCGTACCGCTTGAGCCAGTCGCCCATTTCCTTGAGGCGCTCGACCTGGCGCGGCTCGATCTCGCCGGTGGGCATCGGGCCGACGTTCAGCAGCAGGTTCCCGTCGCCGCCCGCGCACCGCACCAGGATGTCGATGCACTTTTTGAGGGACTTGATGGTGTCGTTGGGCTTCCAGGCCCACTGGGTCCCCAGGGTCATGCAGGTTTCCCACGGCCGCTGATTGTCGAAGCCGCCGATGCGCTGTTCGGGCGTGGCGTAGTCGGCGTTTTGCTCGATGATCTGGGCGTCATAGTCAGGCTTGCTCCCTTTATCCAAGCGATTGTTGATGATGATCCTGGGCTGAAGCGTCCGGACGATTTTGTAGGTTTCGGGCTGGTTCCACGGCGCCGATCGGCCGTCGGTGTCGAACCAGAGGAGCGCGATTTCGCCGTAACGGCTTAACAGTTCCCGGAGTTCGCCCTGCATGGCCGCGACGAACGTGGCGTTCCGCTCCGTACGGCAGTCGGGGTCGCGCCAGTCCATGGGCGAGAAGTACCAGCCGATTTTCATTTCGGCCTTGTGCGCCGCCGCCGACAGTTCGCCGCAGACGTCGCGCTTAAACGGCGTCTGGGAGATGTTGTAGTCCGTCGCCTGCGAGTGCCACAGCGCGAAGCCATCGCAATGCTTCGCGGTGAGCACCATGTATTTCATGCCGGCCGCTTTGGCGATGGCGACCCATTCGTCGCCGCTGAACTTGACGGGGTTGAACTCCTTGTAGAGGTTGTCGTAAACCTCGACGGGAATCGGTCCCTTGTTGGGACACTTGGGATTCGAATTGGCGCGGGACCAACTGATTTCGGTCCCCTTCAGGCTCACCGGCCCCCAGTGGATGAACATGCCGAACCGTGCCTCGCGCCACCATTGCATGCGCTCGGAGCGCAAGGGCAGAGGGGGTGCTGCCTTGGAAGCGTCCGCGGCCGGCTCGGCGCCGCAGGCCAGGCCGCAACCGAATAACACGAGAACCAGGAAACCGATGAGTCTCTGCATAACCGCTCCTTTCAAGGCTTTTTGTAACCGCTTAATACTACAGCGCTACTTGCTTCGTGGCGATGAACCTAACCTTTTGCCACAACGCGACTTACGCGATGTAGCGCGGGGCCTTGTGCCCCGCGCAAGAGGGCGCGGGGGATAAACCCCCGCGCTACGGATTGACAGCGGGCTTTGCTTGAGATTCCGCATCCCGGCCCCTGGTATAAGTAGCGCTGTAGTATTAATACCGTCTGGCAAGTGAAAGTTTCGGCGAAAATAACCCTACAGCGCCACTTTGCGCGGCGGGTTCGCCGCCCCGCTTGTCGAAGCGCAGCGGAGACCCGCCGTAGCCCAAAGGGCGAAGGCTGGGCGGGGCGCTGGCTGTTCGCGGCGCGGGGCAAGCCCCGCGGAAAACCCGCCGCGCAAAACTTATCTGAATCCGCTTAGTCGGTTTTCCGTCGCTTCGTCGGCCGTTTCGACCTCGCCCCGCGCCCGGGCCGCTTGCGTTTTCGGACCCGAAGTTTGCGTGCTCCATTCTTGCCGAAGAGCGCTTGGCGCCGCAACAGATGGTGATAGTGCTGGGCGAAACGGTGGGCCTCGTCGCGCACCGCCTGAAGGACCTTGAGCGCGGGGTTGGTTCGGGGCAAGCGCAGCGGCCGGCGTTCGGCCTTCTCGAGGACGAACACCTCCTCCTTGCGTTTGGCCAGCGAGACGAGGAGCGGCAGTTTGGCCCCTGTCCGGCGGACGGCCTCGGCGGCAGCATGCAGTTGCCCCGGCCCCCCGTCCACGAGCACGACGTCCGGCAGGACCGAGAGTTCCTCCACGAGGCGGCTGAAGCGACGGAACACCACCTCGCCGATCATCGCGCAATCGTCCTGCCCCGCAACCGTCCGGATGCGGAATCGCCGATAGCCCGCCTTGAACGGCCGGCCGTCGATGAACGGGACGACGGCGCCGACGGCTTCGCGCTCGCCCAGGTTGGCGATGTCCACGCCCTCGATGCTGCGGAGCGGGGCGGCGGACCCGAGGAGGCGTCCGAGTTCCGCCATGCCTTCCGCCGGGTCGAACGTCGGCGCGAAGACCTCCGGCTGGAGGTGCTCGTCGACCCGTCCGCGTTCGGCCAGCGCCTCGATGGCGCGAAGTTGGTCGCGGGCGGCGGCCGCCTCCTCGAACCGCAGACGCCTGGCCAGGTCCTTCATCTCGCGCGCGAGGCTGCGCACCACCCGGGTCCGCTTACCCTCGAGGAATTGCCTCAGACGCTGGAGGTTCCGCCGGTACGCGTCCCGGTCGATGTGGCCCGCGCACGGGGCCGTGCACCGCTTGATGGAATACAGGATGCACGGGCGGTTGAACCGCAGGCGCGGATCGTCCGCCCGAATGTCCAGGCGGCACGTCCGGAAACGGAAGATCTTCTGGAGTTCGCCGAGGGCGGCCCGCAGGCCCCCCGCGCTCGTGAACGGCCCGTAGAGTTTGGTCCCTTTCGGCCGGGGCGAGCGCGTGAAGGTCACGCCCGGAAAATCCTCGCGCACCGTCATCTCCAGGTATGGAAACGTCTTGTCGTCCGTCAGGCGGGTGTTGTAGCGCGGGTGGATGTCCTTGATGAGCCGGGCTTCCTGGAGGAGCGCGTCAATCTCGCTCTCGGCCACGAGGACTTCGATGTCGGCCACCTCGGCGACCATCTGCTCCTTCTTGGCGCCGAGGTCCGCCGACGGTTGAAAGTATTGGAGGACCCGGCTGCGGAGGTCGGCGGCTTTGCCGACGTAGAGGACCCGCCCCCGGTCGTCCTTCATCAGGTACACGCCCGGCGCTTTGGGGAACGTGCGAATTTTCTCAACCAGCGCCTCGCGGTCCAAATGTCACTCCTCTGCCGGCTAGAACTTGACCGCGACCAGAAGGTCGTGGCTCGAGCGGCACGCGCTTGCCGTTGGCTCGCGGCTAAACGTGAACGGCGGGGCTCCGACTTTCAGATCCGGATGCCCCAATAGATGCCGACGTAGAGGCTGAGGATGGCGATGGCGATGCCGCCCATCACGTCGAAGAAGCGTCGCCCGAATTCGAAGCGGGCCCAGGTGAAATAGACGACCAGCGCCGCCAGCGTCGTCAGGCCGAGCGCCCAGTCGCCCGCTTGGCGCGTCTGGCGCCACACGTCGCTGGCAAATGTCGGCGAGAGCGCCAGCGCCGCCGCGAATCCTGTGCCGAGGAGGGCCAGAATGACCGAGCAGGCCCGCGCGGGCCCGGCCAATTGGAAGATCTCTCCCCGGATCGCCCGCAGCCGATTGCCCACTCCAAGCCAGGCGAGCGCGCTGAACGTCACCACGGCCGCGTTCATGTTGATGCGGTGCGGATCCCATACCGTCGGATGGACTTTGTTGTGCCAGACGGCGAGGATCGCGAGCGTCACCATGACGACCGCCGGGTACAACATCTCTCCGCGAAGCCACACGAACGACCACGCCAGGAACACGGCGGCCATGATCCCCAGCATGATAAGCGAGGCCGTCAGATGGAGGCGGAAGTTGGTCAGGATGGCGCCGATAAAGCAGGAGATCACAGCCAGCGTGAAAATGGTGGTGGAGGCGCGCCGCTCCTCGCGATAGAGGTGCGACACGCGCGCGAGGAGTGCCATAAACTTCGCCTCGTACAGGTACACGACAAGGTGCGCCGCGCCGTAGCCTCCCACCGCGTAGATCAAGTAGGCGTACAGATCCTCCGCGTTGGTGAAGAGACCGAGGTAGACGGTGGCCGCGATGCCGAAGCAGTAGAAGAGGAATGTCCGTGCCGTGTGGCGGACGAGCCACATCGAGAGCAGGAACGCCAACAGAACCGCCAGCCAACCGACGAGTCCCCACAGGGGCCCCAGGACGATGGCGGTCGGGCTCTCGCCGGCAATGAGATACTCCGCGTAGGCGCGGACCTGCTGGACGCTGAGGTATCCGGCCAGGACGAGGGTGATCGCCAGGCCGAAGACGGTGAACGGTTGGCTCTGGCGGCGAGCGGTGCGGTCGGAAGTGAGGTGGCGGAGGCTTTCGCGCAACGCGAGAGCCACGGCGAGCCAGCCGACCGCCGTCGCCGCCGCCATCTGGATGAACCGCTGGTGCCGCTCCGCCAGGGGCAGGGCGGTTTCATGGTACCCGAGGGCCGCCACGCCCGCCGTCGCCAGACCTGCGACAAGGTAGTTCACCCAGGCGGGAGCCCGGTGGGCGTGGGCGAGCGCCAGAACCGCGCCGGCAATGAGCAGGGCGGCGCCGATGTATTTCGGTTTGGTTTCGAGCGGCTCCAGGAGGACGCCGGCCGCCACGATTGTCAGGGCGGCAAAATAGAGCGCGCGGGCGAACCGCGCCGGGCCGGGCCGTTTGCGGCTCAGGACCAGCAGCCAGGCCAGAACGGCGGCTCCAAACGCCATGGCACACAGGACCGAGGGATACCGGCCCCAGTATCCGGGGATCCGGTCGCCGCCGAGAACCGCAAATGTGCCTATCGCCGCCAAGCCCGCTCCGACCGATGAAAAACCGAACAGGTCCGGCTGATTCAGACCCACGGAGGAAACCAGCAGAACCGCCCACCAGGCGCCGAGCGCCCACACCGTGTGCCAGGTCGCGCCCGACCACACCGCGACGAAGCCCGCCGACGTCGCCGCCAGGCTCGACACGACCAGCGGAACGATCAGCAGGCCCTGCCGGTACCATTTCACGTTGAATTCCCGGCGGCGTTTGAGACTGAGAATCGCGGCCGCCAGGACCATCGCCAGGGAGACGCCCGATGCGGCCGAGGTGGTCCAGACGACCATGTCGGTTTCCGTTCGCGAGGCGAAGTACTGCCTGGCTCCGAGCACGGCGGCGACGGCCACGGCCAGAATGGCCAGGTACACGAGCAACTCGGCGCGGAACCGCCAGACCGTGGTGATGACGATCGCCGCCAGCGACGTCTGAATCGGAAGGATCGCCGCCGGCTCGTAGGCCGCCCGCAGAAACGCCGCCCCCATCAGCGTGGCGGCGGCCAGCAAGGCGCTCGAACGGCGCCACTGGCGTTCGCCCGGCTCGAAGGTGATGAGGGCGGCGGCGTAAAGCACGACGCCGGCGCCGGCCAGCACCGCCGTCGCCAGCGTGCTTGCCGCCAGATAGCGGCCAAACGTGAGTTGGCCTGCCTGGAACCAGTAGGCGAGACAGACGGCGGTCCAGGCGCCGGTGATGGCGGCCAGGAACCGGAGCGGAAGCGCCAACCGACCGTGGGTCTGGGATTTCGCCAGAAACCAGAGTAGAAGGCCTGCCGCCATCCCTCCCGCCGCACCAACAGCCGGCGCGGCAGAGACCAGCAGGCTCGCAAGAGGAATGGGCATCAGGGTGATTCCCCGGGGTCCGCCAAACGTCCCGCCGGCATGATAGAACCGTGGCAGGGAGGCTGTCTAGCGAAAACGTCGCCGCAGGAAAAGGGGACGGGAGTATTTTGCCGGAACGGCCCTTCGGGTGCTTCGCACAAAATACTCCCGTCCCCTTTTCCCGCGGTCGGCTTACAAGGTGAGCCGCGACCGTAAGGTCGCGGCGACGTTCCCCGCCGTGGCACGTGCCACGGTAGGGAACCCATTCGACTGCGCTCAGGGTAAACCGTGCCCGGCGGCTCCCGCCGCCGGCTCGAAAGGCGCATACTCCCGCCGCCGGCTCGGGGCGAACGCGCCCATGGCGTAAAATCCTGGAAAACCCAAGGGGCGCATCGAGGAAAAATAGAGTTGCATTGTGTCTGGGGGTTTCTATAATGTGCCAAGTGAGGCCCAAGACGGTTGGCGCCGGCAGGGCCAGGCCCGGAGGTGGCGTGCCCTGTAGTAGAGGGAACCACTCACTACAGGGCGTGCCGGCCGCGCCGTCCGAGGGAGGTACGGGTTATTCCGGCTTCGCGTGCGACGTGGAGTATCGCGTTGGGTGTGTTCGGTGTCGGCCTCGCGTGTTTGGGCGTGGGCCTGACGGCGTCTTCGGATTCCGGGTCGGCGGCTCGCGCGCAGCCGGCCACGGCTCGCCGCGGCGAGCCAGGGACGACGTGGGCGGCCGCGCTCGCGCCGGCGGCGGGCCTGAATGTGATTGTTTCCGCCACGCCGATGGGCGATTCGAGCGTGGTGATTTGTGTGGTGGATACGGCGAAGGAGCGTCTGGCCGTCTATGTGGCCGATGCGCGGCGCAGTCGGCTGAAACTGTTGGCCGTCCGCGATATTTCCGCCGACTGGGCTTTGACGGATTACAACAACGATCCGCCGCTCCCGAAGGACGTGCGGGCGCGCATCGAATCGTTGACGGAGAAGGGAAGCGGACCGTCGGCTCCGGAGGAAACTCCGGCACCGGAGCCGGTGCCTTGACCGTATAAGAATACGGGGAAGGCCTTGCGGCCGCACCGGGTTGGAGGAGGAACACTTTGGAATTCGCCACATTCGAAGAAGCCAAGACGCGCCTCGGCAAGACGGACGAGCAATTGCAGAAAATGATCAAGAGCGGGCAGATCCGCGCGTTCCGCGACGGCGCCGTGTGGAAGTTCCGCAAGGCCGACATCGATGCGATGGCGTCTGCGGCGGCGCCCGCCTCGGCGGTCTCGCCCGCCTCGACGGCCGGCGAGGCCGACGGGCCGGGCGAGGCCGACGGGCCCGCGCCGCAGGCAGCCGGCGCCGGGCCGGCCGGTGACGAGACGGAAGAGGACGCCGGCGACACCCTCATGAGCATCGACGCCGACATCCTTTTCGCCGAGGAAGAGGAAGTCCCCGCCGACAGTGCCGCAGAGACGTGGATTGCGGCCGACACGGAAGGCGTGTTTCCGAGCGAGGCGGCACCCGGCGAAGAGAAACCTCTGGGTGTGGAGGAAGCCATGACCGCCCCCGAGGCCGAGCCGGCGCCGCTCGCGCTGAGCCCGGAAACCGACGAATCCAGCCTCCAGGAAGTCCTGAGCGAGGAGGAAATGGCCGAGGAGGTTGAAGGAGACGTCTTTGCCGAGGAGCCCGTCATCGCGGTGGATACGGAGAGCGGCGTGGCGTCGGTGGTGCCGTCCTCGGCGACTCGGTCGGGCATGGCCGCCAGCCGGACGCGCATCATCACCCTGGTCGAGGGGCCGGCCCACCACGCTCCCTTCACCGTGATGCTTGGGATGACAACCGTGGCGCTGGGGTTCACGGTGTTCGTTCTGGCCGCCCTGCTGGCGGGCGCGAAACCAGGCCTGGTGATGGAAATCGGAGAGAGTACGGCCGGCGCGGTCATTCTGGCGGCAGGCATCTTTGTCACGGGCGTCGTGACGGTGATCGGGCTGGTTCTGGAGAAACAGCGGAAGGCCCGCGAAGCGATGAGCGGGCAATAGCGATTCGACACGGGACATGGCGGCACGCCCTGTAGTGAGAGGTCGTCTCTACTACAAGGCACGCTTGGGCGCGCGTGACCAGGAATCTGATCGCGAGCGTACGCAAGTCCGGACGGAACGGCTGAAGATAGGAAAGGAGATTACGATGCGACGGGTTTCGGTGGTTGTGGGATTGGTGCTGGTCGGTGTGCTGGCGATTGCCAGTACCGGGTGTGTGTCTCAGAGAGATTACGACTCCCTCCTCCTGAAGAACCGCGAGCAGGACAAACTGCTCCAGGACAAGGATATGGACATCGCGCGCCTCCAGGAGCGCGTCGAGGCCATGCAGGCCCGCTCGGGCGACGCCCAGGTCCTCCTCGACGGAAAAGACAAGGCCCTCGCCGAAGCCGCGCGAGAACGCGACGAGGTCCGCAAGGCCTTCAACGAACTGTTGGAGGCGTACAGGAGACTCGCGGCCGGCGGGGGAGGACAGCCGCTTCCTCCCGAGGTTGACATTGCCCTGAAACAGTTGATGGCCGAGTATCCTGACCTCTTGCAGTATGACTCCGCCACCGGCCGGCTGCGCTTCGCGTCGGACATCACCTTCGATTCCGGCTCGAACGTCGTGAAGCCTGAGGCACGGACGGCCCTGACGAAGTTGGCGGCCATCCTTTCCTCGGACGTGGCCAAGAAAATCCACGCGACCATCATCGGCCACACCGACACGGACCCCGTCAAGAAGCCGACAACGATTGCCCTGCTTAAGGAACTCGGAAAGACCACGAACAACATGGGCTTGAGCATCGCCCGGGCCGAGTCGGTGGCCGAAATCCTCAAGGCGGGCAAAGTCGAGGCGGCCCGAATCATCACCCAAGGCATGGGCGAAACCCAGCCTATACCGGGCGCCGGCAAGGACAAGAACCGCCGCGTCGAAATCTTCCTCGCCATGGGCGCCTGACGCGCCGCTTGCGGCTTAGCGTCCGTCACGTTTCGCCGCGCGCCGTTTGAGCCCGCCGCGGAAGCGGCGGGTCACGTTCCCCGCCCCGGCACGTGCCAAGGTAGGGAACGTGCCCGCGACCTTCTGGTCGCGGCTCGAACGACATCGCGCCTCTCGAGCGGCCCGCTCACCGAAGAGCGGGCCGCTTTCGTGGCGGGAGTTTACGCCCCTTCGATCCCGGCGCGCCGGGACTCAGGGCAGGCTTTCGAGCCGGCGGCGGGCTTGTCCGCCGAAGCCTTGGCGAAGGCGGGAGCCGCCGGTCACGTTCCATACCGTGGCACGTGCCAAGGTACGCCAGCATCGCCGCGTCCTCCCGGCC
>Ga0315289_10010407_pt1 | contig 13320 bp, 10 predicted proteins | sample YL17G11_40_MG_FD_203452 | JGI IMG/M metagenome (GOLD analysis project Ga0315289, IMG submission 203452) | Sediment microbial communities from Yellowstone Lake, YNP, Wyoming, USA - YL17G11_40 | ecosystem: Environmental > Aquatic > Freshwater > Lake > Sediment | place: USA: Wyoming | collected...
GGAGAGCCGACGGGTGAAGGCGATCCTGCGGCTGCTCGCGGTGGTGCTGGCGATCGAGATCCTCCTCTTCGCCGCCTACATCTGGGCTCCGGCCCCGTTCTCTCTCGTCTCCCGGCGGGCGCAGGCCCAGAGCGACCAGCAGAGCGCCACTACTGCTGCCAATGCGGTGAGGGCAACCGAGGGCGAGGTCACGGCCACAGAGGGCCGCTACGCGGCCAAGGCGAACTGGGTGACGTGGGTGACAGAGGCGGACAAGATCCCGGGCCGGTGGGTGCGCTATTTCAATCTGGTCCGCAAGTACATCCCGAATGACGTGGTGATCAGCGGTCTGCCCCTTCCCGGCGGCAACCGCCTGAACCTCAGCGGGAGCACCAGCGACCTGAGGGCGGCCACCCGCTGGTATCTCAACATGCTCCGCTGCGAGATGGTCAGCCCGAGTCCCGGCGCGGTCACATTCTCGACGGCCACGGTCGGCTGGCCCGGGGAGTTGCCGGCCACCGGTGACCCGATGCAGACCTCGGTGAGCATCTCGGTCGCGCTCAACCCGGACTATGTGCCGATGGGGATGGCCCCTGCTCCGCCTCCGGATGCCGGCGTTGGGGGCGGCCGGACGAGCGGGGGAGGTGGGCGCATGGGCGGGGGCGGTGGCGGCGGCCGCGGCGGGATGGGCGGAGGGGGTCGCGGAGGCGGAGGGGGTCGGGGCGGTGGAGGTGGCAGGGGCGGCGGCGGCAGGGGCGGTCGCGGCGGCATGCGGGGCTGATGATCTCGCGCGCAGCGTGTGAAGCGCCTGCGCACTTCAGCGGCGAACGAGCGCATCTCGTGCAGAAGCGTCAAGCTCTGCGCTGAGGAGTTTTTCGCACTGTAGCTCGCATAGCTATACCGCGTGGGCTGCGCAGCAACCGCGCAGCAGTGATGCAAGAAACTGCATAGGAGTCGGATCGTGAAGCAGCTGCGTCTCACCAGGATTCAGGTTGGTGGCGCGGGGCTCGCGGTGTTGATCGGTGTTGCTGCCCTGTTCTTCCTTGGGTTCATCCGGCCCAGGTCCGCCGACATCGCGCGCGTCAGGAAAGTGGCAGACGACGAGAAAGCCTACGCCGCGACCAACGGACCGAAGGCGAAGCAGGCGCTGGCGGCGGCCAAGCTGCGCGAGGGCGTCGTCAAGGTGCAGTTCGACCAGATCATGAAGACTCGCATGCCCTCCGTTGATCTCTCTGACCCTATCGCGGGCATGTTCCGGCTCTGGCGCCTTCCCCATGAAGAGGGGCTGGTGATTGATCAGTGGTTCCGGTCCACCGGCGCAGTGGTGTCGGGCTACAGCTTTCCGGCCTTTGGCACTCTCCCCGCTGACCCGGGGCTCAAGGTGCTGCCAACGCAGACCTGGAACCTCAGCGTCCAGGTGAGGGACTTCCCGCAGTTGCTGGAATTCCTCCCGAAGCTGACCAAAGCCCCCCGCTTCATGGTGATGGGGGATGTGACCGTGCAGGGGCCGCGGCAGCCCGGCCAGCCTCTGACGGCCACCTTGCCGGTCACGCTGTATGAGTGGACCAAGGCGGCGCAGACCGCGCTGGAGGCGCCCGGCGGAGCGGCGGCGGGCCCGGCCGGCGGCGCCGCGGGGCCTCCCGCGGGTGGCCCCGGGGGCGGAGGGAGGCGAGGCGGCGGGGGTGGCATGCGCGGCGGCGGGGGCGGCATGCGAGGCGGCGGGGGTGGCATGCGCGGCGGCGGGGGCGGCATGCGAGGTGGCGGGGGGCGAGGATAGGAGTCGGCCGGGCAGGGCTCGGCTCGCAGGTGACGCGCGGCCTGCGGTGGAAGAAGCGAACGACCCCGGGACCTGGCCGGCGGGAAAGCCAGTGCCCGAAAGGGCCTGGGGTCTTCAGGGCGGAGTGATTGGGTGTGACCAGAGGCAACAGCCTGGCTAGCGCGCGTCGCCCCGGTCCGGTCACATCGCTGCCGTGGGCACGGGCGCGGGTAGGAGCGGGCAGGACGAGGCGCCACACCCGGAGGTATTGATGAGCGCGGCCGATCGCAACAAGATCCTGATCGCAGGCGGGGTGGTCCTGCTCGCCATCATCGTGATCGTGTTCTTCGTGATGCGAGGGAGGGGGGCGACGCCGGTGGCCGGAGGCGCGGGCGCGTTCGGTGGTGGTGGCGGCGCCGCTCAGACCGCCGGTGGGCCGGCCCAGCCCGCGGGCGGGGCGGCACCAGGGCAGGCTGCCCCGGCCGCGCCGGGAGGGGCACCGGCCGGACCCCCGGCCGCGGGCGCGGCACAGGCCGCTCAGCTCGGTCAGGCCGCGGCCGGAGAAGGCGGTGTTTACGTGGGAGCGATCCGCATGGGAGGGGGGCCGACGGAACGCAGCCGTCCCGACATGATGCTCACCTTCAACCCGCCGATCCCGCCCATCCCTCCCGAGATCACGGCCAACCTTCCACCGAGCGTGCTCCAGGTCGGCGGAATCCGGCCGCCCGGTCTGCCGGCTGAGGCAGGTCCCCTCGGGCGGCGCAGGGTCGCCGGGCTCCTGTTCAACGACGGTGCCTGGGCCATCCTGGAGCAGGAAGGGCAGGACTTCATCGTCAAGCCCGGCGATATTGTCGGCGGCAGCCGCATCACCTCTATCGGCCCCGACTCGATCTACATCATAGATGCCGACGGGAAGCCGTGGCGGGTGGCCCTTCGGTCGCTCGCTACGAGTGGCGGGGGAGTCGAAAGCATAGCCGTGCCAGGGATGCCGGAGGAGCCGCCGGCACAGGAGTGAGCCCTGGCGGGGGATTGTGATCTCAAACGCGACCCTTAACAACGCGATGCTTGTGTGATAGACTACTTCGCTGCCCGCGCGCCCGGCAACAGGGATCGTGCGCGAGGGCCGAGAGGAGCTAGCATGATGGCCAGTCGGAAGCTTATGGTGCTGGGGCTGCTGGGGGTCTTCGCCGTAGTGGCCGGTCTGCTGGCGCTGAACGCCCTCAGCTACGCCCAGGATGAGGAGAACCTGATCACGCTGGAACTCAGGGACAGCAGCCTGGAGGCGGCTCTGCGGCTGATCTTCCGGCCTCCCAACAGCTTCGTCCTGGAGCCCGGCGTGACCGGCACGGTGACGGTCTCCCTCCACGACGTCACCTTCTCTCAAGCTCTGCGGACCATCCTCGACATGAACGGACTGACTTACGTCAAGGAGTCCAACAACCTCTACCGGATCGTTCGCCGGGAGGAGAGGGTAGAGCCGACTCCGCCTCCCACCGTGGAGACGCCGGCCTCCGAGCTCCCGGTCTTCTGGATCGGCGCTGGCGGGAAGTACGAACTGCAGGCCCTCGATAGCCGTGTTGTGGCGGCGTGGTTTGGCGGTTATATGATCACCCCGCAGCCGTTGCCCATCCCGATGGCGGTGGGTGCGCCGGGCGGCGCGATGGGTGGCGCGTTGGGCGGTGGGCTAGGGGGCGGTGCGGGTGGAGGCGCGGGCGGCGGCCTCGGCGGGGGCTATGGAGGCGGAACGGGTGCCGGCGGCGGGGGTCTTGGCGGTGGCGGCGGGGGTCTTGGCGGAGGCGGCGGTGGCCTTGGCGGTGGCGGCGGGGGTACCGGCGGTGGCGGCGGGGGTACCGGCGGCGGTGGGGGTGGTAGCGGCGGTGGTGGCGGAGGCCGCGGAGGCGGCGGTGGCGGTGGCGGCGGAGGCCGCGGAGGCGGTGGCGGCGGAGGCCGCGGAGGCGGATAGACATCGCTGCCTGGGGCAGCGCGCCTGGCAACTCATGGGTGAGGCAACAGCGCCAGCGGGCGAGCGGCGTGGCTGTCCGCGGGCGCAGCCCTGAGTTTGCGCTGGCGGAGCGAGCGATCCAGTGCGGAGGTCAGAGATGAGGCGAAGCATCATCGCGCTTTTGGCGGGCAGCCTGGCAACCGGCCTGGCCGTGCTGATGGCGGCCGCTGCGGACAGCCCCGACGAGGCCACGCGCCGGCCCATCAGCATTCATGTGCGCGACGCCAGCGTACCCGATGCCCTTCAGCAGCTGATGAAGGAGGCCGGGGCGAACATCGTGCTCGACGGCGAGGTGCGCGGCTCGATCAGCCTCGACCGCGATAACGTGCCGGTCGAGCGCGTGCTGGAGGACATCTACCAGGCAAAGGGATTCTACTGGTGGCGCGATGAGGCGGGCACGTATTACGTCTCGACCCATCCTCGGCCCACGCCCAGCCCGGAGGTGTCGGCGCCTCCCGCCGCGCCGGTCACGGCGAGGGTGCCACAGGTCTCGAAGATGCACACCCTGCGGTTCTGGCCGCCTCAGTACCTCTGCTACCTCTTCGGCACCACCGATGATCCTGGACCGTTCCGGTATGGCGATAGCCGCTACTCCGTTGACACGGGGCCCGTGCTCTACCTCGCCCCGGGTAAGCCGGGCACGATCACCAGCGCCGGCGTGCTGGGCGAGCTTGCCGGCGGCCGGGGCGGGGGTGGCGGCGGAGGTGGTGGCGGGGGTGGAGGCGGCCGCGGGGGCGGCGGCGGCGGCGGTGGCTTTGGCGGCGGCGCGGGCGGCGGCACGGGCGGCGGCGCGGGTGGGGGCCGCGGCGCAGGTGGCGGTGGCGCGCTAGGCGGCTTTGGCGGCGGTGGGGGCGTGGGCGGGGGCGGGTCCCTCACCCAGTTCTTGCCCAGCGGCATCACCGACCTCGTTTCCATACCCATACTGAACGGGCTGGTCGTCCGCGGCACCGAGGAGGGGGTCAACCAGCTGATCGAGTTCATCAAGTTGCTGGATCGCAAGCCTCAGCAGATCATCGTAGAGATGCAGTCGGTGGCGGTGAGCACGGAGCTGCAGAAGCGTTTCGGGATCCAGTGGTTCTACACCGTCGGCAACACAACCATCCAGCCGGTCGGCTTCCTCCCCGGCGGTGCGAGCGTCCAGATCGGCTACACCGGCAAGCAGAACTTCCAGGCCACACTGCAGTACCTGCTGACCAGCGGCCACGGCCGGGTGACCGACGCCATCCGCATCTCCACCATGAACCTGCTGCCAGCCTACAACCAGGTGGTGGAGAACTACCCCTTGGTCCAGGTGGGAGGGGTCGCGGGTGGCGGGCTGGGCGGCGGTGGGGTGCAGACGGTTACGATCACGTATGTGCCGCTCCTGACTTCGCTCAGCATCCTGCCCCAGATCCTCGGCGATGGCACGATCAATATGGTCATCCCTTACACCCGGACCAGGCGTACGGGCCAGATCGTGGTGCCGCTGGCCACCTACGGGAGCTATGAGGCCCCGATCTGGACGACCAACAGCCTGCTCACCACCATCAACGTGCGTGACGGGGAGACCTTCGTGGTAGGCGGTTTCGTGGGTGGCACCGAGAACTCCACCGAGTTCCGCCTGCCCCTGCTGGGGGAGCTGCCGCTGGTCGGGCAGCTCTTCACGCGGCGCACCTACTCGCGCACGGAAACCGAGACCCTGCTCTTCATCACACCCCATATCGTGAAAGAGGAGGCCGCGCCTGCCACCCTCGGTCCGATCTAGCGGTAGCGCGAGCCCTGACGTGGATACCTGGAAGCGGCACTCTCGGCGAGTGCCGCTTCCGCTGCCATCGGACCTCCCGCTGCGGCGTTGGGGCGGAGGAGCCCGGGCGGCCGGGATCGGGTAGCGGCGATGCCTCCCCTGTCGTCTAGCCCAGAGCTGGCTGCCTCTGTACCGGTGGACCTCGGCGACCGGTCGTACTGCATACACGTGGGTCCCGGCCTGCTGGAGCGCGCCAGCGAGCTGATCCCGGCCCCGGCCGGGGCTCGGACCTTCGTCATCACGCATCCGGCGATAGATCGTCTTCACGGCGAGCGGCTCCGGCGCGGCCTTCACCCACTCGAGACCGAGACGATCCATGTGCCGCCTGGTGAGCGCCAGAAGTCGCTGCGGCGCGCCGCCGCGCTCTACGACGAACTGCTCTCCCGGTCGGCCGACCGCCGTTCGATCGTGATCGCATTCGGCGGCGGGGTGATCGGCGACCTCGCCGGTTTTGTGGCAGCAACCTACATGCGCGGGGTGGTCTACACTCAGGCTCCAACGACTCTGCTTGCCCAGGTTGACGCCTCGGTGGGCGGCAAGGTGGCGGTCAACCACCCGCGCGCGAAGAACCTGATCGGCGCTTTCTACCAGCCCACCGCGGTGATCGCCGATTCCGACGTGCTGGGCACGCTGAGCGCCCGCGACTACCGGGCCGGCCTTGCGGAGGTGGTGAAGCACGCAGTGATTGCCGACGCCGCCCTCTTCGCCTGGCTGCGCGCACATGCCGCCTCGCTGATGCGGCGAGATGCTCACGCGACTGCTCACATCGTGCGGCGAAGCTGTGAGATCAAGGCCGACGTGGTGCGCCGGGACGAGCGCGAGACCGGCCTGCGCGCGACGCTCAACTTCGGCCACACCGTCGGGCACGCCCTGGAGACCGAGGCCGGCTATCGCGCTCTCCGCCACGGCGAGGCGGTTGCGATCGGCATGGTCGCCGCCTCGCGCCTCGCGCAGGCTGTGGGCCTGCTCGGCAAGGAAGCATGCGATGAGATCGAGCGGCTGCTCGATCTGCTAAGACTTCCGGTGCGCGTGCTCGGCGTCTCCGCGGCCGCGCTCATGGCCTTGATGCGAGCGGACAAGAAGGCCGCGGGTGGCGCGCCCCGGTTCGTTCTGCCCCGTTCCATCGGAGCGGTGGAGGTCTCGGTGGAAGTGCCCGAGCACGCGCTGCGGTCTGTGCTCGTATCCCTCGGCGCGGTGGAACCGTAGGGCAGGGTTTGGACCTGCCACACCGGGGAGGTGTAGCATGATCTTCGACTTCCACACACACACCATTCTCAGCGACGGGGTGCTGCTCCCCATCGAGTTGATCCGGCGCGCCGTGCATCAGGGTTACGCCGCGCTGGGTGTGACCGACCACGCCTCGCGGGGCAACCTGGCCTCCGTGATTGGCGCCGCGCTGGCGGACGCCCGACTGGCGGAAGAGCACTGGGATATCCGCGTCATCCCCGGAGTTGAGCTCACCCATCTGCCCCCCGCGGCCATTCCCGAGCTGGCCCGGGAGGCCCGGCAGCTCGGCGCTCAGATCGTGGTGGTGCACGGCGAGACGCCGGTCGAGCCCGTGCCTCCGGGCACCAACCTGGCGGCGCTCCGGTGCCCCGAGGTTGACCTCCTGGCGCACCCCGGACCCATTGATGTGGAGCTTGCAGGGCTCGCCGCGCGCAGCGGCATCTTCCTTGAGATCTCGGCCCGCGTCGGCCACTCCCTTGGCAATGGCGCGGTGGCAGCCGCGGCCCGGGAGGCGGGCGCGCTGCTGCTCGTCAACAGCGACACCCACCGCCCGGAGGACCTCCTGACCGAGGAGTTCGCGCGCCGGGTGGCGGCCGGGGCCGGGCTCTCCGAGGCCGAATGCGAGACCGCGCTGCTCGCGAATCCCAAGCTTCTGCTGTCGCGCCTCGACCGGCGTCGTGCCGGCCGCGGCGGGTGAGATCCGTTGCCACTCTGCGAAATAGCGCTACTTCGCTACGTAGCACGAGCTGCCTTTGACACCCCGGCGAGGGGCCTGCTATACTCGCCGCCGTTGGACTTCCCACGGAGGTTCCCTGGTATGGGCCGGGTTCGCACGGCTTTGATCAGCGTTTCCGACAAGAGCGGACTCAGGGAGTTCGCCTCAGGTCTGGCCGAGCTGGGTGTGACCATCCTCTCCTCTGGAGGCACGGCCGCTCATCTTCGTGAGGCCGGGATCGCGGTGACCGATGTCTCCGAATACACCGGCTTCCCCGAGATGATGGACGGTCGCGTGAAGACCCTGCACCCGAAGGTCCACGGTGGCCTGCTGGCGCTGCGGGACAACCCCGAGCACATGGCCGCGGCCGAGAAGCACGGCATCACCATGATAGACCTGGTGGTGGTGAACCTCTATCCATTCGAGCAAACGGTCGCTCGCTCCGGAGTGACTCTCGCGCAGGCGATCGAGAACATAGATATCGGCGGCCCCTCCATGCTCCGCTCGGCGGCGAAGAACTACCGCCACGTGGCTGTCATCTGTAACCCGCAGCGCTATCCGGCGGTGCTGGAGGAGATGCGGGGGCATGAAGGAGCAGTGCCGGCCGAATGGCGGGCCCGGCTCGCCCAGGAGGCCTTCGCCTACACCGCGCGGTACGACTCGGCGATCTACAACTACCTCTCGCGGCAAGCGGGAGAGCCCGGAGCCCTCCCAGGCTGGCTCCTTCAGCCCTTCGAGAAGGCCGCCGACCTCCGCTACGGAGAGAACCCGCACCAGCGGGCCGCCTTCTACCGGCGCGCCGCGCAGGCCCCGATCGGCCTGGCTGCCGCCCACCAGCTCCATGGCAAGGAGCTGTCCTTCAACAACTACCTCGACCTGGAGGCCGTGCTGGGCTTCGTGCGCGAGTTCGAACGTCCGGCCGCGATCATCGTCAAGCACAACAGCCCTTGCGGCGCGGCGGTCGCCGACACGCTCGCCAAGGCTTACCGCGATGCCCTGGCCACTGACCCTGTGTCCGCCTTCGGGGGCATTATCGGCCTGAACCGGGTCCTCGATGCGGAGACCGCGGCCGCCATCCTGAGGGGCATCAAGCGCTACGGCTTTATGGAGTGCGTGCTCGCCCCGGGCTATGCCCCGGAGGCGCGAGAGACGCTCACGGCGAAGCGCGACCTGCGCCTGCTCGAGCTGCCCGATCTGGCCGCCAGCGATCCCTGGGCGATGAAGCAGGTGACAGGCGGCCTGGTCCTCCAGAGTCCGGACACGGCTGCGGAGCCCACGGACCTGAGGGTGGTGACGAAGCGCACTCCCACGGTCAGGGAGCAGACGGCGCTGCGCTTTGCCTGGCTGGTCTGCAAGCACACCAAGTCGAACGCGATTGTGCTCGCGCGCGGGTCCAAGGCGGTCGGCATCGGCGGAGGCGTGACCAGTCGGGTGGATGCGGCCGAGCTGGCGGTGAAGAAGGCGGGCGACCGAGCGCGGGGCGCCGTGCTCGCCTCCGATGCCTACTTCCCGTATCCCGATGCAGTCGAGGCGGCGGCGCGGGCAGGCGTGAGCGCCATCATCCAGCCGGGCGGCTCCCGTGGGGACGAGCAAGCTATCGCTACCTGCGACAAGCACAAGATCGCGATGATGTTCACGGGAGTGCGCCACTTCCGGCACTGAGAACGCTTCCGCCTGTCGCCTTACTAGCCCCCGAGTGAGCGAGGAGCAAGATGAACCGCACCCTGGGCCAGTCCGACCCCGAGATCGCTGCTGCCCTGTCGGAGGAGTTGGAGCGTCAGCGCACCTGCCTGGTCATGATCCCCTCGGAGAACTACGCCTCCAAGGCCGTGCTTCAGGCGCAGGGCTGCATCATGACTAACAAGTACGCCGAGGGGTACCCCGGCGCGCGCTGGTACAATGGCTGCGGGGCGGTGGATCGGGCCGAGCAGCTCGCCATAGATCGCGCCAAGGAGCTGTTCGCGGCGGACCATGTGAATGTCCAGGCCCACACTGGGTCCCAGGCCAATATGGCGGCGTATTACGCCGTGCTGGAGCCGGGCGACACTATCCTCTCGCTGTCGGTGGACCACGGCGGCCACCTCAGCCACGGGCAGGCCGTCAACTTCTCGGGTCGCTACTATCGCGTCCACCACTACGCGCTGGACCGCGATACGGAGCTGCTGGATTACGAGTCGGCCCGCAAGATCGCCCAGCTCTACCGGCCCAAGCTGATCGTGGTCGGCTTCAGCGCCTACTCGCGGGTGATAGACTGGGAGGCCTGGCGCTCGGTCGCCGATGAGGTAAACGCCTTCCTGATGGCCGACATCGCGCATATCGTCGGCCTGGTGGCGGCGGGAGAGCATCCCAGCCCGGTCCCCTATGCCGACATCGTGACCTCGACGACGCACAAGACGCTGCGGGGCCCGCGCGGCGCCTTCATCATGTGCAAGCGACACCTCGCCGACGCGGTTGACCGCGCCATCTTCCCCGGGATTCAGGCCGGCCCCCTCATGCACGTGATCGCGGCCAAGGCGGTGGCCTTCAAGGATGCGATGACGGAGGAGTTCCGCGCCTATCAGCGGCAGATCGTCAAGAACGCCCGCGCGCTGGCTGAGGCGCTGGCGGCCCAGGGTGTGCGGATCGTCAGCGGCGGCACCGACACCCACCTCATGCTCTGCGACTTGCGACCGCTCACCATCAGCGGGCGAGATGCGGCCAATGTGCTGGAGGAGGCCGGCATCATGGTCAACAAGAACAGCGTCCCCTATGACCATCAGCCGCCCGCCATCGCCTCCGGCATCCGTCCCGGCACCCCCGCCATCACCACCCGCGGGATGCAGGAGCCGGAGATGGCGCGGATCGGCGAGCTGATGGGGCGCGTGCTGCGCCAGCCTCTGGTGCCCGAGATTCGCAAGCAGGTGCGGGAGGAAGTGCGCGCGCTGTGCGCGCGGTTCCCGGTGTACGAGGACCTCGAGGTGGATTGAGGGCGCGTTGACACGCCCGTCCGTCTGACTATAATACTGGTCAGATTGCCAGGGGCGACCAAAGAAGGTGAGAGCCATGCCAGAGCGTTTTCTCACGGTCACCGAAGCCAAGAGGACTTTCTGCGAGCTGGTGCGGGAGACCGACGAGACCTTCGATCGGGTCATCATCACGCGGGACGGACATCCCGCGGCAGTGCTCCTCGCGTACGATGATTACGATGGAATGCAGGAGACCATCGAGATCATGTCCGACCCGGAGCTGGTGAAAGCGATCCGGGAGGGCGAACAGGACATCGGCGCGGGTCGAACTGTGGACTACGAGGTCGTGAAGAAGAGGCTACTGAGAGATGCCTCCGATGCAGCTCACCGCGGGCGCCGAGCGCGACCTAAGCGCGGTTCCCCGAAGCGTGCTCCCGCGTCTGCTGGAAGCTCTCGATAGGTTGAGGGAAGACCCGGCGCTCGGGAAACGGTTGCACGGCGAGCTAGGTGGCCGACGGTCGTTGCGCGTCGGCGGCTACCGCATCCTCTATCGGTACTCCGAGGGGCTAACCATCGTGACCCGCATACGGAAGCGCGATGTCGTCTACCGCCGGCCATGACCTATCTCGAGGCCGTCGCCTATCTCGAATCCCTGATTGACTACGAGCGCACTCCCGCCGGCGCGGCCGCCGCCCGCGTGTGGAACCTCGACCGCATCGGGCGTATGCTGCACGAGGTCGGCGACCCGCACCTCGGCCTCAGGTGTGTGCATATCGCCGGGACCAAGGGTAAGGGCTCGACCGCGGCGATGACGGCCTCGATCCTGTCGGCCGCGGGTCTGCGCACGGGCCTCTACACCTCCCCTCATCTGATCTCGTTCCGCGAGCGCATTCGCGTGGACGGGAGGCTGATCAGCGAAGAGGAGGTGGTCTCCCTGGTGGAGAGGGCCTTGCCGGTCATCGAGTCGCTTCGGACTTCCGAGGTGGGGCCGCCCAGCTTCTTCGAGGTCTATACCCTCATCGGCTTCCTCCACTTCGCGCGCCAGCAGGCCGACGTGGTGGTGCTCGAAGCTGGTCTCGGCGGGCGCCTGGATGCCACCAATATCGCGCAGCCGCTGGCGTGCGCCATCACGCACATCAACTTCGACCACATGCAGGAGCTAGGTGACACGATCGCGCAGATCGCCGGGGAGAAGGCGGGGATCATCAAGCCCGGCGCCTGCGTGATCTCCTCACCGCAGTTGCCGGAGGCGCTGGAGGTCCTCCAGGAGGTGTGCCTGGAGCGCCGCGCGCAGCTTCTCGTCGTGGGACAGCCCGAGGGGCCACAGGTGTCAGTGACCGCGACCGACCTCCATCGCCAGGCGCTGACCATCAGAACCGCGCGAGCGACCTACCGCGACCTCGAGTGCCCGCTGCTGGGCCCGCACCAGGCCGAGAACGCGGCCGTAGCCGTCGGCCTGGCCGAGTGCCTCTCGGATCGCGGCATACACGTATCCGAGAAGGCGATCAGAGAGGGGATCAGGTCAGTCCGCTGGCCGGGGAGGTTCGAGATCGTCTCCCGCCGGCCCTACATCATCCTCGACGGTGCGCACGACGTAGCCGGGGCGGCCGCGCTTGCCAGGACGTTGGAGTCACTGCTCGCTGGGCGGCGCATCATTCTGGTGCTCGGCATCCAGCGCGAGAAGGACGCCGACGCGATCGCCGCCCTCCTCTGCCCGCTGGCCGACCGCGCGATCGCCACCGCCAGCTCTTCCCCCCGCGCCATCGAGGCGCACGATCTGCAGCGCGTCCTCTACCAGCACTGCCGGCACACCGCGGCCTACACCCCAGTTTCGCTGGCGCTGCGGGAGGCGCTCGACCAAGCGCGCTCCAGCGATGTGATCGTCATCACCGGCTCGCTCTATGTGGTCGGCGAGGCGATGCGCGCGCTCGGGCGCGACGACGCGGCCTGACAGCTTGCGGGCGCCGCGCTTGCGGGTCAGCGCGGCGTGGTATAATCGGATCGTCATCTCATGCAGGAGTGGGTGAGTGCCGCAGGCTCCGCCTCTCGTTGCAGCCGTATCCGAAGAGCTGTACAAGTGCAACCGGTGCGGCTTCTGTCAGACCAGATGCCCGATCTACCGCATCACCGGGCTGGAATCCTCGGTGGCGCGGGGGCACTTCGCGCGCCTCCAGGCCGTGCTCGAGGAGGGACTGCCGCTCGACTCCGCTATTCGGGAGTCTCTCTTCTCCTGCCTGATGTGTCGGGCCTGCACGGCCGAGTGCCCGCCGGCGATCGAGACGGATCGGATCATCGCGGCGGCGCGCGCCAGCTACGTCGCACAGCGGCAGTCGCGCCTCCAGCGCCTTATCTTCCGGCGCCTGTTGGCCAACCCGCGCGCTCTCCGCCGGGCCGTGCGAGTGCTGGGCTGGCTCCAGCGCACCCGCCTCACCGCCTTCGCCAAGCTGCTCCGCCTGCTGCCGTGGTTCGACCGGGGGCTGGCCGAGGCGCCCGCCATGGCGCCGATCCCCAAGTCCTTCCTGCGCGAGCGGCTGGCGAACCGGCGGCAACCCGCGGCCGGGCCCAAGCAGGTCACCTACTTCGTGGGCTGTGCCATAGACTGCGCCTTCCCGGAGGTGGGAGAGGGCACGCTCGACCTACTGGGGGCGTCTGGTCATGGCGTCGCGGTGGCGGAGAACGTCTGCTGCGGGCTTCCACCCTACTCGTATGGTGATGTCGAATCCGCGCGGGCACTCGCCCGCCGGAACCTGGAGGCGCTGCGCGGTGCGACCGGGATGATCGTCACGGACTGCGCGAGCTGTTCGTCGTTCCTGAAGAGCTACCCGCAGCTCTTTGCCCCCGAGGACCCGGGCCGCGGCGAAGCGGAGGCGATGTCCTCCCGCGTCCGCGACCTCTCGGAGTTCCTCGCGGAGG
>Ga0315289_10010409_pt1 | contig 13317 bp, 12 predicted proteins | sample YL17G11_40_MG_FD_203452 | JGI IMG/M metagenome (GOLD analysis project Ga0315289, IMG submission 203452) | Sediment microbial communities from Yellowstone Lake, YNP, Wyoming, USA - YL17G11_40 | ecosystem: Environmental > Aquatic > Freshwater > Lake > Sediment | place: USA: Wyoming | collected...
TTCTTCTCGTCTTTGTTCAATTTCCCTTGAGTTTTCGTCTCAAAATCTTGATCTGTTCCCTGACTTGCGGAAACAATTGAGGGTTGTCTTTCAATCGGTCGGCCAGGGACTCGTAAACGCCCAGCGCTTCCTCATATCTTTTTCCTTGCAGGAAACGAAGAGCCAGTTGGCTTTGGACGCGGAAAAATAAATCCTGGTCGAGAAAGGGCTGCGACACATAGGACAGGAACTCGCTCGCCTTCTCAATTTCACCCCTCCTCATGTAAATCCTGGCCAAAGCCAAGGAAGCGGATGACCGCCGGATCGGGGAGGCCGAGAACATCTCCGCCATCTCAGTATAAAGCCGTTCGGCCTCAGGCCATTTCTCCGCATCACCATAGAGCCCGGCCAAAAACATGGTGACATCATAGAGAGTGCCAGGCAATAAGCCATCCAATCGGACCTCTTTCAGAAAAGAAAGGGCCTCGGTCAAGTTGCCTTCGTCTTTTTGGGCCCGGGATTGAGCAAGGGCGATCCTGGCCGTTTTTTGCCTATCCCTTTGATGATTTCCCCTGAGGGTTCGAAGCATCCGGTGGGCTTCTTCTTTATTCCCCAGCTTATACTCCACGGAGGCGATATCGAGGTGGAGCTCAAAGATACCTTCTGTGTTTTTCAGCCTTATATAGCGTCTGAGCAGGATTTGGTCAATTAATAATGCCCGATCATACTTTTTGTTTTTCCAAGCGCTTTCAACTTTGTGCTGAAGCATGGGAATCGTGGCCAAACTGGTGTTGCGGGCCAGAACAAGGCCGGCCAGCGCAGCCAGAGCCAGAGCAGCCAGTGAGAAGGCAGCCCCCTGGTTCAGGCAGGTACGCGGCATTTTACGCTTTTGGAAGATTTGACCTAGACGGCCATGCTCAAGACGAGACAATTCGGCCAGGCAGCCCGTTAGAACCAGGATGGTGCCCAACAATTCCATCCCTTCTTCAGCTATGATTTCAAGGTTTGTAAAATTCGCAATCAAGGGAGACAAAAAGGCATTGAGAGTTTCCAGCCCGATCGCTCCCAGAAAATAGATCCCCAGGCCCGGGAGTATCCACCCCGCCAAATGCCTGGCTTCTCTTCTCAGGACAAGGAAGTCATAAACACAGGCCGCGAAAAAAGCGCCGGCCACCACGGCAAAAAGGGCAAACCGGATCGGCCCCGCCCAATGGACGCTCATTTCATGAAAACCGGCAGCCTCATCCAGGGAAAAAAAGACATAAACAAAGCTGAAGCCCAGCCAGAAGAGGCGCGCGAAACAACGGCCAGGCCGGGTCTCTTCCTGCGCTCGATGGAGAGCGAAGGCGCACAAAGCGACGGCTAGCAGGAGAGCCGTCGCGAACCAGGTGGGCACATTGGCCTCTTGATCGAGGTTGAACTTGTCGTTCAAGATGCGGGAAGTGCGCTGAAAAACGAGGTGCAAGAAGATCAAAATCAGAGCCAGACATAAAAGGGAAAAAAACACTTTGACATGAAATTTCGTTCGCCCTGCTTTTAACAAAGGAATATCTCAGCCCTTATTTCCTCAGCTTTTTCACCCTTGAGGCAATTTTTTTCTGGATTTTTTTATAGGAAGGCGGAGGGCCGGTGCGGACCGGCTTGCCGTCGATGAACAGGCCGTCGGCGATCCCCCATTCGAGAAAGACGGACCGGTCGAACGTGTCCACGCTCTTAAATTCGACTTTATCCCCGAATTCGGCGGCGGCCCTCTTGGCCCGCTCATAGGTCATGTTCATGGCCGGGCACCAGCCGTTCTTGAAGGCCCACACCACGACCTTGCCTTTTTCCCTGCCCTCTGATTTTTCCGGCCGCTTTTTCTCCCTGATCCACTTGGGCGGGACGGCGTCGGCAGCGAACGGCTTCCAGAGGAGGACGGACATCCCGTTCTTATCGACTTTCTTAAAACCTTGTTTTTTAAACCAGGAAGCCCGCATGAAGAAAGGCAGGCTCACCCCCCAGGCGGCCAAGCCCTTGGCCCCGCGCGAGCGGACGTCCTCCTCGGCCGCGCGGATCAAGGCCTGGCCCATTCCTTTTTTCTGCTGATTCCCGACGCCCTTCTTGTAGCCGTGGACCCAGATGCAGTGGATGAAATAGAGCCCCTTCCCCTCGGCGAAGGACTGCTCGACGGGCACGTATTGAATCAGGCCGCAAGCCCGGCCGTCCTTCAGGGCGATCTTAACCCCCAGGCCGCGGTCCTTCATGCGCTCAACCCAGCGCTCCTTATGATCGCCCGCTTCCTTGATCTCAGCCGACCAGTCTTCGAGACAGACACAGTAGTCATGCCGGTATTTTTCATTCAGGTCTATGACTTCCATTTTGCGCTCCTTTGAAATCATCATAGACAATTGCCCGCTTTCGCTCAAGTCTTTTGCCGCGAATTTCGGAAAGGACATGACTGTCACCCCTGAGATGCCCTTTTACTTGACACCCCTCCACCGTCCCATTAAACTTAATCTTCATTTTAACCTCAAAATCTTTTTGTTAAGGAGGTAGCGGTCATGAAAACCATAAAACTCTCCAACGTCAGGGACAACATCAAGGACATGGTCCAGAAGGCCAACTTCGAGCTCCAGGAGGACGTGCTCCAGGTCATCAAGGACATGGCCAAAAAGGAAGAATCGCCGGCCGGGAAAGAGGTCTTCAACCAGATGCTGGAGAATGCCGAAATCGCCCGCCGGGAGAAGCTGGGCCTGTGCCAGGACACCGGCCTGGCCGTGTACGCCGTGGAGCTGGGCGAGGATGTCCGTTTCGACCGGGACGACGGCCTGGGCAGCCTGCAGGAGGCCATCTTCGAGGGGACCCGCCGCGGCTACGCCGAAGGCTATCTGCGCAAGTCCGTGGTGGAAGACCCCATCCGGCGCAAGAACACCGGCGACAACACTCCGGCCTACATCCATTGGGAACTGGTCCCCGGCGATGTCTTCCAGGTGACTTTTATCGCCAAGGGCGGCGGCGCCGAGAACATGAGCGCCATCCGCATGTTCGCCCCGGCCGCCGGCCAGGAGGGCATCGAAGATTTTGTGGTGGAGACGGCCGACAAAGGCGGCTCCAACCCCTGCCCGCCCATCGTCGTGGGCGTGGGTGTGGGCGGCAATTTTGAATATGCCGCCTGGCTGGCCAAGAAGGCCCTGCTCCGCCGGCCGCTGGGCTCTCACAACCCCGACCCGTTCTATGCCGACATGGAGAAACGGCTGCTGGAGCGCATCAACAAATTGGGCATCGGCCCGCAGGGCATGGGCGGCCGGATCACCGCCCTGGCCGTGCAGGTGGAGTCCTTCCCCTGCCACATCGCCTCCATGCCGGCCGCGGTCAATATCCAGTGTCATTCCCATAGGGTTCTGAGCTTCGGTCTATAAGGAGTTGAATATGATCGAAATCCGATTCCACGGCCGGGGCGGCCAGGGCACGGTGATGGCCTCCAAAATCCTGGCCGACGCCATCGCCAAGGAAGGCAAATACGTGCAGGCCTATCCCGAGTTCGGCGTGGAGCGCCGCGGCGCCCCCGTCTTCGCCTTCATCCGTATCGACGACAAGCCTATCTACGACAAGAGCAAGATCTATACCCCGGACCATGTCGTGGTCCTGGAGCCCACCCTGGTGGAGGCCATCGACCTGACCGAAGGCCTGAAACCGGGCGGGACCATCTTGATCAACACCGACAAAAAACCGGGCGACTTCAAGCAATACGCCAAATTTAAGGTGGCCGTTGTGGACGCCACCGGCATCGCCGCCAAGAACAAGCTGGGCACCCGGGCCGCCCCCATCGTCAACACGGCCATCACCGGCGCGGTGGTCAAGGTTCTCCGGTTGGCCCGGCTGGAATCGCTCCTGGACTCCATCCGGGAGGCCATCTCCCTGAGTCCCGAAGACAATGTCCGGGCGGCGCAGGACGCTTTCGAGCAGGTGGCGATGGGGAATGGAGCTCCTCAATGAAAAAGAAAAAAACGCTGGACAGGATCGTCTTGGCCTCCGAGTCCGAATTCCCCATGATGCCCATGTCGCTGGGCACCATGCATTACAACCGGACCGGCGCCTGGCGGAACATCAAACCGGTCATCGAGCTGGACAAATGCATCCAGTGCGGAATCTGCTGGAAGTTTTGCCCCGACGTGTCCATCGTCATCCGGGATGAATACCCCGTGGTGGACTATGACTACTGCAAGGGTTGCGGCATCTGCGCCGAGGAGTGCCCCTCTAAGTGCATCGCCATGGTGGAGGAAGAGAAATGAAGAAAGTCATCATGGGCAACCACGCCCTGAGCTGGGGCGCTCAGCTCGGCCGGGCCCAGGTCATAGCCGCCTACCCCATCACTCCCCAGACCCAGGTGGTCGAACTCCTCTCCGAGATGTGCGCCTCCCATTCGCTTGACGCGAAATTCATCAAGGTCGAATCCGAGCACTCGGCCATGGCCGCGCTGCTGGGCGCTTCGATTGCCGGCGCCCGGACCTTCACCGCCACCTCGTCCCACGGCCTGGCCCTGATGCACGAGCTGCTGCACTGGGCGGCCATCGGCCGGCTGCCGGTGGTCATGGGCAACATCAACCGGGCCTTGGCCCCCGGCTGGAGCATCTGGGCCGACCAGAACGACAGCCTCTCCCAGCGCGATACAGGCTGGATGCAATATTACTGCGCCTCGAACCAGGAGGTGTTGGACACGACCATCCAGGCCTTCAAGGTGAGTGAGGCTTTGGCCATCCCGTCCATGATCATGCTGGACGCTTTCGCCCTGTCCCACACCTACGAAGTGGTGGACATTCCCGACCAGGACAAGGTGGACGCCTACCTGCCTCCCTTCCGGCCCAAGCTCCGCCTCAGCTCCGACGACCCCCACGCCTTCGGCGGCCTGACCTCGCCCGAGCATTATTTCGAGCTGCGCTACAAGCAGCAGAAGGACATGGAGCGGGCGCCGGCGCTCATCGAGGAGACGGGAAAGGAGTACGAAAAGATGTTCGGCCGGAGGCTGGACCTCGTGGAAGATTACATGTGTTCGGGGGCCGAGATCGTGTTCATCACTTCGGGAACGGCCGGTTACACGGCCCGCGTGGCGGTGGATGCGCTGCGCCAGGAAGGAATCAAAGCCGGCAACCTCCGGATGCGCGTTTTCCGGCCCTTTCCCTTCGCCATAGTCCGAGAAATCGCCGGCCGCGCCGGCCGAGTGGCGGTGGTGGACCGCAACCTGTCCTGGGGCTGCCACGGCATCTTCTACCAGGAAGTCAAGTCGGCCCTCTACGGCCACACCAACGGCCTGCCCGTGTTCGGCTACGTGGCCGGCCTGGGCGGCCGGGACATTACCCCCCAGACGTTCAAGGACATCGCCCGCGACGCGCTGAAGCGGAAGCTGCCCGCCGAGGAAATCGTCTGGATAGGAGTGAAGAGATGAAGAAGGACAAAACCATGAAGCTGTCCCTCCCCATCGAGGAATACATGGGCCCCGGCCACCTGGCCTGCCAGGGCTGCGGGGCCGCCCTGGCCATGCGCTTCGCGCTCAAAGCCCTCGGCCCCAAGACGGCCTTCTGTTTCCCGGCCTGCTGTTGGTCGGTCATCGACGGCCCTTTTCCCCACTCCTCGCTCGACGTTTCGATATTCCACTGCGCTTTTGAGACGGCGGCCGCTACGGCCTCGGGGCTCAAGGCGGGGCTGGAGATGGTGGGCGATAAGGAAACGACGGTGGTGGCCTGGGCCGGCGACGGAGGCACGTTCGACATCGGCATCCAGGCCCTCAGCGGCGCCGCCGAGCGGAACGAAGACATCATCTACATCTGCTACGACAATGAAGCCTACATGAACACCGGCATCCAGCGCTCCTCGGCCACTCCCTACGGCGCCTGGACAACCACCACTCCGGTCAAGCATTTCAAGAGCCGGCCCAAGAAGGACATCGACGCCATCATGGCCGCCCACCGTATCCCCTACCAGGCTACGGCCAGCATCAGCTACGCCGAGGACCTGGTCAAGAAGGTGAAAAAGGCCAAGGGTATCCGGGGCACGCGATTTCTCCACATCTACGCGCCTTGCCCGGCGGGCTGGAAAAGCCGGCCGGAGGATACCATCAAACTATCCCGCCTTGCGGTACAGACCGGGATTTTCCCTATTTTCGAGATGGAAAACGGCGAGAACTGCGTCCTGAATATCAAGGTCAAGGAGCGCAAGCCGGTGAAGGACTATATCCGGCTGCAGGGCCGCTTCCGCCACCTGACCGAGGACGAGGTTCAGCGCATCCAGGACGACGTGGACGCGCGCTGGGCGCGCCTCACCAAGATGTGCGGCGCTTAGATGCGTTCCTACCAGCGGTAAACGACGGCCCCCCAGGTGAAGCCGGCGCCGAAGGCGTCGAGCACAATGATGTCCCCCTTCTTGAGCTGGCCGGCCTGACGCATCTCGTCCAGGGCTATGGGAATGCAGGCCACCGACACGTTGCCGTAGCGGTTGACGTTGACGTAAACCTTTTCCCGGGGCACGTTCAAACGCTCGCCGGCGGCCTCGATAATACGAATGTTGGCCTGGTGGGGGATGAACCAGTTGATGTCCTCTTTTTTGATGCCGGCCCGCTTCAAGGCTTCCTGGGCCGCTTCGCCCATCCGCTTCACGGCGTGTTTAAAGACCTCGTTGCCCTTCATATGGAGAAAATGCTGGCGCTTGGCCACCGTATCATGGCAGGCCGGCAGCCTCGACCCTCCGGCAGGCTGGATGAGAAGGGGTCCCAGGTTGCCGTCGGCCTGCCAGAAATGAGACAGCAGGCCGGAATCGTCCTTACTCTCCTCCAATAGTACCGCCCCAGCCCCGTCACCGAACAGGACGCAGGTGTTGCGGTCCTCCCAGTTGGTGATTCGGGATAGCGTCTCGGCGCCGATGAGCAAAATCCGTCGGGCCGTTCCGCTCAAGATCAGCCCTTCGGCCACGATCAGGCCGTAGATGAACCCGGTGCAGCCGCCCACCACATCGAAGGCGGGAATCTGGCCCGCCTTGAGTCCGGCCTGCACCCAGCAGGCCGTAGAGGGGAAGGGTGTGTCGGGCGTGTTGTTGGCCACCATGATGAGGTCGATATCGGCGGGCTCAAGGTGGGCGCTTTTCAGCGCCCGGCGCGCGGCCAGGAGGGCCAGGTCGGAAGTGGCCTGCTCCTTGGCGGCGATGCGGCGTTCCCGGATGCCGGTCCGGGTGACGATCCACTCGTCCGTGGTGTCCACTATTTTTTGCAGGTCGGCGTTGGTCAGGACTTTGTCCGGGACATACATGCCCGTGCCGGCGATCTTGATCTTGCGTTCGGTTCTCTTGACCATATTTCGGCTCCAAGGCGCCTACCTATAGCACACCATCCTGCTTTTTTCAATCAAACCCAAAGCATTTGAACCGGACCGGCCTGGGGAAGTACAATCGGGTGGATGTCCAAATATAAGATCATCGTCGTTGTGGTTTTTGCCTTCTGGGCGGCCTGGCTGCCCCGCCCGGGCCTGGCCCAGATGGCGCAAGGTCAATATGAGGAGGAGGCGCCGGTCCGCACCTGGAATATATTCGGCCCCACGGGCGCCGCCGGCCTCGGCCTGGGCGAAACGACCTTCACTCAGGCGTCCGATGCTTCGGTCCTTTTTACCAACCCGGCCCTTATGACCCGCCTTCCGCGCCTGGCCGTTTCGGTCAGCGGATCGTTTCAATTTGCCTCTTTTTTTCGCTACGGCCCGGTGAACACCGGCCCGGTTTATACGAGCGGCAACGCCGGCCTGAAAATCACTGCAGCGGATTTTGCCGCCGTCACCGTCAGAGTGTTGGGCTGGCGGGTGGGATTAGGCCTGGCTTTGGGCGAAATCTACGACCGGCCGCCGGTAGAAGCCCGCTCGACCCAGTACACCTATCTCTTCTCCTTCAAGCAAGCCGGATATTTGCGAACCCTGAACCTTTCGCTCGGCCGGGAAGTCGCGGCCGGACTTTCCCTGGGGCTGGGCTTTAACCTGGTTTCCGGCCGCTGGGAATGGAACTTGACGGACGCTTGGAGCGGAGTCACCATTTCCGACATTCGCACGCGCAGCTTCAAAGGATACTTTTTCAACGGCGGTCTGCATTGGCAGGCCTCAGCCGGGCTCAGCCTGGCCGCCGCTTTCCGGGCCCCCTACCAGAGAAAAGCTTCCAGCCGCAGCCATCTTCGCTACAGCGCCCAAGCGGCGGACATTCTGATCCAGGCTGACGGCGAAGATACATTCCGCCAACCTCTGGTCTTGGGCTTAGGTCTGGATTGGAAGCTCCTCGACAGGCTCAAGCTGGCCGGCCAGGTCTCCTATTGGAATTGGTCGTCTTACAGAGCCTCTCTCTTCGGGGAAGAGCTGACCAGGGATTTCCGAGACGTCTGGAAGGCCGGTCTCGGCCTGGAGTACATGAACTGGTTTCGCCTTTTCCAGCAGGAGTTCGACCTCCCCTCCCGCATCGGCCTGGTCTATGACCCTCAGCCCATGAACTCGCCCCGGTCTTCCTATCTCAACTTCAGCTTGGGATTCGGGCTCCAGTGGAAGGGCGTTCAATTGGACCTGGGAACCATCATTGGCGCGGAAAAAGGATCAAGCTGGAACCTGACGGCTAACCAGATCGCCCTGACCTTGACCCTTAGCTCCGGCCCCAAGCCGGCCAAAGGATAAGCACGGATGAACATGAAGAAATTCATCACAACCTTGATACTCCTGTTGAGCTTGTCCGGGCCGGGCCTGATTCCGCAGGAACCGGACACCTGGCAGGTCATCAGCCTGGACCTGGAGCACGCTCCCCTCCGGCAGCTGGCCGGCTTGGGCTTGGACATCCTTATGCAAAAAGAAGGGAGGCTGTACATTGTCAGCTCCCCAGAGGACAGGATGCGGCTGAGGGAGGCCGGCCTCCTTTTCCGTCCGGAAACAGCATTTTCCGGACGGCCGGCCGCCGCCCCTTCCGCCGGCGCCGGGCTCAACGGCGATTACCATTCTTATTCTGAGCTCGAAGCGGACCTGAGGGCGCTGGAATCCAGGCATCCAGGCCTGGCCAAGGTCTATGACCTCGGCCGAAGTCTCGAGGGCAGGTCCCTTTACGGCCTAAAGATCAGCGACAACGTGGGGGCCTCGGAGCCGGAAGCCCAGGTTCTGTTCCTGGGCTGTCACCACGCCCGGGAATGGATTTCGGTCGAGGTCCCCTTTCTTTTGGGTGAGTTTCTTTTGGAAAACTACCTCACCGACAACCGGGTGCGGGACATCGTGGACCGCAGCGAGGTGTGGATCGTTCCGCTGGTGAACCCCGACGGCCTGGAGTTCAGCATCCACGTCTACCGCTACTGGCGCAAGAACCGCAGGGACAACGGCGACGGAAGCTTCGGCGTGGACCTGAACCGGAACTACGGATATGAGTGGGGCTGCGACAATTCCGGATCAAGCCCGACCCCGGAATCGGCCGTTTACCGCGGCCCGGCCCCCTTCTCCGAAGGCGAAACGGCCGCCGTCCGCGACCTCTTTCTCCGAAACAATTTCCAAGCCCTGGTCAGCTATCACAGCTTCTCCCAGGTCATCTACTATCCCTGGGGCTACTCCCGCCGGCCGGTGGAGAACGCCGAGCGGATGAAAGCCCTAGCCGCCGGCATGTCGCAGCGCATCCAGGAGGTGGCGGGCACCGTTTACCAATACGGTCAGTCCTCGCTGCTGTCTTACCTGACCAATGGAGACACGACCGATTGGGCTTTCGGCCTGTACGGCATCCCTGCTTACACCATCGAGCTTGAGCCTCCCAACGAAGGGCAGGGCGGATTTTTCAACGCGGAATCCGAGATCCTGCCCATCTTCAGCGACAACCTGCCGGCCGCCCTCACCTTGATCGAGGATTGCATCAACCGCTATGTGCCGCCGGCTTTAGGGGACGGCCGGGCCGTTCAGAGCCGCCGCTTGAGAGCCAAGGAGGCCCCCCTCCGCTAGCCGGGTCATGGCCGGGGCTGAGGGCGGGAAAATGCCGGGACTTCTGGTTCACATCTGTTGTGCGCCGGACGCGCTCTATGTCCTGGACCTTCTGAAACAGACCCACCGGCCCGGCTCAACGCTCATCACCGCCTATTTCTACAACCCCAACATCCATCCCCTCCGGGAATATGACCTCCGGCTCGAGGAAGCCCGGAAAGCGGCCTCTCTCCTGGGCCTGACCCTGCTCGAAGGCCCGCGCGACTTCGACCGCTGGACGGTGCTCACCCGAAAATTCAAGGATGAGCCCGAAAAGGGCCGGAGGTGCGACGTCTGCTATGCCCTGCGACTGGAGGAGACGGCCCGGGCCGCCGCCCGCCTGGGCTTCGAGGCCTTCACCACGGTCATGAGCCTCAGCCCCTGGAAAAAGGCGGATGTTCTCAATCGCCTCGGCCAAATGTTCGGCCGCCGCACCAAGGTGGCCTTCCTGGAAGCGAACTTCAAGAAGAAGGACGGATTCCGGCGCAGCGTTCTCCTGAGCAAAGAGCACGGCCTCTATCGCCAGGACTATTGCGGCTGCGTCTATTCCATGAAACCGGGGGCGGCCGTCTCCGACAGCCATGACTGAAACCGGGAAAAAGAGGAAAATCCGCGCCGTCCGGGTCCTTGTTTCAGGCGTAGTCCAGGGCGTGGGCTTCCGGCCGTTCATTTACCGTTTGGCCTGCCGGTTCGGTTTTTGCGGCTATGTCAAAAACGTGGGGCCCGGCGTTGAGATTCACCTGGAGCGAGGCAGGGCGGTTGATTCTGGGGCCTTCCTGCGGGCCGTGCGCCTGGAGAAGCCTCCCCTGGCCCGTATCGAAGAAATCAAGACCCATCCCGCGCCTTTTAGGGGATACAAGAATTTCCGGGTTCTGGCCTCGCGACGGGAAAAAAGCTTCGTTTTTATCTCGCCCGACATCGGAACCTGTTCGGCCTGTCTGGCCGAGGTCAGCAGCCCGGCCGAACGCCGCTTCCGTTATCCCTTCACCAACTGCACGGATTGCGGGCCACGTTACACAATCGTCCGCTCCCTGCCCTACGACCGCAGCCGAACCACCATGTCCGGCTTCACCCTGTGCCCCGATTGCCGGCATGAATACCATGATCCCCTGGACCGGCGCTATCAGGCCCAACCCATCGCCTGTCCCGCCTGCGGCCCTCGGGTCAGGTTGATTGATTCCTCAACGGGCCGGACCCTGCCGGGCGGCCTGGAAGCCGCCGCCTTGCTCCTTAAGAAGGGAAAAATCCTGGCCATCAAAGGCTTGGGCGGTTTCCACCTGGCGGCCGATGCCCTGAATCCTGCGGCCGTCCGGCGGCTGCGCCGGATCAAGGCCCGGAAGACCAAGCCGCTGGCGCTCATGGCCGCCCACCTCAAGATCGTCGAAAAATACGCTTTCCTTTCCGAGGCTGAAAAACGTCTCCTCCTTTCCGCCAGCCGGCCTATCGTCCTATTAAAAAAGAAGAACGATATCCCGGGCCTGGCGCCCCACCTGGACGAGTTGGGCTTCATGCTCCCCAACACGCCGCTTCACCATCTCCTCCTGGGGGCGGTGCCCCTGATTGTGGCCACCAGCTCCAACTGCAAGGATTCGCCCATTATGAAGGACAGGCGGGAAAAGGTGGAGGCGCTCTCCGACGCGGTCCTAGACCACAACCGGCCGATTGAGATGAGGGCGGACGATTCTGTGCTGCGGGTGGCCGCCGGCCGGCCGCTTTTTGTCCGCCGCGCCAGGGGGTATGTCCCCGCCCCTCAGAGGGTCCCGCCCTCCCTCGTTTCCTCAAAACACATTCTGGCCATGGGCGGCGAGCTCAAAAATACAGTCTCCATCTATAAGAACGGCTATGTGGTGACCAGCCAGTTCCTGGGCGACCTGGATGAGTACCCCAACCATCGCTACCTGGAAGAGGCCGTCGGCCATCTCTGCCGTTTGTTCAACGTCAAGCCGGAAATCGTTGTCTGCGACCTTCACCCGGATTTTCACACAACCCGGAGGGCGCGCCGGATGGGCTTGCCCCTTTTCCAGGTTCAGCATCATCATGCCCATGTCCTGGCGGCGCTGCTCGAACACGGCTTTCCTCCGGGCCGCCGAGTCCTGGGCGTCGCCCTGGACGGCTACGGATACGGCGCGGACGGCGAAGCCTGGGGGGGCGAATTCCTGCTGGCCGATTACTCCTCCTTTGAGCGCTTCGGCCGCTTGGAACCCGTTCCTCTGCCCGGAGGCGACCTAGCCGCCCGCCAACCCTGGCGCATGGCTCTGGCTTATCTGCGCCTGGTCCAAGGGGACCGAGCCGCCCGGCACTGGAGCCTGAAACGGCTGGACAGGGCCAAGGTTCAAGGGGTTCTGGAGATGATGTCCCGTGGAATCCGCAGCCCGCTGGCCTCCAGCTGCGGCCGTCTGTTTGATGCCGTATCCTGGCTGGCCGGGTTGGCTCCCCAGGAGAACGAATTCGAAGCCGAGGCGGCCATGAGGCTGGAGGCCGTCGCTTCGCCGAAAAACGAAGGAAGCTATCCTTTCCGGGTCCGGGAGGGCCGGCCGCTCGAAATATCCTTTATCCCGGCCGTCCGAGACATCCTCGGCGACCTGAAAGCTCGGAAGCCCGTGGCGGTCGTCGCCGCCCGATTTCACGAAACACTGGCCCGGGCCATCGTCCGGATAGCGGAGCTGGCGCGGACCCGGCAGGGGGTCGAGACGGTTGTGCTGACCGGCGGGGTCTTCCTCAACAAAAGGCTCCTGGAAGCGACCCTCAAGCATTTGAAAAGGAAAAAATTCAAGGTCCTCAGGCCGGAACAGTATTCGCCCAACGACGAGTCGCTGTCCTTGGGGCAGATCGCTTTCGCCTTGAACCGTCTGAAAATCAAAGCTTCCGACTAAATCAACCGGTCTGGCTTCTTTTGGCGGACCACTTTTTCGGGCGCCTGGTCGAGCCTCACCTTAATCCCGCCGACAAAGGACAGAAGCAAGTTGAGGAAGTGGGCTTTCAGCCAAGCCAGCAGGCCGAGGGCTAAGAAACAAACCAATCCCCCCGCCGCGGCATAGACAACGGCGCCGATGAGCGTGCCCTGCATATCAGCCAGGAAGCGGGGCAGTTTCGCCGCTTGGCCGGTCAATAAACCGGTAGCGCCCATAAAAGCGCCCAGGATGATGCCGACGATGATGCCCAGGGCGCCGCCGAAAAAAGCAAACGAGGTGGCGCTCACGGATTTGACCAAGAATTCGCCCTGGATGGGTTTCTTATCCGGCTGGGGCGCAGGTTTTCTCTCGACAGGCGCTTGAACTGCGGTCGAGGCCGGGGCGGGAGTCGGCAACGGCAGGGGGGGCGGAGGCTGAGTTGACGTCGGCGCAGCCCGAGGCAGGCCGCTTGGAGT
>Ga0315289_10010410_pt1 | contig 13317 bp, 9 predicted proteins | sample YL17G11_40_MG_FD_203452 | JGI IMG/M metagenome (GOLD analysis project Ga0315289, IMG submission 203452) | Sediment microbial communities from Yellowstone Lake, YNP, Wyoming, USA - YL17G11_40 | ecosystem: Environmental > Aquatic > Freshwater > Lake > Sediment | place: USA: Wyoming | collected...
TTCAGTCACCGGCATGATGCGAACGCGGGCATTCTGCTTCTCCACTTCATTCAGGATGCGAAGGGCCATCTGCTCGCGGAGGTTTCGGGTGATGCGGCCAAAAAAGGCGCTGAACTGAATGCGCTCAAGGCCGTAGTCGAGGCAGATCTGGGCGACACGGTTGCGCAGGCGGTCGTCCTCGATGTCATACAGCAGCACCAGCGGCTGCTCGCCGCGCGGCGGCCCGACTTGCTGGGGCCTCAGAATGCTCGTGTAACGGTTCTTACGAGGCATGGCAGGTCACCACTTGAACGCAAAGGGCCGGTACTTGCGTTCGCCGCGGAAGGCGGAGGCGGCGAGGCGGGCCTGCATTTGAATGATGGAACGAACCTGATGCCGCTTGCCGCGGTGCGGCTCCACGGCATTCAACCGGAGCAGGACGCGGGAAGCGACCTCTTCGCGGGAAGGACCATCGAGCAAACCGCCCTGCACGCGAAGATCGCCCCCTTTCGTGAGCCACGCGAAGAGCGGGCGGTCTACAACCGGCTGGCGGAACTCCTCGACGAGGTCGAGTACCAGCGAGGGTTTGCCGGAGCGGTCGCCGTGCAGGAACCCGGCGAAGGGCTCGAGTCCGGCGTTGAGGACCGCGCCCCAGACGTGGCTGTACAAGATGCCGTAGCCGTAGTTCAAGGCGGCATTGACGGGGTCGTCGGGTTGGTAGTGAATGCGCCCCCGAAAACCGAGTGCGCCCGGCAGGATGGCGCTGATGGCGGACCAATAGACACGGCCGCCGGCGCCCTCGCAACCCAGAACCGAGGGCCGGACGGACTCCACGTAGTCGCCTTCGACGGCGAGCACTTGGCGGCGCAGTTTGAGCAGGGCGCCGGCCGCATCCTCGAGCCGCCGGCGGGAGTCGCCGTCGCGCGATTTGGCGAAGTAGCGCAGCAGTTTCTCCTGATTGTGGAGCTTGCCGGCGGCGACCCAGCGGATGAAGTCCGCCCCGGCGGGCTGACCGAGAGCCGCCAATTGCCGGCGGCGGGTCTCTACCGTGGCCGACAGGAACGGCGAGGTGAGCAGCGCCGCGGGCCGGCCGTTGGGGCTGAGGACAGCGATACGGATGCCGCGCTCGCAGGCGTCGGCGATGAGGTCGGTGGAAATGCTGATGCCGTGGCCGAGGAGCACGATTTCCTGAAGGCGATACAGCGGGAGTTCGCCGCAGGTCTTGTGCTTGAGGCGCAGGGTCACCCTCTCGCTCTTCTTGCCGAGCGAGATGCCAAAGCCGGAGACGAGCAACTGGGCGCCGGACTCGGTGGCGAGCAGTTGAATGGACTCGTCCGGACCGAGCGTCTCTTGCGCCGGCCATTCGAGTGGCAACTCCATCTGTTCAGGCGCCGATTCATAGCCGCCGGTGAGCCAGTTGTACTGCGCGCTTCCGGGCGGCTTGCGCGGGACCGGGAGCGGTTGCGGGAGAGCAGCCATCGGGAAATCCTCCTGGGTATGATCGCCTCAGTACCCGAATGGCGGCGGATCCAACCCGTTCAGGGGGACAGGAACGGGAAGCGCGCGGCGGCAAGGCGGGCCGCGTTGCCGGGGTTTTCCTCCGAGTAGAAAGCTTCGACACGCGCCAACATTGTCTCGACCTTATCCTTGCGGCCGCCGGTGCGCGAGGAGAACCCGTGAATCAGGATGCTCTTGTTGCGGGCCGTCAGTGAGATCTCGCCAACCCAATTCAGATTCAGCAAACTGCCGGCCAGAGGGTCGCCCAGGTGCTCCAGCAGTTGCGCCACCAGTTCGCGGCCGATTTGAATCTTCCCGTCCCGATTCGGGCGAAGCGGCGAACCTTCGGCGGCTAGTTTCTTTTCCCAGTCCTGGGGCGGCCGCAGGTCCCCCGAGTCAAGGCCGCGGCCCAGGAGCCGGTACTGGCCCACCAGTTCGAGGGCTCGGTACACGCGCACCAGGACCTCTTCCGTCTGACCTTCGACGAGCCGGCGGCGAGCGTTTGCGAGGATGTCGGCAGCCAGAACCCTGCAAACGGCGGCGCGCTGCTCCATGGACTCCGGCAGCTTGGGGGCCAGGCGGCGCAGAAACTTCAGACTATCCTCCGGGGGCCAGAACTCGTTGATCCAGGCAGGCCGGCGGGGCAGTCCTTCGGCCGCCGACAGAGTCTCGGCCGCACGGTATTCAAATCGATCCCAGCGCCCCCAGAACTCCGCAGCCCACTTCGCCCAACGGACATCGCCGCCCAGCGGTCCAGTGGGAGGAATCGCACAGATGCGCTCGGCGGCGGCGAACTGGCCGGCCCGCAGCAGGTGCAAGGCCCGCCCGAACTCGCCGCGCACGGTGATCTTTGCGATGCTGAAGTCGCTGGGCACTTCGCTGCCGGGCAGGACCATTCCACGGGAATCGCGTTGCGGGGAAGTGATGTAGCGGAGAGTGCGAATGCCGTGGACGATGGCGGCCAGCACAAGCCCGGCGCTCATGGCCTTGGTGCCGCGGGTAAAGTCCGCGGTGACCCCGGCCGGCGCGAAGCCCGCCTCCAGCAGGACCGCCAACTGGCGCTCGAAGTGCTCGAAACAGGCGTCCACGTCTTCCTCGTCACCCGGGCCGCGCAACGCGCGCACCTCGATGGCGTATTGCGGGTTGGCGTCTCGGAAGACGAAGGCGTTGCTCTCGGTCTGCTTCGAGGGCAGCAGCACGATCTTCGCCCACTGCCCCTGCTCGATGGACTTGCGTAAGGGAGTAAAGAGGGTCTCCTCGATTTGGTCGGCGGTTCCGGTGCCGACGGTGAGTACCAGAGCACGATTATCGCCGGGCATGAGTCACTTATTCCTTCAGCCAGATGAAACCCGGATCGTTGGGCTTATTGATTGCGACCTTCAGGGGCACCGAGTCGCCCTCTTTCAGGGATGCCGGCATCATCGGACTGTTCTGAACGGGACCGGGTCTAAGGAAGCCTTCGACCTTGGCCTTCCAGGTTCCCTTGGGGCTCTTCTCCACCAACGTACCGGTGACGCGGTCGCCGACCTTCAGGCTGGACACCGGGGCGACTGGGCGCGGCGCAACTGCCGCCGGTCCGCGGGCCGGCTGAGGCGCCGACGGTGCGGGCTTGCCTTCCTGCTCTCCTAGCCACTGTTCCATGCGCGCGACACACTTGCTCAGATACGCTCCGCTGGTGGCCAGGTCGGGCAGGCGCGGGCTGGCGAAGGCGGCGATGCGAACGGCATAGCCTTTCTCATCGTGAAGGATGTGGAAGTGCAGGGGAGAGGAGTACCGGCTGAACTTCCGATCCAAGCCGGCAAAAGGCGGTCGCGGGGGCATGAGAATCTCCGTCCGGCGCGGAAGCCCCAGAGCCCATTTCTCCGGCTTGTGCTTCTCATCAGATGCGAATATCTGGTAGGCGTAGCCGAGTTGGTCGAGCGCGAACCACCAGGACCTATCTCCGCGCAGGCGCAGTTCCTTTTCCTTCATCCACTCAAGCGAAGACGAAGCCGGCTGGCTGGGCGGCGAGACCCACGGGCGCATCGCGGCGGCACGAAGCATCGCCTCCTTCAGATTCTGCGGGGACTCCGGCAGCGAAACCGCGAACGAGCCGAAGCCGCGTCTTGCCTTCGCGCCGGCGCCGCCGTAACGTCCAAGCAGCCAAAGCGCCAACCGGGCTTGATCGAGCAACTGCGCTGCCGTGAATTCACCCCTGCCGCGCGCGGTCACCGTCAGCCGCCATGACGGCCCAGGTTCCAGGTAGTACCGCGCTTGCTTGCCGCCGCCGGAAGCCTGCATGCCGTAGGAATCGTACAAGACGCCCTGGGCAGTCTTGTCGTTAGGCTGTGGGTCAAGCCGATGGTGCCGGGCTACCTCTCGCCAATCGTACCGTTGTGGTTGGGGAAGCGGAGAGATGGGTTCGAGTTGCAGCGCCACAGGGCCGCCCGCTTCGGTATCGCCCCATATCTTCGCTTCCAGCTTGCGGAGTCCGCTAACACTGAGGTGAGCGGAGTGCAGCGTGCGCCACCACCAGCGGAGCAGTCCGCGGAGGGTGGCGGGGCGGAGTTCGCAATCTTTCCCGTCCTGGGTGGCGCCCGCGAGGAAGGCAGGCGTTACCAACTGCAGTTCAGCGGTGAACTGAGCGTGGTCCGGGCCGAGCGCGGGCATTGCATCCGCCTGGAAGCGGCCATAACCGGCGTTGGTCTTGGCGCCGGCTCCGAGCAGCGTCAGCGCGCCATCGAGCCACTCATGGGCCAGAGCAAGCAGACGCGGGTCGGCGGATTCCCGCTGGCGCAGACCGATGGCGAACTCGAATTCCGCACCGGCGGCGACAGCCAGGAACGAGACTGGGTTGGGGTCCTCGAAGTCGTCGGGCGGGTCGCGGTCGTCGTTACCCTGATAGTACTTCGGGTGGTGATTGTTGACGATATCCACCACCAGCCTGGGCCAGGCGACGGGCCACGCTTCATGGAAGACCACCGCACCGGCGGCGGAGTCTTCTTCCTTGGAAGCGGTCTTGCCGAAGACCGTTTCGATTTCGGCTGCCCCGGCGTGTGCAACCGTTTCGGCAAACGCTCGCGCCATGCCCTTCAAGCCCGTGCCCGGGAGATAGACGAAGCCGTAGGTGGGGTGAAGGCAGATGCCGGCGTTTTCAAAGGAGCCGGCGCGGGAGAGTTGCAGAGTGAGAGGGCCAGAGGTGGTGCGGGTCCATCGCGTTGCGCCCAACCCTTCGAGGGCCAAGCGGCGCTGCTTGAGCCGGCGGGCAAGTTCGCCGTCCCTTGGGAGCAGTCCGGCGATCTTCACCAGTTCCGGTTTCTGGTCCTCCTGACGAGGGCACTCGGCGTGGTACTTGTCGAGCAGCAGACCCGCGTTCTCGATAGCCTCATTGCCTCTCAGAATGTTCTGAAGCAGGTTGTTGACGGGGATCACGGGCAGCTACTCCTTTCGGTGCGCGTCGGCGAAACGAACCAGCCATGCCAGATAGGCGAGGCACTCCGCGGTGGCCAGGCGCTGAAAGTCTGAATCCCCTTGGATCACGCGCTCCAGCAAATCATCGGGCGTACCCTTCTGGTAATCCTGCATCCAGCAGGTGAGCGCCCTCAGCAATTCCGGGGCTTTCTTCTTGGCGCGCAGGAAAGCGAGGCTCTGCCCAAGGCCGCTGGTGAGGATGCGCATGGGCAACTTCTTCGCCTGGTCGGCGAACTCGTCGAAACCGGGGCGAGACTGTTCCTCGACGATTTTCCAGGCGTGTTTGGCCCGTCTCTGGGAAAGCGTCTGGAGCGCCATCAGACACCTCCCTTGACAACGCGGCAGATGCCTTTACCCGTGGTCTCATCCCCACCGATCTGAAGGTACTCGGGCAACTGCTGGAACAGGTAGGCCAGCATGGCCTCGGCGGAGGCGTCGTCCTCAGGCTTGCGACTTGCGGCGCCAAGCACAACGGAATAGAGGAGAGTTTCGGCAGGTAGAAACTCCTGGTAGAAGAGAGCGCCCTTATCGACGGTCTTGGTTTCATGGTTCAGCCGGATGCGCGCCGTGACTTCAGTGGCGTTGGTGACGAAGTAGCTGAAGTCACTGTCGTCGAGCACGGCCACGCGGGAGCGATCCTCGGGAGACAGAACCTGATCGAAGTAGTCCAGCGCGGTCGCGCCGGCATCGAAGACGAACTCCTCCAGCACGATCTTGCCCTGGCTGGTGCGCAAGGGGCTGCCCTGCGCCGCCAGGGCCTTGCCTTCGCCGATTTCGCCGATACTGAGTTCCGGTAGAACGATCTTTTTGCCCGCAATGTCTGCGTCACGCCGGTAGCGCCGCAGCGCCTGCGGGCAGGTGACCCAGGCGAAGACGCCCTTCATGCTGCGAACGGGGAATGCCAGGATGCGGGCGTCGGTGAGCGAGAGCGCGCCCGAATAGGAGTCCTCGCCACCCTTGCCGAAGGCAACATCCAGCAACGGATCGTCACCGTTCTTCCGGCGACAAGCGTCGCGCAGCACACCCTTGATGCTGGAGCCGGGAATTACCGGCCAGCCGGTATGGCGTTCCCGCTGGATGGGCATGTCCACCACACCCAGCGCGGTCCCCGAACCGGGGTGGAGTGAAGTAATCGCGTGCAGATAGAGCAACGCATTATTCGGCATATTTCCAGGTTCCTTTCAAGAAATGTCCGTAGCCGGCCAGCTCATCGTCAGGCGACGCAGATAGGCTCGGAGGAGGCGGCGCGCCTTCCAGAAAATAGACGCTGCCGGCGGCGACCCCGAAGCGTGCCGGCTTTGGGCCGCCAAGGGCCAGGTCCCAGCCGGAAACAGCGAAGGGACCATCGACGGCGGCGGCCCGGAGCGCGCCTTGCGGCAGGTTATCCGGGCGCCAGCGGCCGGTGAAGAACGCGGGAGAGATCAGCAACAGCGAGGTGCGCGAGCCGTCCGGCGCCTGAGGCCAGCGGACCCGGTTCACCTTGCGCACGACTACGTGATGTCGCTCCCCTCCCCACGACATGACCTGCTCGCCATCGAACTCCTTCGTGTGTTCCTCGGCAAGTTCGATCTCCCCATAGAAGGCCACGTTCAGCTTGAGCCGCAGGCTGCGCGTGGAGTAGATGAGGCCCTCTTCGGCGGCCTGCGTCTTCTCGTCCACCTGAATGCCGGTGCGTTCCTCGAGTAGGTACAGCGTATCGCTCGACTGGAGTTGCTCTTTGGCGACCGGCTGGCCTTCGAGATAGGCGCGCAATCCGTCGAATGTGAGCCATGCGGGCCGGGCTTTGTCGGGCTTGCGACCTTTAAGCCAGAGTGGCAGCATCTGCGGCTCATCGGGCGGCGGCGCCCAACCCGGCAACCGAGTGCGGAGCGGGCAAAGAGCGGCCGGTTGGCCGTTGGTGAACACCAGATTAGCAGGGGTGCGCACGAACGGTTTGGGTGATGCCGGATCTGAGATGTCCGCCAGCCAGGGGCCGCGAAACACCGTCTCAGCCAGCCACGGAACTCCGGCGGCAGCGAAGGCAGCGGCAAGCGATGGCTGGCCCCTCATGCGGCGAAAGTCGGCCCCGGCGCGTTCGAGCAGCCAGGTGCGTAGAGCTCCGGTGAAGTTCTGTGGCGCAGGTAGGCCGCTTTCGCCCGACAGGCCCAGTCCAAACGGTCGCCCCTCTCGGAAGAACAGGGTGTCGAGGGGTTCCAGGACAATCCCGATGATCGGCATGATTAGTCGGACCTCCTCGCGAGAAAACTGGCCGACTGACAAAGAATGACAAACTCCTCGCGCAGGTCTTCGTCGCCGCCCGTCCCAAGAAACTTCTCGAAGTCCGCAGCGAAACGCGGGTCCGCCTTCTCGGAGTGATGGAGCAGGCGCCTGAGTTCGCCCGCAAAAGCCTTGATCGGGAGTCCTTTCAGCACCTCCAACTGGCGCCGAAGTTGGTACGCCCACCGGTCGGAACTGGTATCGAACGCCCTTACCTGCTCGGCCAGCGTGAGTACGTAATCCCAGGCGCAGGTCGCCGAGGCATGCTCGCCGGAGCGGCGCAGTATGGCGAGTGTCAGCCGGTCCTTGCCCAGGTCCTTTGATCGCTTCTCAGCATTGCGCGCCGACCGGAGAACGTAGCGCAAGTCTTCCTTTACGTGGCCCACCGCGATGCCGGCGGAGATGCCCGCTTTCAAGCCCATTACGTCGGCGCCGCGAAAGGCATCCCGAAGCTCGCGGGCGCAGTCGAGCACCGTGTCGGCCGGCAGCGCGGCGAGAACGTCGTCGCCTCCCGAGTAGATCAGGCGGCCCCGGTGGCGCTCGACAGTTTTAGGCGCGATGCGGACGGCGAAGTGCGTTAGAGCCTCGCTGATGGCTGCGTGCAGCGATGGCGAAACCGGTCGCAGCGCGTCGAGCTCCTCCTGTCGGCCGCGCTCCTCCCGGTAGCGGACGATCTTTGGGTGCAGCACTTCCCGGACTCGGGGCGACTTGTCGCCACTAAGCCACTTGCCCATGTCGTCGCCGTCCATCTTGAGGATCGCGTAGTACTTCCGGCCCGTGCCAGCGATCTCCTCGGTGCTGGGGAAATGCACATCATCCAGGTCCACCCTGATGTAACGTTTGAAGTACGCCGCGAAGGCGTGCTTCTTCACCAGCGCCACGGCGCAACGCCGGTCCCGGTCCTCTTTTTCACCAGACTCCTTCTGCCAGAAGCGCCGCGAGTCGGCCAGGCGGGCGGGACCCATCTGCTCGTAGGTTCCAAACAAGGTGCATTTCTGGGGCGTCTCCCCGGAAGGCGCGTAGTTGGGGATGTGGCGTATGCGCGAAGTGGTCTCCATCAGCGCGGCGGAAACCATAACGCTGCGTTGCCACTGGCCGGGCGTGGAACCCATGCGGTAGCCGGGCTCGGCGAGTCCGGCCACGCGCTTGGTGCCCTCGACCGCGTCTTTACCGAGCAGATCCGTGAAATCGGCATCCGCGGGAGCGAGCCATGTAGTGCGGAAGTCGAAATACGACCGGATCTGGTCGTCCCACAGGCGGTCCCACCCGGGGAAATCCGCATCATGCTTGCGTTTCAAGGACTCCCGAACGGCGGCGCCGACCGCGGCCCACTCGGCTTGTGCCGCGTGGCGAACGTCGTCGGCGAGTTCTGCCGCGGCGGGTTGTGGTACGAGTGCGAGAAAACGGTTGGGAAGAGACGCGCGCGCGAGTTCCTCTGTTCTGACATCAATCTCGATGCCCTGATCTCTCAGCCACCAATCCATGAGCGGCGTGCCGCGCAGGGCCGGGTAGACCAGCGCGGTGGGGCCGCACGACTCAAGAATGGGCCGCATCGCGGCGAAGCAGATCCAGGACAGCAGATAGCTGCCGCTCAGCAGGTCGCGCAGGGACCGCGACGCTTCGATGAAGGATTGAACCGGCGAGACCTTGAAGCTCAGTAAAGCTACCCGGCCCCCGCCGCACAGGCCAACAGCGGAAGTCGAGTCCAGATGCTGCCACAGCGTGTGGTCGGGGTTGCGTGTCTCAGCCGGGAGGCGGGCGCCGAATTGCCCGGGGGCATGCCGCCATAGGGTAAGGAAACGCTTCCGGGGGGTAGAGTCGTCCGGAGTCATTCCACGCAGCCAGGCTTCCGTACCGGCTTCATCAACCAGCGCGGGGATTCTTGTGGCTTCCGCGCTCAGCGGGTGGAAAACCGTCAGTTCTCCGTCTTCTGGGCCCACGCGGGTTTCATCGCGGTCACCGCGCGGCATGGGCAGCCGTTCGTAGGCCGAAGCGATGTGATCGGGCGTGCCGCCCTTGAGTTCGGCCTCGGTGACTTCGCGTCCCAGGACAATGGCAGCGTATCGGCGCGCTCGCGCCTCGTGGCCGCGGATGTCGGCGGCCTTATCAACCGGGTCGTGCAGCCAGGAGAGGAGCAGACTTTCCCACGGGGCGGTAGGCATGTTCTAAGACCAGCAACTGAATTCTACCACCGAACGGGGTATCCGTGTCGGAGTTTCTTGGGGTGCGTCGGGCTTCTTTTAGATGCAATGAAGAGTACGTTGGGATATGCCCCACCAGCAGACAGCGATACCAGACGAGTTACTGGAACTGAGCCAGCAATTGGAACAATGGCGAAGTGAGCAGCCGCCGCGCTCACGGCTGGCGGAATCCATCTGGGCGGCGGAAGCTCTCGACGATGCGCCAGTAGCTCTGGTCGTGGGAAGAAGTGTCGCGTTTTCCGGAGGTTGCAGATTAAGACTGCGGCTCAGTAGGAAAGTCGCGCTAGATCCGGGCGCCTACCCGCGGCTGGATTCCCCCGGAAACCGAATCGTGGACTCGGTACGGCGGCTCGCCCCGCGCGGACCCCAGCAGCGAGCCTGACGCTGTTGATGCGGAACTGGCCGCCCGGTGGCCCGGTTCCTCAGCGAGGAGTTCCCGCACGGTATATTCAAAGGGTGATCCGCAGCGCCATTGTGCCGGTGGCGGGGCAGGGGACGCGCCTGCTGCCCGCCACCAAGTCCCAGCCCAAAGAAATGCTGCCGGTGGCGCGCAAGCCCATCGTGCAGTACGTGGTCGAGGAATTGGTGGCCAATGGCATCGAGGAGATCCTCTTCGTCACCGGCCGCAACAAGAGCTCGATTGAGAACCACTTCGACCACGATCCGGAGCTGGTGCGCGCCTTGAGCGCGGCCAACAAGCGGGAGCTGCTCGAGGAACTGGCGTTCGAGGAGCTGCGGGCGCACTTCTTCTACACCCGCCAGCGGATGCCGCGCGGGCTGGGCGACGCGGTGCTGTGCGGCGAGAACTTCGCCAGCGAGGAACCCGTGGCGGTGGCGCTGGGGGACTCGATCATCGGGTTGCACGCCGGCTCGCGGGCGGTGTCGCGGATGGCGGAGCTGTTCCTGGCCCGGCACGCCAGTGGCGTCATCGCGGTCGAGGAAGTGGGGCGCGAGCAGACCGTGAACTACGGGATCGTCGAGCCGCGGGACGAGAAAGGCGATTGCTTCCGGATCGTCAATGTGGTCGAGAAACCCCAGCCGGAGCGGGCCCCCAGCAACCTGGCCATAGCGGGCCGCTACATCTTCTCCCCGCTGATCTTCGACATGATCCGGCGCGTGCCGCCGGACGCCCAGGGCGAGATCCAGCTCACCAACGCCATTCAGTTGATGTGCGAGGAAGGCAAGCGGGTGCTGGGCTTCAGGCTTCCGGCGGGCGAGCGGCGCTACGACATCGGCAACTTCGCCAGCTACTTCGAGACCTTCGTCGAGTTCGCGCTGGCGGACCCGGCCTACGGGCGCGATCTGCGGGCCGCGCTGGAGCGGCTGCTGGGGAAGCGCTAAGGAGGCGCGTTGCCGCTTCCGAGTCTCCTGATAGGATAGCGGGGCATGGCGGCGCCCAGAGCGTACTTCCCTCCCTGGGACCAGGACGAGCTGCCGGAGGCGCCGGCGTTCCGCTGGCGCCGCTGGACGCTGCTGATCGGGCCGGGGCTGATGATGGCGGGCTCGAACATCGGCGGAGGGGAGTGGCTGTTGGGGCCGCTGGTGACGGCGCAGTACGGCGGGCGCGTGCTGTGGCTGGCCACGCTGGCCATCCTGGTGCAGGTCTTCTACAACCTGGCGGTGATGCGCTACGCGCTGTACTCGGGCGAGCCCATCTTCCTGGGCTACTTCCGCACCCCGCCGGGGCCGCGCTTCTGGACCGTCGTCTACATGGCCATGGACCTGGGGGCGCTGTGGCCGTACCTGGCGTCGAACGCCGCCGTGCCGCTGGCGGCGGTGCTGCTGGGGCGGCTGCCCACCTCGGGCGACGACGCGCTGGTGCGCACGCTGGGCTACGGGGTCTTCCTCTCCTGCTTCGTGCCGCTCATCTTCGGCGGGAAGATCTACAACGCGCTGGAGCGCGTCATGCTGGCGAAGCTGGTCCTGGTCCTGGCGTACCTGGGACTGGTGGCCCTGCTGTGGGTGCGCTGGGAGACCTGGTGGGAGATCGGCGCGGGCCTGTTCCGCTTCGGCGCGCTCCCGGAACGCGATTTCAGTTGGGCCACGCTGGCGGCCTTCTCGGCGGTGGCGGGGGCGGGCGGGCTCACCAACATGGTGTTCTCGAACTACGCGCGCGACAAAGGCTGGGGGATGGGTCCCAAGGTGGGGGCCATTCCGAGCGCCATCGGCGGGCGGAAGATCGCGCTCTCGCACACCGGCAAGGTGTTCCAGGTTTCCGAGGAAAGCCTGGGCAGGTGGAAGGGCTGGCTGCGGCACATCCGGCGGGATCAGTTGGCGCTGTGGGCGCCGGGATGCCTCATCGGGATGGCGCTGCCCTCGCTGGTCTCCTACGAGTACATTCGCGGCGTGCCCAATGTGCAAGGGCACGCCCTGGCGGCCATGACCGCCCAGGCCATGGCGGCGCGGCACGGCGCCTGGTTCTGGTACCTGACGCTGCTGTGCGGCTTCCTGATCATGGCGCCTACCCAGGTGGGGCAGATCGACGGGATGTGCCGGCGCTGGACCGACGTCATCTGGACGGGCGTGCGGCGGCTGCACCGGCTCGAGGGCCACAAGGTCAAGTACGTCTACTACGCCATCCTGGCGGCCTACGGAATGTGGGGGCTGGTGGCGCTGCGGCTGACTCCGAACCCCATGGTGCTGGCCATCGCCAGCGGGGTGATGATGAACTTCGCCCTGGCGTTTTCGGCGCTGCACACGCTGTGGGCGCTGATGACGCTGCTGCCGCGCGAGCTGCGACCGGGGTGGCCGTTGCGGCTGGGCCTGGTGGCCTGCGCGGTGTTCTACGCGACCATTTCCGCCATCGCCTTCCGCCAGCAGTGGCCCCAGGTGGCGGCCTGGCTGGGGCGGTAAGCTACTTCTTCCCCGCAATCTGCCAGTCGGTGAAGGGGGAGCGGGCGCTGCGGATGAGGACGTTGAGCACGTAGGGTTTCCCGGAGGCGAAGGCGCGCGCGACGGCGGGGCGGACCTGCGCGAGCGTCTCGATGGTTTCGCCGTCCCCTCCGAAACCTTTCATGACCAAGTCGTAGCGGGTCTGGCGGAGGTCGCAAACCACGGTACGGGCGCCGGCGGTGGCTTCCAGTTGCAGGTGGCGCTCGAGGCCCCAGCAGCCGTCGTTGCCCACGATGATGACGACGGGCAGGCGGTGACGCACCGCGGTGTCCATCTCGATGATGTAGAAGCCCAGCGAGCCGTCCCCGGTGATCAGGGCCACGGGCTGCCCGGGGTTGGCCAGTTGCAGGGCCAGGGCGTTGGGCAGGCCGGCGCCGATGGTGCCTAGCGGCCCCAGGCGCACCCAGCCGCCGGGGATCAGCGCGGGGATCGAGGCGCGGCCCCAGTGCGCGAAGTCGGCGCCATCCCAGGAGTAGAGCGTCCCGGGCGGCAGCGCTTTCTTGAGCTCGGCGTAGAAGGCCACCGGATCGAGCGGCGCGGCGCGGTCTTCGGCCAGCGCGGCCAGATGCTCGTCCCACTGCCGGCGCAGCGCGCGCAGCCGTTCGAGCCACGCCCGCGCGGGCCAGGCGCGGCTGCCCAGCGCCGCCAGCAACGCCCGCAGCGTGGCTTTGACGTCGGCGCAGATGCCCACCTCGAGCCGCCGGTTCATGCCCAGTTCCTGCGGGTGGATGTCCACCTGGATGAACTTGGCGTCCGCAGGGAACAGGCGCGGGCCGCCCAGCGCCAGGCGGAAATCGAGGCGCTTGCCGAGAATGACAAACAGGTCAGCCTCGCGGAAGGCCTCCAGCACAGTGGGGCAGAGGGCCGGGTCGGGGTACCCCATCACCAGGGGATGGTCGTCGGGAACGAGGCCCCGCGCCATGGTGATGGTGTACAGCGGCAGCGAGGTCTGCTCGATGAAACGCCGCAGCTCGTCCTCGGCGTGCGCCCACCAGATGCCGCTGCCGGCGATGACGATGGGCCGCTCGGCGGCTTCCAGCAG
>Ga0315289_10010412_pt1 | contig 13316 bp, 10 predicted proteins | sample YL17G11_40_MG_FD_203452 | JGI IMG/M metagenome (GOLD analysis project Ga0315289, IMG submission 203452) | Sediment microbial communities from Yellowstone Lake, YNP, Wyoming, USA - YL17G11_40 | ecosystem: Environmental > Aquatic > Freshwater > Lake > Sediment | place: USA: Wyoming | collected...
GAGAAGAAGAAACGGTCAAAATGCACGAAGATAAAATGCGAGACTAACGATGGGGATTCAATGGAGTTCGATATATGCATCAAGAACGGGAAGGCGAAGAACTGCAAGAAAGTCAGGGGGAAGTAACACATGGCGAAATGTAAGAAAGGAACAAACTGGAATCCATCGAGAAGCGAGTGCGATAGAGAAGACCCGAGGAGAGCGAGTCTGGGAAAATTCGAGGGCGGCTACCACATTGACGGATATATCTGGGACTTATCGGGCGACGGGTTCGTGAATGAAGAAGCAGGCGACGAGCAGGAAAACGGCAAATGGTTTGGGCTGATGAAAGGCGCACTCCTGAAAGATATCCAGAAGAAAGCGAAAGAAAACAAGGACAGACTCACGAAAGGAGAACGGGAATATCTGGCTAATTCAAAGGGCGCGATTGTCTCGGAGGACGACCAAGGATTCGTAGGAGTCACAGTCTATAAGGACGAAACCGAAATGAAAAAAGACTGGAAGGAAATCGAGGACGAGATTGCTGAGTTCTACAAGGACAGCGAGGAAGAATAAAGATGAGCAAGATATGTTTCGAGGACGGAATCAAACTCAAGTCTTTCATCCTGATAGAAATATTGCAGGTGATACTTCTTATAGCGGGGTTCATCTACTCGAACTCATTGCTGTTCTCGGTGGGAATAATAATAAGCATCTTGGATTTCGTAGTGTTCGTGTCGTGGCTGAACAGCGGGTGGAAGCGATGAGAAACAAAAATTTAGTTAAGGTGCTTGCGGTGCTGATTGCGAACATACTGCTGACGGTATCGTTGGTCGGCAACATGAGCGCGTATCCCACGCACGACGTAGTGCCGTCGGCGGCGGATAAGGTCTATGAGGTTGACCAATCAAGTTATTTCGATTATTCGATGAGTGGTGATTATCTATCAACGAGCGCATCGCTCGATATAAAGGTCTTGAACGACCAAACCAAACAGCCCATAAGCAATGTCAACATCACGGTAATGACGGTATCGACAAAAGAAATAGTAGGTCTTTGGGAAATGGTATTTGTGATTATAATGGCGGCTATAATTGCAATGCTTGTGGCTCTAATCATCATATCGGTATTGAGTTTTGGGCTGGCATCTGTAGCAACATTCGGGATATTAGCAACATTATCCGCAGGAGAAGCCGCCGCGATAGGCGTGTCGGGTGCTATCGGCGCAATAATAGGCGCATCTTTATCGCTATTTATGGCTGGAATAGAGGACGCGAGCAAAAGGGATACGCTAATCTCAGATGCAAATGGCAACTGCCCGACGCTCTGGCAGGACAGGTTAAAGCAGAGTCCACCGACCTATTATATTTATCTCGAAGACATCGACAAATACTACGATTTTGCGAACTCACTCTCAATCTATAACGCCGACAAACACACTCATGTAACGCTGTTCCTGAAAGAGCGAGTTCCAACGACTGCACCATACGCGCCAACGCCTTACGACTTGGTGCAGAGAGACGTGGGGCTATTTGAGGGCATGGTATATACTCAGACTGATGACTTATTCAACTACGACTCCAACACGTTGTTCAATCCAATCGACGTATATACGGATGGAAAAGATTTGGGCTTGAATCCTGAATCTTGGAAGGCAAGGATAATGAACAAGACCTCTGACGTAACAATGATAGAATCCAGAAGGCTAATCTTTATCGAGAACGGCACGAAAGCAAGCGTTGGTGGCAGTTATGATAATTTCCACATCGAGGTGAACTACTGGCTCGGCGATGTCGGGGGAACACTGTTAGGGAGAAACGACCCATCAGGCGGAGTCGAGTTCAACAAATCAGACGGCGATTATTGGCAATCTCAATGGGTCTGGACAATAGGAGTTTGGGACTTGGACAAGCCAATCACCGTAGAGGCATTCGTCAACTACACGCAGGGCGGCACATATCATCTCTTACACGCAGGCACGGAACTCGTATATCCACTGAGCGACACTCCATATACGATTGAGTTCCAGTATCCTAATCAGAACCTGATTGGAGAATTAAGCCACAGGACGGTTGCAGAACATATATACCCGATAATAATCAGCAATATGAAATGGTCTTTCTACTCCATCGAAGTGAGTGGACACATGGAAATCTCGCATATCACCACGACGGGATTCCAGAGCATAATACCAATCTATAAGACAAGCGAAGGCAATGTCACCTTCTGGAATCAGGAATGCAACTACACGCAGTTCATCCAGATTGTTGATAAGGACGGAGACGTGGTATCGACTTCTGACGAGAACTACAGCCACTTCTACAGTTGGAAACTCACAGGCGCACAGGCAGATGTCATTACGACCAACGTGACGAAGGAAACCGAATACGCAATCGAAGTCACCGCGCACAGCGACTATATACCTGCCGTCACCTACAGCAAAGGACTTTACTATCAGTTGACGGATTGGGACAGTCATAATGAATTAGCGGAGGATTTCAAAGCGTTAATTGATTCGATGTTTGCGGCAGGTCATACAATCACAGCACCCGAACTGACGAACTTGCAGAACCTCATAACAGCGATGAGAATAAAAATCGATACCTTGCAGACAACTTTAAACACATTCGTCTCCGCAAACGGCGGAAGCAAATACACCGATTATGTGCAGACCGATATCAACAATTTCAAACTAATACAGGCGCACATCGCAGGACTGCTTGATGGCAAGACAGCCCCAGACCTTAACACGGATTTCGCTTTAAGGGCAGAGGTAAAGGATGCGTGCGAGAAACTGCTTAGATGCTATAATCTGGCGTATCTCGACTATTCGGCGGCTGTAGCGGAAGCAAAGGGCGAAGATGGAGTCAGCGACGACTTGGGGGACACGACAATTGGCGACAGGCGGGACATAGGCAAGTATGTAGAGGTTATCCAGCCATCACCTTATAAGAACATATTGGATATGCTGCCGTTCTTCATCATACTGTTGATTTCCATCGGCATAGGCGGCACAGTCGCGTATGTGACGAAACGTTCAACATGGAACAAGGGCGACAACGACAACAGGGCGAAAGGGGTTGCGTTAGGGACTTTCATATTGGTGTCGGTGGTTGCCTACATTTGCATATCGTATTTTGCAACGCCAATAATCACGACGATAGCGGGTATTTTGTGAGGAGATTGAGATGAAAACTTGTATAAGACTTGCATTGGCGTGTATGGTAGTGTTGGCGTTTCTGGCATCGCCATTATTGGGAAGTTCGTCTGCAAGCACTATAGCAAACTCGACAAATTCGACTGGCGTGTTTGCCGTTCATCCGACTTTTACGACAGCCGACTTGAAAATTGACGCTATGGATAATTACGAATGGAACAATGCAAAAATAGTAACTACTACGACGGAAAACCCACTCCACACGCCTTTGATTACGAAATTCCAGAACAACCTCAATTCTTTATTTATATGGATAACATATTCAAACATAGTTCTTCCCAATCAAAACACCATAACACTTACTCTTACTTTCCATGATGGTGACGGCGGGTTTGTAATAACTTATCAAATGACTCCATCAGGAATATCAACATTTAAGACAACTAATGGCGATTATAGCAGCAAAAACATAATCGCTCATATAACATCGAATACAGTATATATAAACGATAACAGTTACATCTACTACGAGATTGGAATACCATTTACGGATTTTATTAACGGTAAATACAAAATTAAGGATAAATACTATAATTTCAAGTATGAAATCGAAAGTTTCCTGCCAATACCGAACACGGCTGATTTTCCAGTAAAAGATGACAGCACATACGGAAGCACAGTGGATTTATATATCACATTTCCAGACCCGACGTTTAAATTACTGCAAGCGGGTAATTGGGTAGATGGCGACAGCGGTGTAATCACAGCAACCGCAAACAGAACTATTACAATAAAAGTTCAAGTCGTAGATATTATTAGTGCAACTTATGTAAAAGTATGCGTGATATCAGGGTCGGGAGGGTTGCTATATGTAATGTATCTTATCCAAGGAGACAGCAAAAACGGTATATGGCAGGGTGAGATACCGCCAAAGAATATCAACTTCGATTTTCGCATCGAAGAATGGAACGTTATACGGCAAACGGATTCCCAACAATACACCATGCACATTAGTTCCATAACTACTCCAGATTATTCAGGATTGATTGTGGGCGGGATTATAATCGGTGCTTTAATTGTTATTGGAATAGCACTCAGACCTGTCGAATGGAAACCCGTAAGACCGAAACCGCCGAGGAAGAAGAAATATCTATAGGAGGGATAAAAATGGAAAAAGGCGCGAGAAGTGCAATAAGTCTGGTGCTTGTAATCGGAATCGTGTATTGTCTGCTGGGGCTTGTAGGATTCCTGCCAGCCCAATACGATGCCACTAAGGGATTCAAGACGAATGCATATGCGCCTATGTTGAAGCAGTATGAAATGACAATAAAAGATGCCGCGCCAGCATTAATGGCACTGGATAGCCATGAAAATATATGGTTTACATCCGAACAGCAAGGTGGGCAAGTCTATAAGATGACTCCCGATGGTCAATTTACAACACGATATATACCGCTTGCGGATACATTCGATATTAAAATAGATGGTAACACTGCATGGATAACAGATTACGGCAATACTTCTTTGGTCAAAATAAATTTGAATGACTGGACACATAACACATACAAAGTTCCTATAAGCAAATATGTAACTAATACATTTATCATCGGACTCGATTTAGATAGCAATGGAAATGTATGGATATGCAATGGAGGATATCCAAATGGTGGCAGAACGCCATCTTGTGATGGCTCAATATACAAGTTCAATCCATCAACCGAACAGTTCGTAGAATATCCTGTTGAAAGCGATATGCATCCATTTTTTATTAACGTAGATAGCAATGACGATATAGTAATACAATCTATAAATGATGAATTGACTCAGTTCACATTATATAAAATGCATAATAATGGCGTATTCACATCAAAAAAAGTCGTAATTCAAACTGATACAAACCCCGTCAGCCATTTATTTTTGTCAAGAATAGATTTTGATGATAATATATGGTATGGCGGTTCATATACAGAAACATTAGGCAATGGAATGACAAGGCATAGAGATTTCATAGGAAAGGTAAGCACGAATTTTATATTAACAAAATATGATTTGCCAATAAAAGCATATTTCAGCAATATAATAAGTGTATCGCCATATAAGAATGATGTGTGGTTTACAGAAGTGTCAACAGCAACAGTAGGCAGATTCAACAAATCCTCTCATTTATTTGAAGAATATAAATTAGCAGATAACAGCCACGCATTCGTGGATATAATCATAGATAGCGATTCAAACATTTATATAACTGACCGGCTTGGCAGATACGATTCATATGACTCAATCGATAAAATAACAATTGTAGAGATTGAAGAACCCAACTATCAGCCATTCTCGGTAGAAGCACCGAACACATCTCCAACGATAATGGATAAAATGTTCGACACACTTGCACAATCTCAAGGTAACACTCAACCATCTTCAGCACCAATCCTGAACAACTCGCAGATAATCTATCTCGTTGCAACGATTATCTTGGTAGCGATAGCAATAATAGTGAACAAACCGCAGAAATGGACGAGCGTAAAGAAAAGCGAATGGAAACGTAAATAGATGGGTGGTAGAATGAAAAACGCGACAATCGTAAAAGTGCTTGCGCTTTTGATAGCGAACCTGTTTCTGGTTTCCTCGATGATAGGCAGTGCAGGCGGCAATCCAATCATCGACCAACTCAAAGCCGATACCTCTCAGACTCACGACACCCACTCCTACAGTTACTACAAAGACCAGAAATCATGGGACAGCATAATAAGCCCCGACAGGCATCTTACAGTAACCGTGAAAGAAGACGGCAGCAACCAGTCAGTTCCGAACTTCAACATGACGGTAACGTGGTCGAGCCGTTCAGCATGGAGTAGTGATTTTGTAACGGGTGCGGCTTGGGGCGCAGTTATCGGCGCGGTAATAGCAATCTCGATAGTCACATTTTTTGTGTTTCCGGTGTTTGGTCTCTATGTTGGAGGCGCAATATACGGTGGCGCGGCAGGTCATATTCTCGGCATAGGTCTTGTCGGCGTTGGAAAAGCCATAGTAGTAGGTGCGGTTGCAGGCGGCATAATAGGTGGACTGGCATCATCTCAACAGCATGGAGTCAACGAGCGAATCAACGCGGTTACTGACGCTAACGGCAAGTTCGAGATTATAAAATCATGGCAGGACGACGTGGATATTCTCGTGAATATAGGTGTTGAGCCAGCGGTCTCTGGATACACGGAGTTCAAGCCCAACGGACAGCCGCACTGGACACCACACGCCTCCGACCCCAACCAGTGCAGCAAGAACGGAATGTCGGTTGATGTCTATCTGGTCAGCAGGGACACGGAAGGCGGCTACCTCGCAAATTTAAGAATCGCGCAGAACAAGGTAAGGAATCTAACATATGTTGGAACGGATGATGGCGGAAATTACGAAGACACAGACAGTAACTTTGAAGCCCTCAATATGCATGAATCAGCCAACGCCGAGAATTACGCCGATATCTGCGAGCATCCCGAATGGAACTCGACGAATTTCTGGCGCGGCAGGGCGAGCGTGTATCCAGACGGACTCGGCAGCGATATCCTGTGGATTGAGACAAGGAGGCTGTTCTACATCAAGGACGCAAGCGGCGTAACGGATTTCGGCGTTAACGCCTCGTATAAGGACGGCTACAACAATCCAATCCAGCAGGGGTATCCGGCAGGCGCGTTCTATCTCGACGACACCTCAGAACTCGTAACGCCCACCGACCTCGCTACAGGCAAATACATCTACGAGCAGTTTATTTGGGTAGTGGGCAAAGCCGACCTCAGGAATCCATCTGTAACAGTGGATGTTTATTTCACCGTAAACGGCGGCACACCAGTTGAGGCAGGCAGCGAGACAATCGAAATCCCCTCACCTCAGCACATAATCTGCTTTACGTTCAGTGATTCTTCACTTATAGATAGCGTTCATCACACCGTATATGCAGAGAGGTCGATACCGACGGTTCACGGCGACTTGCAGTTCAACCTATACTCGGATGGGGACATAGCCTCAGTGCAGGCAAGCGGCATCCAGAGCCTCGCGGGGGAATGGGACACAGGCGGGTATGGCATGATGGACTTGTATCACTCAAACTGCTCTTATCCGATGTATTTTGCAATCGAGAACGAGGACGGAGACGAGGTTCTTACGTCGCCAGCCATAACTTACGATTTCGACAATGACACAATCACCAAGAGTATCGCGGATATCGACGTTAGCACACTCGACAAGGAGACCTCATATAGATTGACTTGGAACAACCAGTATTTCGGCGCGAACATGAGTTCGACCCTATTCTACCAGTTGACGGATTGGGACTCTCATAGCAATTTAACGCAGCAGATGGAGAGATTGATAAACGAGACCTTCGCGCTGACGGGCGCGGGTCAATACGGCAACTTCGACACCTACCATGTCAACAAAATAATGAGCAACATAGGATTGATGAGCGCAAAAGTGCAGATACAGGAGGCAAGGCTCAACGACTTCATTCAGGCGCACGGCGAGAGCAACTACACGAAAAATTGCGCCAAGGACATAATGTATTTCAAGTTCTTCTACAACTACATACAGAAATATGCGGGGAAGACACCGACAGAAATAGCCACGAACCCAGCGGATTTCGCGCAGTTCAGAGGATTGTGCAATGTCATAAACATGGCTTTCAATCACATCTACCTCTATTACTCATGCTCGGTGGCGTTTGAACACGGAGACCTCGAACTCTGCGACGATTTAACCGAGATGATGGCTTACGAGGATAATTTAATCGAGGACTACTACTATATGCTGAAACCATCTGATGTCTGGGACTTGACTTTAATTGTGATGCTGATAATTGCGTTGATAATTGCAAGCGTCGCAACCTACGGCGCAGGAAAATACTACAACAAGTCGTCAGGCTGGAAGACAACCGACAAGAAGAAAATTGCGCTGATATTCGGAGGATTATTCGCGGCGGTATTCGCGTTGTCATTCGGCATAATGTATATATTCGCCTATGGATGGTTTCACGGAATATTCGGCGCGATACCGAAGGTGGGGTAAAGTAACATATGTTGGAAGGTGAAGAAAGATGAAAAACAAAATAGTAATAGGAATGCTTGCGATGGTATGTGCAGCCATATTCGTATGCTCGAATGGGCTGGCGATGCAGGGCGAGATGGTTAAGGTAAATACAATCAGCACTATAAATCTCGACTATGTTTTTGATTATTATGAGGATGCATACGATATCGGTAATGGTTCACAAGCCTATTATTCCGAGAATCTTGGCGCGGTCAGTGACTTTAACAGTGAGAATGGGACGCACGATTCGATGCTATTAATCACATACAGCAACGACCAACTCGAAGGCAACCATGATTTCACCTATAGCACGTTCAATGAGACTGGCGGCGTTATCGTGCAAGCCCACGATACAATCGAACACAGCCAAATATGCCTTTTTGAACCCTATAATAACTCAGCGGTCTTGAACGGCACAATGTATTGGACATATGCGGATACAAGCGGTTTCGGCGCAATTTGCAGCAAAGACAATCCAGTAAAAGAATCGCCAGAGCCTATGCCTGCAAAAGCAAGAATCGGTTATTATGTAAATTCAACCGATTACGACGAAAATATAATAATATCCGAAAATATAAACACAAATGTTCTCGATTTTTCTGTAATAGTGTATCAAGGATTTCTGGTCTGGAGTTATAATGGTTATATCGTCTATTACACAGGACTGCCAGATTCACCCGTAGAGCATATCCTCAAAACAGACATAGAAGGCTGCCAAAGAAATTGCATATATAATAATTCATTGTGGTTTGGTAGCGACGACCATCTCTATCAGATGACCGGCAGTATCTTAGACCCAGAATGGCTCACATATTATCCAGAGAAACCAGTAACTGCGCTTGATGTATATATCGACCAAAATGGCGTTTCGCACCTGATAATCTGCTACAGCCACGATGATGCGGTCTATGAATTTGACGGTAAAATGCAGCACATTGACCAGTATTCGGAATATAGGTCTCTTTTCATCGATACAATATATAGCACCCGAAACTACAACGGTGGATTTTACGTGAGTGGCAAAACTCAGGACGATATTGCATTTATCGCAAGGATGGAGACGCAAACTCGAACTGGTTCACCCCTACTCGCAATGATGGCAAGCGATACCATATTCGTTTATTATGAAGAAGTAACCGTGATGTGCAACCTTACAAGCGACGAGCAACTATATCTGTTTGTGAACAGTTACTACCTTAATGATTTTCTTTGTTATCATTATGCGGGTGAAACGCCAACTCCGAGTGTCGGCGCAGGCATTACAATAACACTGACAAGGGCAGGACACTGGACTACTGGAAAAGACATCGAGTTTATGTTTGAATATGTCGGAACGCCAATTATTGTCGAGGCGCGAGTTCAATGCGACGATGGCATATATGGCGTGAACTTCGATGAGGCACATAGTTATTTTCATATACACATGGACAGAATATCGGGCAATTCTTATGATGGCATATATAATGTAGTCGTTCCAGCCCAGACCACAGAAAGCACATTGAGTTTCTATATATCTGCGAGGTCGGTTCTTAGCACTGATATATGGCATCCGACACCAAAATATAATCTCTATATCTTGGATGTTGACCTCGCCCACCAAAAATCAACATTCCCATCAATTTGGTATCTTGTTGTTCCCATTGGTGGAATGATTGCAGTTGTCGCAGTCATCCAATATATAAGGATTTGGAGGTAGGAGTTTCGATTGGAATGGAAGACAAGCCGAGAAAAGTGTTGAGCGCAATCATAGTCATTTTCGCCGTCTATCTGATGCTGGGACTCGTAGGAGTGCTACCCGCGCAGTATGATGCGGTCAGGAGATTCTCAACGAATGTCGAATACGGAGGTGTCGAGGAATTTACAATCCCCGAACCAGTTTTTAATCCACTCGGCATCACGCACGACGCAGACGGCAATATATGGTTTACAGGATATTCTTCTCATAAAGTATGCATGATGACACCAAACGGTCAGACCTTTCAGAGTTACAACATCAACGCATTAGACCTTTTGAGGGATTTGGCATTCGATACTTCGGGAAATCTCTGGATTACAGGATATCAAGCCAGTAATATTTATAAGTTCGATACAAATCACCAAGTAACCATATATAAGGATTGGGCTGATTCATATCCTACAGGAATCGACACTGACAATAAAGGTTATGCATGGTTTTGCGGCTCGATGCAAAATTACATCGCAAAGCAAAAGGATAACTTTCCTCTATATATAGACATACCAAGCCAAATGGGAACACATCCCTATGATTTGGTCGCAGACAACGCTAATGGCTATATCTGGATATCGATGTATTCATACAATATAGTCAAATACACGATTTCAACGGACAAGTTCACCAAATATGCCGTGCCGACATTTGCCGCTGATTCACAGCCGCGCTCAATCGATATGGACGCTGAGGGGAATATATGGTTCGCTGATGCGGGTCAGAACAAAATAATCAAGATGACGCAGGGAGGCAAATTCACATCAATCGGAATACCGACGGCGAACTCAAAGCCCGACGGAATATCCGTGAACAAGAAAAACGGCGATGTGTGGTTTGCGGAAGTCGATGGAAATAAAATCGGCAGGGTCAGACTTGCAGGCGGGAGTTATCAGGTAGATGAGTTTGCAGTTTCAGGGCGTAGCGGTAACTTGAATAAATGTATTGTCGATGACAGCAGCAATGTTTTCTTTCCTGAATTTTACTCTAACAAAATCGGCAAGTTAACCGCGACAGAAACGCCAAAGTTACCGATAGAAGAGCATGGAATAACGATAGCGATAGCAAAGGCAGGCAAATGGGTCAGCGGGGGAACAGGCGGGATGGCGCAGGATGCGGGGATTGCGATAATAATCCAAGCCTACATAACGACTACAGGCAAGCCAATACTCAACGCGAGTTTAAATTACATAGGCGTGGATAATGTAGGGAATCCGCTTGCAATGACGCTTATCAGCGGCAACACAACGGCAGGATACTGGCAGGCTACGATACCCGCGCAGGCTCAGGGGACTTTGACCTTCTACATAAGAGCATCAACCTCAGGTGGCTATGCTACAACGCCTATAAACACTCTGCAAGTAACAAGCGTTAGTGCAGGCGATGGCGGCATAACTACATCCCAATGGGTATATGGAGGGCTGCTTGCGCTGACGGTAGTGGCTGGAGTTGTGGTGAACAGGCAGGGCGTAAAGGGCTGGAAGAGGAAGTAACACATGACGGACTGCCCAAGCGGATTTCATTTCGACGCTAAGATAAATGCGTGTGTGCAGGACATCCAGCAGAAATGGAGGAAAGGGTCGGGGGGCAGTCATTTCTTTCGGAATATAGGTTTATTCGGCATTGGGTTTCTGTTCGGATTTCTTTCGTTGTGGCAATATGGATGGATTTTGATTGTGCCTTTCGGGATTTTGCTCGCGGTGACTTTTTTCTTGGATTCAAGACCATACATATACCCGCTGGCAGGTTTTATCATCGGAATAATCGCAATTTATTGGAGTCAAATCAGCGGGATAATAAGTTTCTTAGGCAGAATGGCGGGAGGTTGGTGAGATGGTAATTTATAAGGAAGGCAGCAGAGGAAAAAGCATACGTAAAGCAGGTCTCTGCGAGTTCAGGTTCACGAGAGACTGGTCATTCACAAAGAAAGGGCATAGAGCATTTCTTGGATGCAATGCAAAACTCACAAAGAATCTTCTGAAAAAGAGAATCATCAAGAGAGTAGAGCATAGGGGATAAGTAGATGGGCAAGGTAAGAAAAGCAACAGTAGCAATCACGATGATAATTCTCGTCCTGTATTTCACGGCGGGATTATTCGGACTCCTCCCCTACAATTATGATTTTGTGAAGAAAGCGGTAGTTGAATCAGGGCAATCAACGGCATTAACAACCGTTGTTAGCGACTGGAAACTTTTATACGGTCTTGCGGGAATGAGCGACGCGAGGGATTCGATAGTCTTTGAGGATAATCTATATGTAATCGCATCTCAGCCAAGTTCGTTTAAAATCTACAAGATTGGCAGTTCACCCATTGAAAAATATTACCAATACGGATATTCAAATATCAATTTCGCAAAGTTCGTCGAATACAAAGACTCAGATGCAGAACCCGTTTTATACGCTGTAATTTCAGGCGGCAGCGCAACCTATCCATACATCGAGTTTCACGGCACTTACGACGGCGATACATGGCACACGCACACCGACAACTCGAAGTTCCTCCCTGAGATAACCAACAGGCACGCCGACAGCATCTGCAAGAACGGAAGATTTCTCTATGTGGGCTACGACAGGCAGGATGTCATAAACATAGCAAGATGGGACGCGGTGGATTGGGGAACTGGCTGGGACGTGATATATTCGGGTTCGTGGGCTAAGGTCACGGCGATGGTAGCGTTCCAAGCACCTCTGCCCTCGACATATACAACAGTATGGTTTGCGCTCGAAGGCAACAACTACCTGCTGGATTACGCAGGCATTTATTATTTCGACCAGAGCAATCACGGACACGCCGTTATATATTTCAACTCGACTTACGAAATCGAAATGTCTGCATTGACTATCTATAAGAGCAGTTTGTTTTTCGGAACTGGAAGAGGAACGCTCTATAATTATTCAAGAACGACGAATTACCTGTATCAATACACGTCGCCAGTTCCGTCTCCTCTGCAACGTGTGGAGTGTTTCGGCATCTACAATGATTACCTCTACATGGGCGCAGGCGCGTCAGCAGGCGACGGCGATATCTATAAGATGACCCAGAAGACCTATAATAAAGATTCTTGGCAGAAGGTCTATGAGACAAGCGAAGCATCGATGTTTTCGTTCAGCGTGTTTAATAGCAAATTCTACGCTACATCAGGGGACACGCAGGGCAAGGTATTCGTATATGACGAGACTGTTGTATATACGAACCCCTCAATCCAGCATAATCCAATAAGCGAGGGCTTGATAAATGTGCCGACGAGGATTATAGCGAGGGTAAGCGACATTGACGGCATCGACAGCGTTACATTGACTTATCAGGTTGAGGGCAGGCTCGTAAATAGCAAGGCGATGGGGCTGCAAACAGGTTCAGGTCAGTGGCAGAACGGCAAGTA
>Ga0315289_10010413_pt1 | contig 13315 bp, 15 predicted proteins | sample YL17G11_40_MG_FD_203452 | JGI IMG/M metagenome (GOLD analysis project Ga0315289, IMG submission 203452) | Sediment microbial communities from Yellowstone Lake, YNP, Wyoming, USA - YL17G11_40 | ecosystem: Environmental > Aquatic > Freshwater > Lake > Sediment | place: USA: Wyoming | collected...
ACCTCCAGTTCCTGTCCGTGCAGGGGATGATGGCGGCGGGTCACTCGTATATGTGTCAGGGAATCCTTGCGGATATACTCAGTCTGTGACAGCACACCCTTTCGTGTAGTCGCCACAGCTTTGGAACTTCTACGCCGCATGGGAGATGCGTTCCATGCGGAACTTGCCGAAGTCCTTGGCGTAAAGGGAGTCGTTGGGGGACTGGCGTACGGGCGCCTCAGCGGTCGGGCATCGACTCGAGGACCGTGAGATCCGGAATCAGGCGGAAGTGCGTATCCCGGGATACCACGACAGCCCCCGTCCGCAGCGCGCAGCAGATCGATATAGAGCGATGAATCGATGAGGAGCAGGCGCGCCGGATGGCAAGGACATCGTAGGAGGGATCCACGGCGGATCTGAGCTCCTCCTTCGCCCACCGGCTGGCGAACAGCTTCTCGCGCCGCGCCGGTACGTCTAAACCCATACCGTGGCTACGGAATGGACACCTGGCACAAGGATCTCGTGTTCCGCGACTTCTGCGAGGGACAGCGCTCAAGATAGTCGATATTGACCCTTGGACACCATAGTATTAGTATTACCGTAGAGGTAATACCATGAAGATTACGACCAAGGGGCAAGTTACCATCCCGCAGGAACTGCGACGGAAATACCAGCTAGATTCCCACGCGGAGGTGGAATTCATCGAGGAAGATGGCAAGATTGTCGTTCGGGTGATAAAAAAGTCCGAATCTCCCTATCGGAAGCTGCTCGGGCGGGGGGATGTACGGCTTTCCACAGAAGAAATTCTGCGCTTGACCCGAGCTGACTGATGGCTTCGCACCTCGTCGATCCTTCGGTACTCCTCGATGTTTTCACTGCTGATCCCGTTTGGGCCGAATGGTCGATCGGCCGGCTCGAGAGGGCCTGGGCCGAAGGGACTGTTTTCATCAATCCCGTGGTCTATTCGGAGATATCGATCCGTTTCTCCCGTATCGAAGATCTGGAAGCAGCGATAGAGGAGAGCGGACTCGTCTGGAGCGAAATACCCCGAGAGGCCTTCTTTCTCGCAGGGAAAGCGTTCTTATCGTACAAAAAAGCCGGTGGTCCGAGAACGAGCCCGCTTCCCGATTTCTTCATCGGCGCCCATGCGGCGGTGTCGGACCTGGTTCTCATCACCCGTGATCCCGAAAGGATGCGCAGGCACTTCCCGAAGCTGCGGCTGTCATGCCCGGGAGAAGGTTGAAAAGACCGGCAGCTGGCGGCCTGACCGTTTTCAATCAGCTTTCCCCGCAGGGGAGCTATTGCTCTGGGTAGCTCTGGGTGGTTACCACCCAGAGCTACCCAGAGGGCACCGCCCGGACCCGAGGCGAGCTCGTTGAACTGAGGCCCACCTCCAGTCTCCCGATGCACCAAGTTGCTGAAACAGAACTGTCCGCCTCAGCGACAGAAGCTTCCTTCCTGCCACCATCGGACTGGAGTTCGCGGCATCCACGAGGGACTCCGCCTTGTTTAGCGGCTGCAGCAAGCATAAGCCGCCCGCCGGGCAAGCTCACCGCGCCGCCGGCCACTACAGGAACCGTACCCAAAAGGTCACCCTGGCAGGCCGGCTAAAAGTTAAGGGAATTGAGTTTCTTATCACTTAATCCGGATCAATCCCCCGAGAAGGTCCCGGCCCCCGAACCCGCGGTGCGTGTGCCCGGACCGGGTCGGGTAGTACGAGAGGCCGGTGTGCGAGTTCGAGAAAACGTGGACGGCCGTGCCGTGGTCGAGGTCCAGGGCGTCCGCGAGCGCCTCTGCTCCTCATGACCGTGCCTCGCCTGCCGACTGCACTGGCCGCTCAGGAGGCCATCGATCTGCTCGCCGCGGCGCAGTAGCGCGGGTGTCCGCGCTGGGGAAATGGATGGCGGCTTCATTGCGATGAGATCAACCTGACGACCCGGCCCGCAACCTCGGCCAGAGCTGCCTGCCGTTTGTCCGCAGTGACGAACACCGTCGCATCGCACAGGCGAGCAGCTGCCACGTGGAGAATATCGAGGGCACGACAGCCGATGATTGGCGTCCGTGCGGTCATCTGGAGGGACAGCTCGTGAAGTGCAATGGGATCGAGGTGCGGCGCGAAGTACTGACCACTCCGTTTCCGGTCGAGGTACAGGGAGATGACGCGTTCCACGTCGTCAGGGCTCATTTCAGCGAGGAACACCTTGAACCTGAGGGCGTTGAGGAACTCGAGTTCCATGAAATGCCACACGGGCAGAGGTTCCTGCTGAGCGACGACGAGACCGTGCACTTCAGCAGAACCGTCCTCACGCAGGTACAGCTTGATGAACGCGCTGGTGTCGAGGTAGATCATCCGCGCCGTTCCCGGTGTTCCCGGACGATATCAGATCCCTTTCGACCGGTGTTTTCATGCGCCGTGGCCAGATGGTCCGGCCACCGCAGCACCTGCCGTGGCGTAGGCGGAACGACATGAGCCGCGACCTTGCCGCGGTTCAGCACTTCAAAGGTCTCTCCGGCTTTGACCTGTGCCTCGATCTGCGCCCAATTCGCCTTCAAGTCCTTGACAGTTATTGTTTTCATATTCTAAATGTATACTCTAAAAGTTACTTTCTGTCAACTTAATCTCTTACATCCAGACAAGGCGAGCGAGTCCCGACCCATGCCGGAGCCCGCACGCAACAAGCCGTACGATCCCCAGGGCGTTATCTGTTCATGTGGCATGACCAGTTGGCGCTGTCCTTGGATGCGACGCCCCCAGGCACATACCGTCAACGGGGCACCAGTTCACTGCAGAGGCTGTTCCGCACCCACTTTCCGGAGCTCTGCGCGCGAGACGAGACCATGTACGCCGCCCGGCTGGGACGGTTTCGCCTGCCTCGGATCAGCTCGGCCGTAGAGCGCTTCCTGGACCCTCGGGCGGCAGCCGATTGCGAAGCAAGCGGCGGGAGATTGCGGGGACTACACGAAGGGCATCGCGAGGATCCAGTGCATTGATCCCGACTGCAAAGCCGACTACTTCCGGAAATAGTCGTAGCCGCAGTCGGGACAGCGAATACGGGCGATGCCCTCACTCCAGTCCCCGCAGAGGCGGAAGGCCGAGGCGGAAGGCGCGATGAGAGGCAGGCGGAACTTGCCGAAAGAGCTTGCGGAAAAGAACCGGCTGCCGTGGACGGTATTCCGGCCGGATGGACAGCAGGACGGGAGTCCCCGTATTGGAATTCACATAGCAAAGGACGCAGGGAAGCCATGTAGCGCTTCGATTGCATCAACGCGGGCGCCCTGCACACGACGGACGTTTTCTTATAACGCGGGTCGATCGGGGTGCAGAGGCTCTCAGGGAATGAGGCAGTGGGGGCGGCGGCCGATCATGTCGGCCCGTCCCGCCTCCAGCAGTGCGGCGTGGATATACCCCTCCCTCTCGACTCTGGACTTGCTGGGAGCGGGTGAGCAGCGAAAGCACTCGAGTTGACACTGCATGAAGGGTGCGAGCACCGCCCAAGTCTGCGCGAGTCCGCCTCCCGTCGTTCTCTTGGGATGTGCAGGCCGCCGCAGTCTCAGCTCCCTCACGCCGGGCCAGCTGCATCCAACGAGGAGTCACCACCCTACAGCGCGCGTTTTCCGACCATAAGAAGAACACCACGACGCTTCTCTTACGCCCTTTGCTTCGGCATCAGGAGGGCCATCACGTTATCGCGCCTCACGAGGTCCCGATCAGCCTCCCGTTCCAGGAACGGCGCAACATCCGCCTGAGCCGCGCGCCAGTTGACGGATGCCAGCTTTTCCGCAAGGACGCTGCGCCAGGTGACAGCCGTCGGGACGGGACCGGTCCAGCCCGTCTGCGCCAGGGCTGCAGACAGGAGATCGAGATTGGGGGGCGGCCAGCTGCGGTCGGCCAGATACCAGATCAGGTCGTACAGGTCGCGGCCCTTGGTGTAGGTGCGCGTCAGCAAAGCGTGCACTTTTCCTGCCAGGAGCGAGGCCTTGTCGTAGTGCGTCAGGTTGAGCGTCAACCCCAGGCGGCGCACGAGAGTTGTGTCCAGTCCTGCGCCTGCCGGCGGGTTCGTATCGGTCTCCAGCTTGATCGACAAGACCTGCGACGTGTGAGGAGACAGGCCGAGCTCATAGAGCAGGCCGGGGAACTTGACGAACGCTGCGGCAACCGTCTTGTCCGCCTTCACGGTGAGTGCCACCTGATAGCCCTCTGCCTCAAATCCTGCCTTGATGCGGATCATGGCATCGCGAAAGTCCAGAGAGGGAGCGGTGAGTACCCTCGAGAAATCCAGATCCTCGGAAAACCGGGGAATGGAATGCAGAAAGCGCAACGCCATGCCGCCCACGAACGCCCACTGCCGGAACGCGCCCGTTTCCTGAAGCGTCTGAAGCATGCGTGCCTGCAGGTATTCGCGCGCCGCGCAGATCTTCTGCAACGATCCCGACCGCTCGGCCACGATCTGACGGAGGAAGTCTCTCACAGGTCTCTTTCCCTCTCAGCCGCCATCCGGGCAAGGATTCCCTCGACTGCCCTGTCGATCTTGGGGCTGCCAAACAGCCCGGCGGCCTCTGTCAGTGCCTGTGTCGAGAGTGCTGTTTCGTTTTGGAGGCGAAGTCCGTCAATGTAGGCTGCCTGATCGCCGCCGGGCGAGAGATAGATGAGATCGAGCAGGGCTTTTTCAGGCGTGGCCAGGAACGAGGATTGGCCGGGCGCCACCGTCACGCTCAGGAACCCGCCGAACAGGGGTTTGCGCATATGCCGGAAAGCGTAGATGCCTAATCCCGTCCGTACCTCCTCCGGGCGACCGGTGGTCACGCTGGTCACGATGGGGACGTATTCGGGGATCATGCTGTAGTAGGAAAGGGCCGATTGCAGGCTCACGTAGGAAGCTTTGCGGATGCGATTCGCGAGCAGAAACGGGTGCGGCTCGATCCTCCGGAAAGGATGATTCAAGGCATAAAGAGAGCGGCGAAGCCGAATCAGTTTGCCGGCGGTCACCCAGCGCACGAGCTGAAGCCTGGCCTGGCGCTGGGAAACGCCAATGACATCCAGCAGGGATGAAGAGAACACCGGCTCGTCACCAATCAGTGTGAGAAGCTCTTCAAACCTCATAGAAGTAAGTTATCATAAATGATGTCTTAATAGCAACCTACCACAACCCTTTTCAGCGCCTATACGCCACTGGCAGCTTCGAGCTTTCCAAAGGTATGAGAGGGAAATAGGGTTGGCTCCGAGCAGGGAAGGGCGACTGAAGCGCTGCGATTAGATGCCGTCAGTGGGATTGGACCCGTCGCCCAGGCGCCCGATATGCATCCCCGTGCGCAGGCGGATGTGCTCGAGTACATCGAGGGTCTGGATTGCTTTGCTTTGGCCATGGCATTCCTACCTGGCGGCGTAACGTCGAGGGCGTGCCACTGCCAGTGCGCGTCTTCTACCGCGTCTTGGTGCCGTTTTGACAGCGCCGGGATGCCGCCCTATACTGGCCGCGGAGGTGACGCCTGCACAGGTTCCTGAAGATTGCCCGCGCGGTGGGCAGGTTGCTCCTGGTGCTTGGCGGAGCTTTCCTCATGGTGACCGGCCTCTCGTCGATCCCGAAGATGTTCGCCGGCATCGGCCTGATCATCCTCGGCATCCTCTGCCACGTTGTGCTTACGGCCCTCATCCGCCGGCGGGAGCCGGAATCGCGGGCGACCCTGATGCCCGGCGGCAGGCCCGACGCGAACTTCCTTGCCCGGTTCTTCGCCACCTTCTGGCGCGCATCCTTCCTTGACGCGCTTCTCGTGCTCGGCGCGTTCCTGCTCGTCGCCCAGGTCTACCAGGACCGGTACTGGTTTCTGCGCAGCGGCCGCCTGCTGGGGAGCCCGAAGGGGCTGCAGCTGTCAGCCTGGCCCGGGTACCTGCTCGCCACGCTGATCTGCATGGCCTTTGTCGTGTACCTGGAGGTGAGCGCCTTCGACAAGAGGCTGTGGGGCTACTCCGAGGCGATGCCCACGCTGTTTAGGAAGATCGGGATCGTGCCGGTGTTCGCGCTGTGCTGGACCCCGACGGCGATGAGCACGGCCTGCGGGGGCCGGCGGGCGCCCTCCATCGGCCGCGGAGGTTCTCCATAATGTATCGGGAGGCGGCTCGTCTGTCGCGGGATCGGCGGATGCCCATCGTCCTTCGCCTCACCACGCATGTGTGCCACCAGAAGCAGAAGGTAGGCTTCGGCTCGTGGTCGCCCGCGCCGCCGGACACGACTCCCCGGTTCGACGGAAAAGGAGCGGGGTACATTCCGCTCACGGCAACCGGCAACGCGGCATCGTCACGGCGGGACTGCCGTACCTCTCCGTCCTCGACGCACTCGAGGAGGTGCAGCGCAAGCCCGACATCCTCAAGCTCGGCGTCGTGCATCCCCTCCCGCGGGGCCTGGTGATGGGCTTTCTCAAGACGCACGAGGAAGTGAAGATCCTCGAGAAGCTGGATCCCTTCCTGGAAAACCAGATCAAGTCACTCGCCTTCGACGAGGGCCTTTCGACGAGGATAGTCAGCAAGACGGGCGACGAGGACATGATCGGAGAATACACTCCGCGAAAGACACGCGCGGCCCTCGCGGCGATGTGGCCCGACATGGTGGCGGCGCATGCCGACGATCCCGACGCACCCTCGCGTCCCGACGCGAGGTCTGCCCAGCGCTGCGATGAGCGCGCGGGCGGCCCGCCGCTCGGCTGAGAGGGACCCGGGGAGCAGCGGCGGCGAGGGCGGGCACGCCGTAGCCGAAGCTGCTCAGCAGTCCCCCGAGGGCCGGGCCGATGACGAAGCCAATTCCGAAGGCGGCGCCGATGATGCCGAGGCTTCTGGCGCGGCTCTTCTCGTCGGTCACGTCTGTAATGTAGGCCTGGGCGAGTGAGATGTTCCCGCCCAGAAGGCCGTTGAGGATCCGGCTCGCGAACACGAGGACGAGGGACCGCGCGAGCCCCAGAATGAGGAAGCAGGCGAAGCCGGCGAACGTCCCCAGGAGCAGGATCAGGCTGAAACCGAGCAGATCGACGACCACGAAAACGAAGAGGATCGGGAGAGGGCTCTACTTCACCGGGGATGTCCTTCTTTCGCGGTAAAAATACGCACCCGGCCGGGCGCCCTTTTTTTTCTTCTCTCTGGCGGCGCATTCCATTATTATTTCCTCATCACATCGAATTCCCCAAGGAGGTCTCCGATGAAGCGAGTTCTCGCAATGATCCTGCTCCTGGCGGTCGCCATGACAGGTGTCGCTTTCGCTCAGGTCAAGGCAAAGGACGGCGTGTACTTCGCCCAGGACAACTCCTTCGCGCCCCAGGGCGGCTGGAAGGAACAGGTCGTGGTCACCGTGTCCGGCGGCAAGATCGTGAAGGTGGTCTGGAACGGCGTGTCCAACCTCGGCGTGGCGGACAAGAAGACCGTTGCCGCTGCGGGCGGCTACGGGATGAAGAAGGCCTCGAAGGTCGGCCTCGAGTGGGACCAGCAGGCGGCCAATGTCGAAGCCTACCTCCTGAAGAGCCAGGACCTCGGCTTCAACAAGATCAAGCCGGACGGCACGACCGACGCGATCTCGGGGGCTTCCCTGCACGTGAAGGTCTTCTACGACCTGGTCAACAAGGCCCTCGCTTCCGCACCTGTCGCAAAGGGCATCTACAAGAAGGACGGCTGGTACTTTAAGCAGCAGGATGGCTTCGACGCCAACACGGGCTGGAAGGACTCCGTTCTGATCACAGTGGTGAACGGCACCATCGTGGACGTGTTGTGGAACGGCACCAGCAAGGACGCGGCTAAGAAGTCCAAGCTGGTCGAGGCCTCCGAAGGCCGCTACGGGATGGCCAAGGCCGCCAAACTCGGCGAGTGGAACGTGCAGGCCGCCGCCGTCCAGGACGCCATCCTGAAAGTCCAGGACCCCGCGAAGATCGCGCTGAAGGCCGACGGGACCACGGACGCGATCTCCGGCGCTTCACTCCACCCGACCGCGGTCGTCCTCGCTGTCGAAGCCCTCAAGCCGGCGCGCTAGTCCCTGTCTCGTCTCCGCGAAGCGACTCAGATCGACGAACAGTAAACAGCCCTACATCAGTAGGGCTGTTTGTTTTGGAAGGCTATTTTCAAATCTCCTTATCTAACATATAGACAAGAGTGGCAAGCGGGAACATAATCGACCCCAGCGGGTAGAGCGACCGCAAGGGGGTGGATATGCTCGCGATTGCAGTCGTCAAGCCTGGGCAGATAGAGGTGGTGGACATCCCGAAGCCCAAGCCGGGACCCTATGAGGCTCTTGTGAAGAACAAGGCCGCCTACATCTGCAACGCCACCGACAGGAAGCTCGTGGAAGGCCATTTCCCCGGCATCGGCGCCGAGAAGTATCCCCTTCTCCTTGGTCATGAGAGCGTCGGCGTCGTCGAAGAGGTGGGCGCCCGGGTCAGGAGCTTCACGCTGGGGGACTACGCGATAGGCGGTCTTCTGCTCGCCCCGACCGATCCTCGCTATTCCTCGGGCTGGGGAGGAAACAGCGAATACGTGATCGCTACGGACCACGCGGCCATGGTTGCAGACGGAGTGGCCGACCAGGCGCACGGGTGGATCGACGTCTTCTCGATCATGAAGAAGGTCCCCGGCGACATCCCCCTGGAGGCGGCCGCCCTCCTGTGCACCTGGCGCGAGGTTTACGGGGGATTCAGCGACTTCGGTCTCAAGAGGGGCGACAACATCCTGATTTTCGGAGGGGGACCTGTCGGTCTCAGCTTCTGCCGCATGGCGAAGCTGCGCGGCCTCGGGTGGGTCGGCGTCGTCGATCCCCTTGCCCCGAAGCGGGAGAAGGCCGCGACGATGGGCGCCGACGAAACATTCGCGCCCGATTCGGCGGAGCTGGCGGGCCTGGTCCGGCGAAGGGGCGCTCCCCTGGACGCGGTCATCGACGCGGTGGGAAGCGAGCGAATCATCAATGCCGGCCTTCCGCTGATCAGGATGGCGGGCTCGATCTGCGTCTACGGCGTGGTGGGCGCCTCGAGCGTCACGATCGCCAAGGACACGGGGCCGTACAACTTCAACCTGCTGATGCACCAGTGGCCGACGCGCAAGGCGGAAGCCGCGGCCCAGGAGCCCCTGATCGATTGGATCAGGGAGGGAAAGCTCTCCCACCGCGATTTTCTCACCGGCGAGTTCCCCGTGCGAGAGGCGGCACGGGCCATGAAGGCGACGGAAGAGCCTCGCGCGATCAAGACCCTCCTTCGCTTCTGAGGAGCTGGAGATGAAACGCTGCATCCTGGCGCACGACCTGGGCACGTCGGGCAACAAGGCCACCCTCTTCACGACCGAGGGGAAGCTGGAGAAGAGCGTCACCGTCCCGTACGGGACGCACTACTTCAACACCAACTGGGTCGAGCAGGACCCCGAGGACTGGTGGAATGCCGTATGCTCCTCAACGCAATCCCTGGTGAGCGGCGTGGACGTCCGCGAGATCGCCGCTATCGCCTTCAGCGGCCAGATGATGGGCTGCCTCTGCGTGGACCGCGAGGGGCGCCCGCTGCGGCCGGCCATCCTGTACAGCGACCAGCGCTCCGTTCGGGAATGCGACGCGATCCTCCAGCGGATCGACGCGAAGGAGTTTTACAGGATCACCGGCCACCGGGCGAGCGCCTCCTACTCTGTAGAGAAGCTGATGTGGGTGAGGAACCACGAGCCCGAGGTGTACGCGAAGACGCACAAGATGCTCCACGCAAAGGACTACCTGAACTTCCGCCTCACCGGGGTCATGGCGACGGAGTACTCCGACGCATCGGGCACCAATGTCCTGGACCTGAACTCCCTTCGCTGGTCGGAGAAGCTGATCGGGATCACCGGCATCGATGGGGAGAAGCTCCCCACATTGAAGGCCTCCACCGACGTTGTCGGCGAGCTCACCGCGAACGCGGCAAAGGCGCTGGGGCTGCCGGCGGGCATCCCCGTTGTCGCCGGCGGCGGGGACGGGGTCTGCGCGGGGGTGGGCGTGGGATCGGTGAAGCCGGGAATGACGTACAACTATCTCGGCTCCTCCTCCTGGATCGCCACGACCACCGAGCGGCCGATCTACGACGAGCAGATGCGGACCTTCGTCTGGGCTCATGCCGTGCCGGGCTACGTGCATCCCTGCGGGACCATGCAGACGGCCGGTGGCGCCTATGCGTGGCTCAAGAACGAGATCTGCACCCTCGAGAAGGCCTTCGCAACCGAGCTGGGCTTGAGCCCCTACGACATCATCAACTCCGAGATCGAGAAGTCGCCTCCCGGAGCCAGCGGCCTGGTCTTCCTCCCCTACCTCCTCGGGGAGCGGACGCCCCGCTGGAACCCCGACGCCAAGGGCGCCCTCCTCGGACTCACCCTGGAGCACAAGCGGGCCGACGTCCTGCGCGCCGTCATGGAGGGGATCACTCTGAACCTCAGCATCATTCTCGATATCTTCCGCGAGCAGGTGCCCATCCGAGAAATCACCGTGATCGGGGGCGGGGCCAAGGGCGGCGTCTGGCGGAAGATCATGGCCGATGTCTACCAGGCCGACATCCTGCGGCCGAACTACCTTGAGGAAGCCACCTCGATGGGCGCCGCGATCATCGGCGGGGTCGGCTGCGGGGTGTTCAAGAGCTTCGACGTGACCGACAGGTTCATCGAGATAACGGACAGGGTCCGGCCGGATCCCGCCCTTGCGCCCGTCTACAAGGAGACCAAGGACCTGCTGAACGACAGCTACGACGCGCTCGTCCGCCTCTTCCCGAGGTTCGGGAGGCGGGGGCGGTAATCGAAGAAAGGGAGGTGTGAGGCAATGCAGCAACCCAGGCTCTTCGCCCTGCTGCCGGAAGAGGTGAGCACGCCGGATGGGATGGCGATCGACTCCGAGGGAAACCTCATCCTCGCCTGTCCGAATTATGCCGACCCTTCGAAACCGGGCTGCATCATGAGGATCGACGAGAAGAAGAACATCCGAAAGTGGGTGGATGTTCCCGTGTCCGAGGAGACGGGGCGCGCTTTCCCGATGGGGATCGCCTTCGGGCCCGACGGCGACCTGTACGTCTGCGACAACCAGGGATGGTCCGGGGCTCCCGAGCTGGTTTTCAAGGGCCGGATCCTCCGACTGCGGATACGGGACAACAGGGTCGTGAAGACGACCGTCGTGGCCTCGGGCATGGAGCACCCCAACGGGATGCGGATCCACTGGAACCATGTCTACGTGACCCACAGCATGCTCTCGCGGGTCAAGGACCCCTCGGGTCTGCTCGTGAGCTGCGTGTACAGATTCGGACTGGACGAGCAGAACGCCAGGATCACCAACACCCTGGAGGACAGGCACATCCTCACGACCTTCCTGACGCACAACAAGGACATCCAGTACGGAGCGGACGGCATCGAGTTCGACAAGGCCGGCAACCTCTACGTTGGCAACTTCGGCGACGGGGCCGTGCACAAGATCACTTTCAACGACGACGGGACCGCCCGCGAGAACAAGGTCTGGGCTCAGGACCTCTCGCAGTTGAAATCGACGGACGGCATGATCATCGACGGCGAGGGGAACATCTTCATCGCCGATTTCTGCGCCAACGCCGTCGCCAAGGTGGCCCCCAACGGGAAGGTGACCCGCATCGCCCAGAGTCCCGACACCGATGGATTGCACGGAGAGCTGGACCAGCCGGGAGAGCCGATCATCTGGAAGGGAAAGCTGGTCTTGACCTGCTTCGACCTGGTGACCGGACCTCAGATGGTCAACACGAAGCACGAGATGCCGGCAACGCTGTCCGAGCTCGAGCCGAGGTAGCCGAGACAGCCGAGACAGCCGCGGCGACGCGCGGCTCAGTGACCCTCGCCCCTCAGCATGCGGCCCGCGTGCTCCATGATCGGAGCGATCACCTCCACGCACAGGCGCACGGCGCGGGGGGAGCCGGGGAAGTTCACGACGACCGTGTTCCCGCGCAGACCCGAGAAGCCCCGCGAGAGCATGGCGGCAGGGGTTTCCTTCAGCGACGCGGTCCTGAGCGCTTCCGAGATGCCGGGAAGCTCCTTCTCGCAGAACCGACGGGTCGCCTCGGGAGTCACATCGCGCGGCGAGATGCCCGTGCCTCCCGTGGTCAGGATGAAGTCCGCGCCGAGGCATTCCTCGAGGGCAGCGGCGATCCTTTCGGGATCGTCGGGCACAATCCGGCGGGTGATCGCAGCGCCAGGGAAGCGCTCGAGCAGCGCACGCTCGATCTCGGGGCCCGAGAGGTCCTCGTAGCGCCCCTCGGAGGCGCGGTCAGAGACTGTGATGACAGCGACTGTCACGGTCGATCTCCCCCCCGCGCAGAACGCGCGTGAAGATCCCCCGGCGGGGCATGACGCAGTCTCCGACAGCGGCGAATATCGCGCAGTGCTGGTGGCACTCCTTGCCGATCTGTGTCACCTCGAGCAGCACGTCGCCCAGCTGGAGGCGCGCGCCGATCGGAAGCGCTGCCAAGTCGATTCCGCGTGTGGTGATGTTCTCGGCGAAGTCGCCGAAACCTATCTCGATGCCCTTGCCGCGCATGAGGGCGATGTCCTCGTCGGCCAGCAGTGACACCTGCCGGTGCCAGTCACCCGCATGCGCATCCCCCTCGATGCCGTGGCCTTCCCGGAGCACCGCGCGCTCGACGGGGGTCTTCTGCTCGCCAGTCCGCTCCGAGACGTTGATCGAGAGGATAGTGAACTCGCCGTTCACTGACGAGCCCCGATCGTTCACGGTGCGGCCTCCTTCGTCTTCTCCCGCAGCGAAATGTCCGTGATGCGCATGTCCTTGTCGGCCGCCTTGCACATGTCGTAGAGGGTGAGAGCGGCGACAGAGACCGCGGTGAGGGCCTCCATCTCGATGCCCGTGCTCTCCGTGCACACCGCACGTGCCGTGATCTCCACCGATGCTTCCTTCAGCTCGAAGTCCACGGTCACCTGGTCGATGCGGATGTTGTGACACAGGGGAACGAGATCCGCTGTGCGCTTGGCGGCTGCGATGCCCGCCACGCGCGCGACGGCCAGGGCGTCCCCTTTCTCGAGGAGCTTCTCCCGGATGAGGCGGATGGTCTCCCCGGATGTCAGCAGCCTCCCTGCTGCCGTCGCGGTGCGGCGCACGCGCGGCTTGCCCGACACGTCCACCATGACGGCCCTGCCCTCAGCGTCCAGGTGGCTCAATCCCATATCATCCTCCGATCTGCGACATGGCGCGGTTGGTGCACACACCGCCGCGCTCAGGCTTGGCGAGGATCGCCTCCCGCAGGCACTGCTCCAGGCGCGAGAAGTCGAGCGGCACTTCCCGGTCCGCGTGCAGGCACGGCTTGAGCATGCCGTCGGCCATGAGCCGGATTCGGTTGCAGCTCG
>Ga0315289_10010414_pt1 | contig 13315 bp, 5 predicted proteins | sample YL17G11_40_MG_FD_203452 | JGI IMG/M metagenome (GOLD analysis project Ga0315289, IMG submission 203452) | Sediment microbial communities from Yellowstone Lake, YNP, Wyoming, USA - YL17G11_40 | ecosystem: Environmental > Aquatic > Freshwater > Lake > Sediment | place: USA: Wyoming | collected...
TCAGCGCGACCGTCTTGGCTGCATCATCTTCGGTCATCGTTCCCAGTGCCGGGCTGGCGGGAGTGAGCGCCGGCGCATTCTTGTTGATGGTGTAAGTCTGCTGGTTCGTGTTGCCCGCCGCATCGGTGGCCACGACGGTCACGCTCGCGACTACTGCTTGTCCGGCCGGGGGTGTCCAGGTGATCAACCCTGTGCTGGAGTTGATGCTCATTCCGTTGGGCGCTGAACTTAGTGCGTAGGTTACCGGCGTGGAAGGATCGGTGGCGGTGACCGGGCAGGTATAGAGAACCCCTGGGGGGGCGGAGATGCGCGGGGTGAAGTTGAACTGCGGCGGGGTGGCGTCAACGTTGATCGTAAGCTCTGAAGATAGGCCGCTTGCCAGATTCGTGGTGGTGTCTGTGTTCCAGATTTGCACCTTTTGGTTTTGCAGGGTTTGCTTCGCGGTGATCGAACGTGTGCCCTCGGCCAAGGTGTGCGGGCCGCTGGTGGTGATGATCACGAAGTTGTCCGACCCGTTAGGCGAACCATGCCCGATCGATACGTCGCCGTCAAACAACTCGACATCCGCGCCCGAGACCACTCCGTTGACCTTGAACTGCAGGGTCTTGCCCGTCGTATTGTTCAGGTTCGTCAGCTTGTCGCTGTTGGAGCTGCCGGTATCCGAAGCCGCCACCAACTCGATGCTGGTAGGAGCGAGGGGATCCATGTACACCGGGACGCGCTGAACGTCCCAGTTGGCAAGCTGAGTGCCATCGACACCGGGCGCCCGCACCAGCAGCGCCACGCCGTAGACCCCCGGCGCCAGCCCGCTTTGGGGCGTGATCGTCCCGTGGCCGGTGTTGCTGTCGACGTCGACCGTAAACTTGGGTTCGGCCGGGGGATCTCCGAATTCCAGCGCCTGACCGTAGTAAACGATCGAATTGCCGTTGACGTCGACGGCGGAGATGTTGAAGCTGACCGGCTTGTCCACGCTCGTCTCGATCGGGTCGATGGGGGCCGTTTTGCCGTCGCTGCCCAAGAACGGCCGGTCGCCGAAGGGATCTGCTTGGAAAGTGACCGTGAACGTCTGGCTGGTCGTTTCCTGGGTGACGTCGTCTTTCGCCATGACCTTGATCACGGCCGAGCCCGTGGTGCCCGCCGGAACCGAAAGCCGCAGCAAGCCATTCTGCGTGTCGTTGAACACCGTGACGGACGTGATCGTTACGGTGTTGACCGGCTTGCTAGTTTCCGGTGGGTTCGCATTATTAGCCTCCACCGGCACGTCGGCGATCTTCTGGCGGATGTCGTCTCCCTGCGTGAGGAAGCCGAAGATCGCGTGCTTGAAATCGAGTTCGCGAACCGGCCCGGCCGTGATGAAGAACTGGGAACCGTTCGTATCGGCCCCGCCGTTGGCCATCGCCAGCAAACCCGGGCTGTTGAATCGCAGGTCCGCGTTGAATTCGTCATCGAAGTTGAACCCCGGACCCCCGGTTCCGTTTCCGTTCGGGTCGCCGCCCTGAATCATGAAGTTCTGGATCACGCGGTGGAAGGTCAAACCATCGTAGAAATTCTTCGTAGTCACCAGTTGCGTGATCTGGTTGACGGTGTTCGGGGTGAGATCGTTGAACAACTGGAAGAACATGTCGCCGTGGATATCGTCGCCCTCGTCATCGACCCTGATGTCCAGGCTCTGGTTTCCCGAGGGAAGCGTCGCGGTTACGTGCGGGCTGGGCACCGTCGAATTGGTCAACTGCTCCTGCTCGATCGAGATGAAGTAGTCCACTTGGTTATGGTCGGTGCTCTGGCCGTTCAGCGCGACATTCAGGATGGACCCGGCGGGCGCCGCCTGATCTGCGATCGACCCAAGAAAGATCGACAACAACTGCCGCGCTTCGAGCCATTCGATGCAAGGATGGCGATAGTTCGCCCTGAAGCCAGTGGAGCGTCGACCCAAGCCTTTGCCGCGGAAGCGTCTGCTGGTGCGTTTGCGAATCATGGCGATGGCCAACCGGTGTCTGCGAGCTGCAACAGATGAGAAAGACGGAACGGCTCTGCCTTGGGGAGAGGCTGGGTGAGGGTGAACTGCAACTGGCCTCTTCTTGCCCTCACCCCGGCCCTCTCTCAAAGGGAGAGAGGGCGTTACAAGCTCTAAGTTGCCCTTGCAGCCTTCATTGTAACCTGCCGTGTCCGTCGCCGCGAACTATTTTCCCCGCAGTTACGCCGCGGAGGGCGTGAATGCAAGCCTTTATGGGGGGACGCGATGCCCCAATAAGGACTCGCTGGGCGGCAAATCCGCTACCTTTGCCGTAGGTCAGGCTTTCCAGCCTGACGTTGCCGTTGCGATGTCAGGCTGGAAAGCCTGACCTACTTCACAGGCCCATCAAACCGTGCGGCGGATGCCACTGCTGAGATGGCCGCTCATGATATCGTCCAGCGAACTACCGTTGTCTCGCAGCCCGGCAATATGCCCCAACTCGTGCTCGACCACGCTCACCAGATCGATCCGGTCGACCGCCCGCGGATCGATCGCCCGCAATTCTCTTCCGACGCCGAGCGAGTCTTTTCCGGTGGTCAGCCAGGCGAATTCTTCGTCGCCGGCCGGGGTCGGATCGATGAACCAACCGTGCCCGGCGGCATCGCGGTCGAGGTAAACACGGCCCCCTTCCGCCAGGCCAAGATATGAGCCCGGCAGATCGGTCACCACGAACTGCGCCTGCTTCATGGCCGCCAGGGCGGGAGCGCTCAGGCCGGCGGCGGACCAGCGGGCAAGGGCCTCGGTGACGATCGGCTGCAGCTCCGCCGGGCTCAGTGCCGGCCGGTTCTGCCAGTTTCCTGCGGGGCCCTCGGCTGCCAAGAGGGCACTGCCGGGAGTGGTCCAATTGCCTACCACGGGCCGCGCCCCAGACCAGCCGAGATAACCAACTGCTGCCTGATCGGGCGCGTCCCACTGGTTGTTCCCGTTGACGTCCCGCAGCCAGGCCCCCAGGCTGTAGACGCCGATTTCGTCTTGTCCGTCGCCGTTCCAGTCGCCCACTACCGGCGTAGCGCCATCCCACCCGTAGTAGGCAAGGGCTGCCTGGTCGGGCTCGTCCCACTGGTTGTTCCCGTTGACGTCGCGGAACCAGGCGCCGATGTTGTAAACGCCCAGGTCGTCTTTTCCGTCGCCGTTCCAGTCTCCCACCACAGGCGTGGCGCCACCCCAGCCATAATAGGTGATCGCCGCCTGGTCGCTAGCATCCCACGCCCGGTTGCCGTTGACGTCGCGGAACCAGACGCCGAGGTTGTAGACGCCAACTTCATCTGTTCCGTCGCCGTTCCAATCGCCCACCACGGGCGTGGCCCCCTGCCAGCCATAGTAGAAGAAGGCATCGCTTTGGTCGTAAGCCCCGTTGCCGTCGGTATCCAGCCACCATGCTCCATTGTTATAAGCGCCGATTTCCTTCTTGCCGTCGCCGTTCCAATCGCCCACCACGGGCGTGGCTCCGCTGAAGCCGAAGGCCTGCTGCGTGTCGTCCTGGGCACTCCAGCGCTGGTCCCCATTCGTATCCAAGTACCAATTTCCGTCGCTGAACACGCCGATGCTCGCCGGGGTTGGCGTGCTTGGCGTGCCCGGCGTGCCCGCCGCCTGGCTGCTCACCGGCGGATCAAAGTTCCCCACCACCGGCACGGCAAACTCGTTGCCGAAGCGGGCGAACAGATCGTGGCCCAACGGGGTCGTCGAGAACGGGTGGCCCAGCGTGTTCACGGTGCCGGTCAGCCGTTGCGTCTTATTCAGGTCGTTGGAGATCAGGAAGTACCATTCGCCCACGTGTTCCTGCGTGGCCCCGGCCCGGTCGGGCACCCACAGGCCCACGTCGGTGATCCCGTCCTGGTCCATGTCGGCGGCCACCGGCCGGGCCCGCACGCCGATGAATCCGAACTGGTTGACCGCATTGATCACTATGGGTTCTCCTGTAAAGTTGGGACCCAGGAGGAAGGAGAAGGTGTTGACCGGATTGATCGAGTACGTACCTAGATCGAAGTTCCCGTCGCCGTCGAAGTCGCCCACGATCGGCAGGCCCCTTAGCGCAGTGGCGATTTGCCGGTCCACCCCGAAAGGAGGGTTGGTGTCCAAAAACCAAGCGGCGCCATTGAACAACCCCACTTCATCGCCGTCGGCCGGATCGTTGTTGAAGTCTCCGGCTACGGGCATGCCGATGATTCCGGAAGGCTCGGGTATCGCTTCCCCCGGGCCGAACACGCCGTTGGCGTTGAAGTCGATGAGCCAGCGGAAGCCGCCGCCAGCCTTGCCGTAAGCCGCCAGCGTATCGAAGCCGGTGGTGGTGCTGTTGAACTTGCCGGCGAACACGTAGTCGCTGGTATAGCCCGCCGTGAAGGTCAGATCCCGGTTGACGAAGTCCAGGTTGGTCGGGTCGTAGGTGAAATTCCCGTTGATGTCGACGTACACGCTGCCGCCGGCCCAGGCGCCGATCTCGGGCCGGCTGTCGACGGTAAACCGGGCGACAAAATCCCCGCCCGGCTGCCCGTCGCCGCTGGTGAAGGTCGGTTGTTCGAGCGGCTGGGCGGCGTCGCTCTCGCCGTCGAGCTTGTTGCCCACGTCATCGACTAGGTTGTCGTCAAGGGTCAGCGTATAGCGATCGTCCGGCAACGGCGCGAAGAAGTTTAGCGTCACCTTCGCCAAGGCCGACTGGCCCGGAGTGATCGTGTATTGCGTGAAGTCGATGGATTCGATGGGGATGATGCCGTTGGCGTCGCCCCTGAGCAGGTAATGCCCAGGCGCGACGGCCACGGTCGGATTGAGCGCCGGGTTGAGGAATCCCGCGTCACGGCCGGGCAAGTCCACCACGTAGATTCCAAGCGCGTTGACGAGCGGCGTCGGGCCGGAGGTCGGTTTCGGGTCGAACAGGTCGAAGTTCCCCCCATCGTCGATAAACACTTTGTTGATCTGCGGCCCTTGGGTATCGACGAAAATCTCCAAGGCTTGGGCCGCAACCTCCGCGCCGGGGTTGACGTTGCCCGCCGGATCCTCGGCCGTTACCAGGATCCGCCGCAGCCCATCGAGCGGGAAGAAGGCCGGATCGTTGAGGTCTACCGTGCTGGTCACGTGCCATTGACCGTTGGGGAACTGGTTGGTGCCGTCTTCCGGCACGGCGACGGTCAGGCCCAGCAGCACGTCGAAGTTGTCCACGCCGTTGTCCGGGGTCAGGTCGGCGAAGACGCGGATGACGGCGTCGGCTTCCGCCGTGCCCCAGAACGTGGGCGTCGTGTTGTTGGTCTTTTGGTCCACGAATGTGCCGGGTTGGGGAGTCACGCCCGGCTCGGGGCTGAGCCCGTCGTTGCCCACGTCAGCCGAGCCGAAGAACACCGGCGGTTCGTCCGTGTCGACCACGATCTCCAGCGCCAGGCTGCGATCGCCAAAACCGGTTTGTTGTGGGGTGGCCGGGTCGATGAGCTGCACCCGGGCGGTGAGGAAGTGGCTGCCGTCGGAGAGCGCCGGCGAGGTGAATTGGTAAACGCCCTCCTGCGCCGTGGCCGTGGCAAATCCCAGCGGTGTTTGCGGCGCGGTGCCCGTCTGGGTGCCCGGCGGCGGCGAGGAGCCTTCGTCGAAGATCGCAATGGCAAAGCCCGGCAGCGTCGATTGCGCGGGACCAGCCCGGAACAGCAGCGGAATCAATCCGGCCGGCGGCGTGTCGTCGGCCGGATTGCCCGGCAAATCGTGCCGGAAAACCGCATCGTCCAGCCGGAAGACCAGCGTGGGGGTACTGTCCCGCGTGACGTTATCGAACTGCGAGCGGCCGGTGTCGCTGTTGGCCGGCGGCGGATCGCCTACCGGATTGTCCAGCAGTTCCAGCGCGTAAGGAACCGGCGGCGGCGTGTTGATGATCGTGGCGTCGTAACCATTGATCACGGCGGCATTGGGGGTGCCGTCGGCGTTGGCCCCAAAAACGTGCAGATAATAACTCTGCCCGGCCACCGCCGGGATGCGAATGCGGGCGTCGGCGGCGGCGCCCACCGCGCCGAAGGCCGCCGGCGTGGCCGTCTTGCCGATGATGGTGCCGTCTACGTCGAGCACCTCGAGCGCCAGATTGCCGCCAGCGGGCAGCAACAGCGGATTGTTGTAGAGTTTGAAATACACCTGGAAATCGAGCGTGCCTGTGTCTTGAGCCACCACGCGGTAATAGTCCTGGTCGGCAGGCACGCCAGGGTTTTCAAGGTTGGTTGGGATCTGGTCGGTCCCGCCGCCGCTAAGGACGCTGTTGGGAAAGATCGTGGCGTGCTGAATCTGCAGTGTGGACCCCGAGCCGAGGAAAGCAGCGACACTCTGGAAGTCGTTGGGTTCAAAGAGATCCGGCGCCATGATCAGCAGGTTGGGGATCCCCGCCGTGCTCGCCACGAGCGGGGCCACCGTCTCCACATTCTTGTAGTTGATATCCGGGAACTGGGTGGTGCCGCCCGCGAACACGCGCACCGTGCCGGAGTTGGGATCGCGGCCGCGGTTGACGACCACGAACTGATCGGCCGGCAACGATCCCGGACTACTGCCGAACGGCAGGGCAGCGACGACCAGCGCATCGCTCGACTCGGGATCGCCGCCGTCGACGTTAATCAGCAGGTTGTCGAGCGGGAACGAACCGCTGCCCACTGCGGGAATGACCTGGAAGGTGTCTTCCCCCAGCAGGCCCAGCGCAGTGAGCACCTCGACCGTGGTGTCCAACTCCACCGTCTTCCGCGCGGTGACATTGTTCGCCAAGACCTGCACGGAGCCGGTGCTTTGGTTGATCTTGAAGAGGTCGCGGGCGTTGGTCCCCTGGACGACAAGCTCGTCGGCATTGCCGCCGCTGCCGCCCTGGACGGTGAAATCTCCGCCGACGGCGGTGAAATTGACGACGGTGTTGACGCCCGCAGCCTGGAAGGTGCCGGCCGCGGCGCCGGTCGGCGTGTAGGTGATGACGTCGTCGCGCGACGTGCCGACCGCCGTCAGGGCTTCGTCGTTGGCGTCCAGATTGGCCACCTCGACGCCGATGAGCACGACGGTGCCGCCGTAACCGGTGATGGTGGTGTTCGTCGGCGTCGGCAGCAGGGCGCTGTCGGCGATGTCGACCGTCACCGCGCCCGTAGCCCCCGTGAGGTTCATGATATCGCTGGCGGAAGGGTCCCCGCCGTCGATCACGGTGACGCTGTACGGCAGTTCCCCCGCCAAGGTAAAGACGTCGTCACCTTCGAGGCCGTGCAGGGCCAGCGTCCGGACCGCGGGGGTCTGGATCGGAACGTTGCTGATCCCGTCGGAGATGATACCCACGGTGCCACCGTTGAGCGCCGTCACGCTGAAGCTATCGCTATGGGCCGTGCCGTTGATATTCAGCAGGTCGGTGCGGCCCCCGTTGGCCGTGTCAAATCTCACCCTGCCGCTGGTGCCCAAATTGTTGAAGCTGAGCGGCGTCAGAGGGCTGCCGACAAGGGCAAAACCAAGCACCAGCCGATTGCCAATAATGCTTCCCGAATCGGACGAGACGCCCGGTGTGTAGAGCAGGCCACTGCCTACCCCGGCGTTGGCCGGGCTGGTGTAGACCAGCGTGTCGTCGCCGCCTTGGCCGTTAATGGCAAGCTCCTCAACCGTGGTGAAATTGACCGGCGGCAAGCCCGTGATCGTGACCGTGCCCTTTCCCACGACACTTGCGTCGGGGGCATAGTTGATTGTTTCCGTCGCCGACGTGCCGTTAACGACCAATCGGTCGCTGGCCGTCGGGTCGCCGCCGTCGACGATAATGGCGGTCAGGTCGGTGGGGGTGTTCGGATTGTTCAGGTTGATCTCATCGCTGCCGGCCAGGCCGTTGATCGTCAAGCTGCTCTTGCCCGAGAACTCGTACGATTCGAAGTTGTCGACGGTGACCAAGCCGTCGGTGGGCACCGCGCCCTGAGTGTAGTTGATGGCATTAGCGGCGGGCGTGCCATTGACGGTCGCCGGGCCAGGAACGATGTCGAGCACCGGCCAGAGGTTTTGAAAACGGATCGTGCTGCCCACCAAAACGTTAAAGTTCTCGTCGCCCGTACCGTCCGCCGCGCCGGCCGTGATGTCGATCTTGCCAGAACCGGGCGCTGGTCCGGGCGAATAGACATCGGAGGTCTCCATCCCATTCATCAGGATCAAGTTGTTGCCGCCCGCGCCGCCGTCGTAGTACAAGTTATGGGTGGGATCCGAAACATTGGAGGGAATCGGATTGCCCTCGGCGAAATCCAGCGTCAGGCTATCGTCCAACGCGCCCGTGCTCACAACAATCTGGGTTACGGTTGCGTTGCATCGGACCGTATTCGGATTCACGACGACCAGCGAAAGACTCAGCGGCGTAACACCCACGGCGTCGTTCACCAAAATATTCCCGGTGCCGGCATCGATGCTCAACGTCAAGGCGTTGGCTTCGCCGATGTTGTCGGTGATCGAGAGCACGCCGTTCATGAAATTCGCGTCGATGGACAACAGCGTACGCGTTTCCAGTGGCTCCAACCGCAACGACCGCCTGCGAAAAAAGCTCGCCCTTTTGTGGCGTAGCGCATGGCGAACCTTGGACCACCGCAACAGTGAGCCGAATTGTACCTGCCAAGACATGGTGAAGCCTCCCGATAGGAACGGACTTGCGCGATCACCCACGACGCAAAGCTTGCTGCCGCCGCGATCACACGCGGCTTTAGGCCGACGGCACACTCTGCAGACCGGGCACCTCGCCTTCAGCCGAAAAACCAGGGTCGTCGGACGACACTACCGCCGGTACCCGACTATTGAACCAAAAAGTCGGGCGCATGTCCACTAGTCTGCTTATTTGACACAGCCTGCGCAGATAAGTCAAGTTCCCTACATCCCTTTCGAGAATAATGATGCGGCCCGCCCCAAACCTTCGCGGAGGAGTTCTGGCTACGGTGCCCAGAAACAGCCAATGCGAGTGGGTTCTTGCCCATCGTAGTAGCGGAGCAGAAGATAGTGCTTCCCCCGGTTCCCGGTGCAAAACGCGAAAACAGCGCGTTCCTTTCTCTAGGACGAGAAAACGATGATCCCCATTTAATACTCGGAATACTGCGATCCTCTGGCAGCGGCCTCAGGCGCTCTTGCGGCCCTAAGCAGCCCAACGGGAGTAGATCTGCGATGCGCGTGAAGTTGGCCGGTGTCTGACGGCGCAATAAAAATGGGCCGGCCGCAGCGGGCCGACCCAGGCGAGTGAAGCTCTGAAAAGCAGCGAGTGCTCGCTTAGAAGCGGAATTCCAGCCGGGACGTCAGACCGTCAAACGTCACGGCATTGCTCAGCTCTTTTGACTGATTCGAGCTGTTGTTCTGCACCGCGCGGATGAAGTCGCCGGAATTGATGGTGTTCAGCCATGCGCTCACCAGCCAGCCGGCCGTCAGCCGCAGCCGTCCGCCCGGGCTGCACCAGCCCACCCCCAATTCCAAATCGAGGATGGAGACGATCCGATCTTCGTTCCAGCCGGTGTTGACGACCGTGCCGTGGAAGTTGTCGGTCTGCACATAGCGGGCTTGCTCGGTGCCGCCGAGGAAACTGGCGAAGGTCTTGCCGTAGACCATCAGGCCCGAGCAGTAGATGTGCTGCTCACCCTCCAAGCCGAGGCGCAGGCCGGCACCGTCGAAGGTGATGTCACTGGCGACGCTTTCGATGGTCGTGACGCTGGCGAAGCTCGAACTGAAATCTTGTCGCAGATGCCCGTAGCGGACGCCAAGCACACCGCTGACTTCGGATAAATCGCCGCAGACAAGGACGCGGCGGTATTCGATGTCGGCCAACTGGAACAGCACTCCCAGCGAGGCACTGGCGTCGAGATTGTCGGTGGCAGCGGCCTGGGTGCTTTGATGGCGCACCTGCGAGTGCAGCACGAGCGGCGCAGCGACATGGATGGCATCCTCCGCGGTGCCGTCGAAATACGAATAGGTAGCGCCGAGCGTGGCACAGTCACTCAAAGCCCGGGTAAAGCCGGCGCGAAAGCCCGAACAGAACTTCACGTCCGTCACCGCCTCGGTGCCCACTTGAACCGGCACGGCGTCCCGCAGCGGGACATCCGGGCCGTTGACCGGCACCGCGTAGCTGACCTTCTCATGGCCCGGCCGCAAGAAGAGATACCCGCCAAAAACCTGCCAGCAAGGGACATAGTAGGCATCGGGGCAGTAAGGGTTGCCGTTGCCGAACAAGATATCGTTGTTGCTCGGACGGCCCATGAGGCGTCCCGCACGCTGGCCGCCGCCACACCGGGGACCATCGCACTGGTCATAGGCATCATCATCGCTGCGGGCATTTTCCGCGTGCTGTGGGTTGGCCGTGGGCGGGGCCTCGATCACCTCGGGAACCTCTTGTTGGTCGGCCACCGTAACCCATTTTGTCTCGCGTGCCCACAAGAGGGCCTGCCCAAGGACCGCGACCGCAAGGACCATCGCCGCACGTAGCATGAACGTTCTCATGATCTTCGCATCCGCCTAAAAAGAGCCAGTTTTTGCCCGAGTAACCGCCGTTACTCCTGTTTGGAGGAAGGATGTCCACACGAACGCCTGATGTCGGACGTTAAAAACCGAATAGCGGTCAAACGATCCCCATCCTTCCCTGTTTGTAGTGGCTTCGTCAGGATAACCGGCAGAATCCATACTTTCCCGGGCACTCAGCAATGTTTTGTTATTTGTGCCACCTTCTGCAAACTCGCCATATTTGCGTACCCTGAGAAGATGCGCAACTTGCGAGGATTCGAGATTGCGCGATTGAGGACTTCCCGGTCCTCGCGCATGAGCAACTTATGGAGAGCGGCGCGTTCTTATCGCGATGGGCGTACTCGGCAGCGATGCCGGTCAACCGCGCCAAGGCCGTTGGCGATTGAGGAACTTCGGCACGGTGCTGATGGCGAGCTTGGCATCCTGCTCGACCTGGAAGTCGAACATGCCGGCGATGACAAAATCGGCTCCGTTGTGGAAGGCGTGATGCAGCGCGACCTGCGGATGGATGGCCCCGGCCGCCATGACCTTGAAGGCCACCCAGGGCTTCTCGACCGTTGCCATGAAGGCATTCCCCCCTACGCCAGCGCCTGCTGGATGAGTTCCAGGGTCTCGTCGATCTGCTGGGTGTTGGTGAAGCCGATGGTGAAGGCGTCGACGCAGCCCAGGCCCAGCACGTACTTCAGCGACTGCAGGCGTTTCTCGCGGCTGCCCAAGCCGTCCTCGCCGTAGATCTTCATGCCGATCACGCCGCGCCCTTGGGCATGCATCTTCTGGAGCACCTCGGAAACCTTCTCGGGCGGTCCATCCATCTTGGCCCCGAAGGGATTGATCCGCGCCAGTTGCACGTCAATCCAATCGACGTCTAGCGAGGCCGCCAAGGGCTGGAAGCCGTGGCAGGAGATGCCTACCGCGCGGACGCGGCCCTTCTGTTTGGCCTCGTAGAGCACGTCCATCACCGGGCGCATGTCGGTGGGCCAGCTTCCCTTGGTCATGCAGTGCATCAACAAAGAATCGATGTAATCCACCTTGAGTTCCCGGCGGAGGAAGCGGTCGATGTCGGCCTTGGCCACCTCGGCATTCTTGGCGGTAGTCTTCGTCTGGATAAAATACTTTTCGCGGGGAACGCCTTGCAGCGCCAAGCGGACGAACAGGTGCGTGCTATACATGTCGGCCGTATCGATGTAGCGAAGGCCGCGGTCCAAGGCATGGCGGATCATCTTGGTGAACTCGGCCTGCCCCATGGCCACCTGCTGGCTGCCGCCGACCGTGCCGGTGCCCACGCCCAACAACGTGGGCTTCAGGCCGCTGCGGCCGAGGGTGACCAGGTCGGTGCCGCTTTGGAGCTTTGCGCCCGTTTCGGCCGCGGCGACGAAATGCCCGCCCAGCGTTGCGGCGCCGGCCGCGGCGCTAAGCCCGGTGAGAAAGTCACGACGAGAAATCCCTGACATGCTCATGCCCTTTCTGCAAAGATGGAAGCAAAACAAATGTCTGTTGGTATTTTGGCTAGCTGCCTCTGAGCGTGCCGTTCAATGAACAGCTCGTATTTCAATCTGATGTCCCCTCGGCTATTTCGGAGATTGCTTGTTCAAAAGGGATCAGTTCGGAGTGCTGGCGTTTCGCTTCGTCGTAGGCGCGGATGTCCTCGAGTTCTTCGAGGGCTTCAAGGATTTGCTCCCATTCTATGAGAGTCACGACGACGGCCTTGCGATTGCCCTCATCGTCGACTAGATACTGTTCGTGCAACTGGATCATCGTCTCACCTTATCCCCACGGAAATAGTGTTCATTGGAAATATGCCGCGAAATCCGTGCTCTCTGCGGAAGACTACCGCCGTTGTTTCTTCTCGATTATACACGCCTGGCCGCCAAATTCGATGCCCCTTGCTGACATTCTACCCCTTCCCGGCTAAGATTAAGGGCTTCAGCTTCTGGTGGCACATGAGGGCAGGTACCTAGAAATATCATACCGAGAGTTGCCCCGAAGGATGGGACTATGCCCGCACGATGTTTTGGCCGGCGACTTCTACTGATCGGGCTGCTATTGCCGCTCCTGGGCCCGGCCGGCGCACAGGCTGCCGATCAGCCGCAATGGGGGCAGCGCTGCACGCGGAACATGGTATCGGAAGAATCGGGTTTGCCCGACAGTTTCGACCCGGAAAGTGGCAAGAACGTCAAGTGGTCGGCCGCGTTGGGCACCGAGTGCTACTCCACGCCCGTGGTCGCCGGAGGCAAAGTGCTGATCGGCACCAACAACAGCCGGCCGCGCGATCCGCGGCACCAAGGCGACCGCGGTGTGCTGATGTGCTTCAACGAAGCCGACGGCAGCTTCGCCTGGCAACTGGTAGTACCGAAGCTCGAAGGTGACGTCTATCTGGATTGGCCCAAGGCGGGCATCTGCTCGCCGGCCACGGTGGAGGGGGACCGGGTGTACACGGTGACCAATCGCGACGAGGTGGTGTGCCTCGACTTGCACGGCATGGCCAACGGCAACGACGGCCCGTTTCGCGACGAGGGCCGCCACATGAGCCCGCAAGACCAGCCGCCCCTGGAAGTCGGCCCGCTGGATGCCGACATCTTGTGGCTCTTGGACCTGCGCTCGGCGGCGGGCGTCCGCCCGCACGATTCGGCCCATAGTTCGATCCTGCTCGATGGGCCGTATCTGTACGTGAACACCAGCAACGGACTGAACAGCAAACACACGGGAGTCGAAAAGCCCGAAGCGCCCAGCCTCGTCGTCGTCGACAAGGCCACCGGCCGCCTGCTCGCGCGGGATCGCGAGGGGATCGGCCCGCGGATCTTTCACAGCACGTGGTCGTCGCCGGCGCTGGGCGAAGTGGGCGGCCGGCGTCTGGTCTTC
>Ga0315289_10010417_pt1 | contig 13312 bp, 11 predicted proteins | sample YL17G11_40_MG_FD_203452 | JGI IMG/M metagenome (GOLD analysis project Ga0315289, IMG submission 203452) | Sediment microbial communities from Yellowstone Lake, YNP, Wyoming, USA - YL17G11_40 | ecosystem: Environmental > Aquatic > Freshwater > Lake > Sediment | place: USA: Wyoming | collected...
TGCAAGCTGCAATGCCAATTGCTGGCCAATTCCAAAGGATGCACCTGTAATAATCACAACGTTTTTTTGAAAAGTTGTTTCCTTCATTTCTATAACTCCTTACTTTGCCTGCCCAACGGTTTGGCTCAACGGCAGCGGCAGTGCGAGTATTCCCGCTTTCATTTTTATTTTATCGCGACTGCACGCAATGGGTGCCGCCTTTAGCAGGCTGGTTTATGGCGCGCTAGCTGTCCATTGAAATGGGCCATAGGTACAGGGTTCAAGTGGTTTACTGTTGTCTTGATACTTGAATGTCCCGCTGGCGCTGGAGGCTGAGTCGAACGTCCCGATCAACTCCATTCCATAGCCTGGTTGGAACATGTTGTCACTTCCATATTTGAAGGTCAGATTCTCTATGGGAAGACTGTCGGGGAGGGTTATTTTCATACTAAGTACACTAAAACCGCCCCCACCCTCTGCGCAGCCAACATCCTTTAGTGACAATATCAAACCCGGCTTGACCATCACACCATCGGCAGAGACCGTAAAGGCGATTGTGCCGCTATCGAGCGGACCCGTAAAAGTCTTCCCAGCATAACTGACTAAAGTGGGAGTAAGCGGCGCGGAAGTTTGGGTAGGCGTTAAGGGTGTATCCGTGCGGGGGACAGATGTGCCGGAAGGTGTGGGAGTTGCTTGTGGACTGCATCCAAATAGAAATAACAGAGTCAACCCAATCCCCCAAACACTTCTTAATAGATATTTGCGTTTCATCAGAATCTCCTCCTTTTTATAACTGTCGGCTGATGGTAAGCGGACTAACGATTTGTAAAGTGGCCTGGCGTTATGGCACCTGAGGCTGCTTTAATTGTAACCTGATCTGGCACATTGCGCCGCGTACCGCCCTGGCGGAGCATAAAGCACCGAAAGGGCGCACAGCAGTTTAGCCATCTGAATGAAGGATTATGGTTGGCGGCGTTCAAGTAGAGTGATGTAAAAGAAATCGGCCGGAGACGGACCCAAATAGCGATCAATGTGATCGATCATATCGTTTGGTAACAGGGGTTCCGCGACCAACCTGCCCTCTTCCGAGTGAATGGTTGTAAAAAGAACCCAAAAATGATTGATATCCAGCAGCATCCCGTCTTGCACTCCCGAGACCAGCATGGAAGCTGCCAGGACGGGCATGCTCAGGCTCGGACCGGCGAAATAGTACAGTGTCTTTGCTTCGCGATCGATGCCCAGGCTGGAACGCCGGGTGACGATCTGGTTGCTGATTGATCCGCCCCAATCTGTGATCGAATTGTTGTACACTCTGGGCGATATCTCCCCATCCTGAATGATTAACCGGCAGTTCTGGCGCCATGCTTGTAGATCCGGGGTATCGTTAATCTCCTCTCCCCAACTTCCGATCCGGACCTCTCCATTGAGGTAGATCCCAACGGTTGCCATTTCGCTCTTCGGCGGCAGGGCTACGATCCCATCCGCCATGGCACCAAACTGGCCGTTGGCTGCTCTGAATCCTCCGTTGAAAGCGGCCAGTAGGACAACCGCCTCTCGGTCCTCTTCAGGGATCAAGCCGTCACCCTTAGGCCCGTCAGGCAGCGAAGGCTCGTTAAATCCTAGAACGAAGTGCAGTTGGGTGCGGGTCAAATCAAACGCCACAACTGCCACGATTGCGTAGGGACGCTCTGGATCTGGCTGCAGAAATGTGCGCATAGCCACAATATGACTCTCCCGGTCATACAGGTAGGGCAGCCATACCCCTTCACCCTCCAAAGAGCCAAACGGGATCAGTGTGGTAAGTTGCCATACATATTGAGTAGGTGTCTGCATGGGATTAACTGACTTTGCGGGGAGCGTATCCTGAGGCTCCATTGACTGCTCCATGGAGGCAGGTGTTTCGGTAACAGTAGGGAGTGTTGGCGTCAGTTCCAAGGGGATTACACTGCTTCCCCAAGGAGCTTCGGCCTGTTCGACGCCGTGTTCGTACTGCCAATGTTTCACTGTGTCCTGCATCTGGAAGACGAAGGCTTCGATTTGGGCCACCGCCTGGGGTCCGATAAGATTCCGCATATGGTTGGCGACTTGAGCTCCGAAATAAGGCCAGACTTCCGGAACAATCACGGTGCCCACGCAACTAAACAGGATGGCGAGTAGAACCAGGGCCAAAATTCGTTTGAACGAACTGTGGCGGTTTCCCCCATTCTCAGGGAAAATTATCTCATCGGCTTTCAGAGAACTTTTCAACGGTCGACTCATGGGAAAATATCTAGTTTTGCGAAGAATGTCACTCTCGAAATCAATCGTCTGCATGCTAATCATCTCACATGAACACCTGACTATGACTGGCCTTCGGTAAAATCCCCTGCATCTTGGCCTTCTCCTTCGCCACTGTCTAACTTTCGATTGCGGTATCCCTCATAATCGGGCACCAGACGATCATACTCTCCATCCATTAACGGAGATGAGATCATGAAATCGGCGGAAGCCCGATTGCAGGCAATAGGGATATTCCATACCACTGCCATTCGCAAGAGCGCCTTGACATCTGGATCATGCGGCATTGGTTCGAGGGGATCCCAGAAGAAGATAAGAAAATCAATCTCGTTATTGACAATCTTAGCACCGATTTGCTGATCACCGCCCAAGGGCCCACTTTGGAGTTTCGTAATGCGGAAGCCAAGTTCGCGTTCAAGGATCTCGCCGGTGGTGCCTGTCGCATACACTTCATGGTGCGCCAGGAGAATGCGTTATATTTAGCCCATTCCAACAAGTCCCGTTTCTTATTATCATGCGCGACAAGAGCAATCTTCTTATCGTGTTCCATAGCAATCCTTCTATGAGTCATCAGCCTTCCTTGGCCCTTTCTGCACTGTGGCGAAAAGAACACTAAGCTGCTTGGTGAATGAAGTCAACTGGGGTGTTAGCAATTGCTTGCAGCATTGAAGAGGCTATTTTCCAAATCATTGCTACCTCCTTGAAATATCCGGGGTGACCAGGGATGACCCTGATGCTAGCCAACGGTTTGTGTTACCCGCCCGGCGGTTAAGTAAAGACTCCTTTGGGTGGAAGACTCGTTGAAACTACACGGAACTCTACGAGGGCGAGGAGCAGCTGAGTCGGGTGCAAACGGTTGTTCGGTGGCTTCATCGCTGTCAATATCTCACGGGATTTGTGCTCTGATAGCCATGAGTGAAAAGAGAAACGGAATGCGTGTATCCCCATTAGGCAACCGCCACCATCCGTCGGTCCCTTGCTCCATCCACGGGAGCTTCCAGTAACCCGCAAATGTAAATTCATGCAGAAACTGAAGCTGAAGACCAGCCTCCAGCACGGCGTTGACTATCTTACCTAAACTATGGGACCATTCATACGTGACCGTGTTTTTCAGTTTCGAGGCACTGTCGGTATAGGAAACATCCGATTCATATCTTTCAGGCCCGATATTGAAATAGCTATATCGAACAGAGAACGCGCCCTTGCTTTCTTCATCAAACAGGTTCCCGGTTGGGTGAGAATCTACGATATAGAAACGCCCTCCTGGTTTCAGGAACGAGGCAATAATCTGCGCCCAGCGCGACAAATCCCCAAGCCAGCATAACACCCCATAGGAGGTAAATACAATGTCAAATTCCCCCCTCAAATGTCGGGGTAATTCATAAATATCGCAAGCAATGAACTGGGCATTGTGATTCTGTTCTAGCGCCAAAGCTTTTGCTTGAGTGATCGCCTGTTCAGAAAAATCTACACCGGTCACAATTGCCCCGCGCCTCGCCCACGAGAGCGTATCCATTCCGAAATGACACTGGAGGTGCAACAACGTTTCTCCTGATACGTCCCCTAGTTCTTCGCACTCTAAGGATTTCAGGGAGTTTCCTCCTGCTTTGAAGGTATCGAGATCATAGAACTCGGAGGCGACATGTAGAGCCACCCGCTCGTCCCAGTTCAATCGGTTTTTGTTTGTGTAGTTATTCATAGGCCCTTATCTATTCGCGGGTCTACCAGCTTGCCTTGCTGGGAATGTTCGCCATAGTAGTACCAAAATTGATTGACTTAGCTGCCAAACGGTGGGGGCTCAGCGGCAGCGGCGGGACTGGCGACTAGCCGAGGCGGCTTCCAGCCGCCATCGGATGCTTCGGCGACATGAGTCGCCGAAGACAACTCCTTCTCAATTATTAGAATGTAAGTGTGGATGGGCGCAGCGCAACACATAGCCGCTTTCCGCTTGAGCAAGTTGTTGGGCAGCATTTTCATTTGTGGCTATTGTTCTGCTTTGCTTTCTCCAACTTATGCTCTACTTGCTTTCGGTCTATCACACCCTCACCTAATTCACCGGTCGGTCTTTCCAACAATCGCTCATAAAATGCAACAAGCTCGGGGTGGATATTCGCATAAAGATTGGGACGGCCTGCCATTTTCGTTATGGCATCATCGGCTTTACTATAAGCTCCTGTCCGTTCGTAGTAGCAAAACAGAGCCCAGAGAGTATCATCCGGCAGTTCTTGGGCACCCAGATGCTGAACCAATCTTTCGATTTCTCCCGTAAGTTCTACTGAAGATTGAGTTGTTTCACCAAAACCTGTCTCAAGATGGTAGATTAGAGAACGCAGATAGCTCTCTCGGCTTTCGGAAATTCGGCTCTGAGCAGCTAAAATATCCCCTTCTTCTTTGAACAAATCAGCGATCAAACCTAATCTTTCAATGTCCAATCGACCCTGTTGTGTGAGAGTTTTTAGTAGACCCTCATCGTCCAATCGCTTGATTATGTCCGCTCTCAGACCAAGTAGTTGTTCAAGTGCTTGGTCGATGGCTTGTTGAGCTTCTTGATAATTTCCGGCCTTCTTGAGTCCGATAATCCTGACCAGCGCGGCAACTGCTTGGTTGATCATTCGCATTACATAATCTTCAGTAAACATAACTTGTCCACTGTACCATGAATGAGCTACATCACGCTACCCAACGGTTTGGCTTCGCGAAGCACCCCCGAAGGGGGCTACGGCAGCGGCGGGACTGGAGAGACTCTTCTCATTCTTGCGCCATTTCTGGAAACGCGCTGTTGGCTGAGCAGCAGAGCAGATGTCAGCTGGAGTCGGTGTTGGGCGCACAGTTTGACATCTTTAGTGAGCATCACCTTCTACTTATTAATTGGGCTTCCTCGCGTTCTTTTCCACACCAAGTATCCAACGATAATTAGGCTAATAACACCGGTTGCCATGAGTATAACCAGATTCTGTCCATTGCCTGTGATGCTTCCTGGCTGGCTTACTATGGCCGTGGGCAGAGGCTGAGGTGTTGCAGTAGGTGCAGGCGTTGCAGATGGCTCCGGGATCGATGATGCTTCCGCTCTTGCGGTTTCTATAACCCAAAATACGCCCATAAAATCCAATGCATCATGTACGTTAGGCGCGTAGGCCGGTAAGAGTTCTTCAACAATCTTCAACTCGTCCATCACAGGTTTTAGATCCTTTGATGTAGCGTTTTCCGGTAGCGCCGATGCATATAGAATAGCCAATTCGTAGTGAGGTCTGCCGTCACCCGGCAACAGGCGCAGTGCTTCCTGAGCAGCCTGCACACCCAATGGCTGGTAGGTTTCGCCAGGACCCGGGAGCATTCGGGCCGCGCTGTAGTGTCTGCCGCGGGTCAGCATACTGTAGATGGAGGCAAGATTCAGCCACGCTTCGCCATCCTGAGGATTGGCTGTCACCGCGGCGCGGGCAGCTTGCAGCTCATCCCAGCGATCCAGCAGCAAGAGTTGGATGAAAAAATCGTCTTGTGGGCTTGGTTCCAGGTTCTCCCATGTCCAGCGCACCTGATGCCCTTCGATCTGCCCTGCTTCCGGCATTGTCCAAATCGTTTCCACCGAAGCTGGGTAGGGTAGATTTACCACCAGCTCAGCTTTGCCAATCGGCCCAGCCCAGCCGGCTCCTGTCTGGAAGATATAGTAAAGGCTCATGGCCAACCCGTTATAAGTCCACCACGCCGGCAGTACATAGCTGATCTGGATATGTGTTTCCTCCCCAGCCGGGAAGGTGACCGGGAAACTTGCCCATGGAAGCGGGGGGTTGTCCTCCCCTTTCGGGTTGGGAAGTTCACTCACGCTATATTCCAGCGGCTTGCCATCCATGATGGCCTGAAATCTTTCAATGCGCGGGACAACCTCATCTGCTGTATGCTCTTCCCATGCCGCGTTTTCCAGGGCTGAGGCCAGCGGGAACCAGGCGGTCATGCTCACTGCTTCATTTGTTGGGTTCACCATCGTGAAATCGGCTAAAACATCTGCCACGGCTGGATACATGTCCGGCGAATAGGGAGACCATGGAAGTCCGTACTCCTCAGGATTCCTCCTGACGACTGTGTCATCCGCTTCTGTCACTGGGCGCACATTCAATACCACTTTCTCAGCTGCCATTTGGATGGGAGTTTCTTCTTCTGGCTTTATGTTGCTGCCGCCCGGGAGAATTGGCTGCACACCCATATCTGCCAGAACCGGCAGTGGAGCCAGCAGGCCGAGTAAGAGACACACCAGAACCAAGCCACATACCAGTAAAACAAGGGACTGTCGCGAAAGGATATACATAGACAAACTCCTTCCTGAGTTACAGTTGAATTCTCTGGAATGAAAACGGTTTGTCGTCGCCTGTAAACCAGTTATTACTCATGTGCGCCCAACGATTAAGGATTGATCTGGCAGGAAGGGCGAAAGTCGAGGCTGCGGTTCACTGTGCCGCCATATCGATCCCAGTTGAACCTAGCCGTTTTGGGGAGGTCAAGGAATTGCTTGAACGGCTTATGGACAAGCCGCCTACCAGCCTAAACCGTTTCGGACATTAGACGACTGCAGGTTAAATTATAGTGATAAAATTATAGCACACTCTCAAACAGGTCAGGTTTTGTTCAAGGAGAGCCAACATGTTGTGGCATAAGAAATTTGTCCCGAGCATAATGTTGATCGTGATCCTGCTCGCAGGCATGTGGATGATAAATTTTACTGGTGTCCAGGCCGCAGCCCAAACGGTCCAAACCCCCACAAACATGCCCATGGACACGGTCGCTCCCATGCCCCCGCCGTCTAGCCGCATCTTTTATGTCTCCACCAGCGGCAAGGACAGCAACAACGGAAGTAAGTCGGCGCCCTGGCGGCATATCCAGTACGCCGTGGACAAGGTCGGATCGGGAAGCACAATCTACGTGCTGACCGGCGTGTACAAAGAGAAGGTGACCTTCCATAATTCCGGCTCTGCCGGCGGCGGCTACATCACCCTGCAGAATGCTGAGGGACACATGCCCGTGATTGACGGCACCGGCCTGCCCATCAACGGCGAAACGGGGCTGATCGTCATCGATAATAAAGCCTATATCAAAGTGATCGGATTCGAGATCCGCAACCTGAAGGCGGGCGGCGCCCCGTCAGCCTTCCCGGCCGGCATCTGGATCAGGGGTAACGGCGCCTTCCTCGAGATCCGTAACAACGCGGTGCACGACATCGAAAACAGTTGCAGCGAATGCGGCGCACACGGCATTGCCGTCTATGGCCGCGACCCGAATGCCTCCATCCACGATATCCTGATCGACAGCAACACGGTGTACAACGGCAAGTTCGGCTGGAGCGAAGCGTTGGTCCTGAACGGGAACGTGGAGAAGTTCACCGTCTCGAACAACATCATCCACGACAACGACAACATCGGGATTGACCTCATCGGCTTCGAAGGCGAGAACCCGGATCCGGCGGTTGACCGTGCCAGGAATGGCACGGTGGTCGGGAACCTGGTGTATAACATCAACACGTACGGCAATCCCGCCTACGGCAACGAACGCAGCGCGGGCGGCATCTACGTGGACGGCGGAACAAAAATCATCATCGAGCGCAACATCATCCATCACGCCAACCTCGGCATCGAACTGGCCAGCGAGTGGGCCGGAAAAAGCACCAGTTACATCACCGTTCGGAACAACTTCATATACAGCAACACGCAGGTTGGCATCGCCTTCGGCGGGTATGACAAACTGCGCGGCAGCACCGAGAACTGCCTGATCGTCAACAATACCCTCTACAACAACTCCACCCAGGGCGACTGGGGCGCGGAGTTATATGTCCAGTTCGACACCCGCAACAACACCGTCAAGAACAACATCATCTACGCCAACGCTTCGCGCCGCTTCATCGAGAGTTGGAGCACGGTGATGACTGGCAACAAAGTGGATTACAACCTGTTCTTCGCTCCCGGAGGCGGGACGAATGGCACGTGGAGCTGGAAAAACGTGACCTACACCACCTTCGCTGCCTACCGGCAGGCTACAGGCAATGATGTCCACAGCCTGGCGGGTGTGAACCCTCTCTTCGTCAGCACGCTGGCGCCGGATCTGCATCTGAAATCCACTTCTCCCGGCATTGATCACGGCCAAACCTTGAGCGCCGCTGGCTCGCTGGATATTGACAGGCAGGCGCGTATGCAGGGCGCAGCCATTGACCTCGGCGCCGACGAAGTGCGCTGAATCTGACCCGGGCTGGTACAGGAACCATGCCGGATAAGACCGCCCTGCCGCCGTTGATCACCCTCTTTGCCGCGCCGCTCTGGGCCGGGTTTGCAGATGCCACCCACCGCCACTAAGAGATTATTCAAGAAAAAAGGTCGGAGGAGTCAATCCAGTTTCAGCGGGAAAATATAAACACAAAGGGCACAAAAGGTCACAAAGGCAACACTCACAAAGTTTTTCGTTTGGATTTCAAGATGCCCGTTCGCAGGGATCGTTTCTCCCCCTCCGTTAAAAATGCAGTATCCAGCGCGTTGACCTGCGCCTGGCGGATTTGCACCTGGGTCAACCCGGCTTTGGGCGCGGCGACCTCGTATTCGTGGTGCAGGTCTATCCCGCTGATGCCGGGATCGTCGCTGTTGATAGTGGCTTGGATGCCGTGTTCGAGAAAAGTCTTGAGCGGGTGGCTGGGATAATCCGGCACACAACTGGTCTGCATGTTACTGGTCAGGCAGGACTCCACCCCGATGCGCTGTTCAGCCATATACTCCATTAAGGTCGGGTCGTCCACGGCGCTCAGGGCGTGACCGATGCGCTCCGCCCCCAGCTCGCGGATTGCCTGCCAGATACTTTCCGCTCCGGTGCTTTCCCCGGCGTGGACGGTGACGTGCCAGCCATTTTCACGGGCGGTAAGGAAGTGATGGCGAAATAGCTCCCCGCTGAAATTGGTTTCGTCCCCGGCCAGGTCGAGGGCGACGATGTGCTGACGCTGGCTGGACAGCGCACGGAGTTCCTTTGCAGCGGTGACATGCCCGTAAGTCCGGCTCAGGATGCCGATTAGGTTGACCTTCATGCTAAAGTCGCGGCGGCCAGCCTGTATGCCCTCCACCACGGCTTCCGTGACCCCGGCCGGGTCCAGTGAATGGGCTTCGGCCATGAACCAGGGGCTGAAGCGCAGCTCAATGTAATCCATCCCCTCCTGTTTGGCGTCCTCCACGTTCTCGTAGGCGATCCGGCGGCAGGCGTCGTAATTGACCATCGCTCCTGTCAACCATTCGAATTTGGCAATGAAGGCCATCACGCCCGGCTGAGGGACAGTCACCTGCACGTACGGGCGCAACCCCTCCAGGTCCCAGGTGGGCAGCGGCAGGTTGTGCTCCCGCCCCAGGTCGAGGATGGTGGCGAGGCGGACGTTGCCATCCAGGTGGCGGTGCAGCTCGATCAGGGGAAGATCGGATTCGATCATGATTTACGACAGGGACACAGCGCCCAGGCCAGCATCTGGCCGAGGATGGCGATCACCAGTCCAACGAGAGGGATTTATTCAACCTCTGCATGCTCGCGTTTCTCTTCTTGACCTTCGCCCGGCTTCACCCGCCATGCGTTGAACTGCGCCACCAGCCGGCCGGGGATGCGTCCCCCCATCAACACGCTGCCGCGCTCGTGCTCGACCCGCTCGATCTGGCCGGCCTCGTGGAACAGCGAGATCAACGCTCCTTGCTGGTAGGGCAGGCGCACCAGGACGGGTGTATAGGTATCGTAGAGCGCGCTGCGCAGGGAAGCCAGCATGTCTGGGATGCCGTCACCGGTGCGGGCGGAGATGGCCACGGATTGCGGGTAATGCTGAATGGCGGCGCGCGCCGCCTGTGGGTCCGCAAGGCGGTCTATTTTATTTAGGGCGGTGATCATCGGGATGTGCCCGGCGCCGATCTCCGCCAGGGTCTGGTGAACGGCCTCCGCCTGGTTGCTGGCGTTGAGGTGCGAAATATCCACCACATGGAGGAGCAGGTCAGCTTCGGTGATCTCTTCCAACGTGGCGCGGAAAGCGGCGACCAGCGTTGTGGGCAATTTCTGGATGAAGCCGACGGTATCCGTGAACAAGGCCTGGTACCCACTAGGAAGTTCGACGCGGCGTGTAGTCGGGTCGAGTGTGGCGAACAACTTGTCAGCTGTGTAGATGTCAGCTTTTGCGACCCGATTGAGTAGCGTGGACTTGCCGGCATTGGTGTAGCCGACCAGAGCCACGATGGGGATGCGCGAGCGCTTGCGTTGTAGGCGAGATCGCGTCCGGTGGGCCCGCACCTTTTCTAGATCGCGTTTCAGGTGGGCGATGCGGCTGCGAATGTTGCGCCGGTCCACTTCCAGTTGCGTTTCGCCCGGGCCGCGCAATCCCACACCGCCGACCGACCCGGAACGGCCTCCCCCGCCGCCAGCCTGCCGCGCCAGGTGCGTCCAGGCGCCGGTCAGGCGCGGCAGGTAATACTCGTATTGCGCCAGCTCGACCTGCAACATGCCATCGCTGGTGTGCGCGTGTTGGGCAAAGATATCCAGGATCAGCGCCGTGCGGTCGAGGATGCGGATGTGGCTGCCGAGCAGGCGTTCCAGCTCGCGTTGATGGCGCGGCGATAGCTCGTCGTCGAAAATGACCACCTGCGCCAGTGTCTCTTCGGCCAGCGCTTTCAGTTCGGTCACTTTGCCGGAGCCGATGAAAGTACCCGGGTCTGGGTGATCCAGTTTCTGGGTCAGCTCTCCGACCACCTCCAGACCGGCCGTATCTGCCAGGAGGGCCAGCTCGACCAGAGAGTCATCAAGCGAGAGCAAGTGTGCGCCACCATGATGGTAGCCTGATGTATGGCTACCATGAATGTCTACGCCGACTAGAAAAGCGCGCTCGCGCGGAGGCGTGGTCGGAACAGGGATTTTTTTTGCCACTCAGGATCCTTCTTTCTTATTGATTTCGAGGCCGAGAAGCCGGGCCAATTCGGGAAAGAGCATGGTCCTTTTGATTCTTTTACAGACTAAGTTTACTGCTTCTTGGTTAAATTCGCAAACCCATTGATAACTTGGTGGTTCCCCTCTTAGGTAAAGTTTTCGAGGAATTTTGGAAATGAAACTTAAAGGCGAGAAGCCTGCGAAGCTTCATTACCCTTCCAGGAAGTGATCCAGTTCCAGCCTAGCGCGCTCGGCGTAGGCTTTCGCGCGCTCGCGCCTGCCCATACGCTGATCTGTCTCCAGTGGCGGCAGGATGCCAAAGTTGGCCTTCATCGGTTGGAAATCGGCCAGGTCAGCGTGGGTGATGTAATGGCAAAGGGCGCCAAGCATGGTCGTGATTGGCAGAGTGAGCGGGGCTTGGTCTTGCAGCAGGCGGGCTGCGTTCCAGCCAGCCAGAAGGCCGGTGGCGACATTGCCCAGGTAGCCTTCCACGCCGGTGATCTGACCGGCGAAGAACAGGTCGGCGCGGTGGCGGAATTGCAGAGTGGGGAGCAGGATCTTTGGCGCTGCGATGAAGGTGTTGCGGTGCATCTGCCCGTAGCGGACGAATTCGGCTTTCTCCAGCCCAGGGATCATGCGCAAGATGCGCTTTTGTTCAGAGAACGTCAGGTTGGTCTGGAAGCCGACGAGATTGTAGTGGCTGCCCGCCAGGTTATCCTGGCGCAATTGGAGGACGGCGTGAGGGCGTTTTCCGTTGTGCGGATTGGTTAGACCGACCGGACGCATCGGCCCAAAGGCCAGCGCCTCACGCCCGCGCCGCGCCAGGATCTCGACCGGCAGGCAACCCTCGAAGAAGTGATGCGCGCCAGCCTTGACGCCCCCCTCGATTTCTCTCTCGAAATCCCGCAATCGGATGCGTTCTGCTGATAACAACGCGGTGACGAAAGCTTCATATTCCGCTTGTGTGAGGGGGCAATTAATGTAATCGCCCTCGTCTTGTTCCCCCTTCCCATAGCGCGAGGCGCGGAAGGCGACTTCCAAGTTTATTGATTCCAAGCTGACGATGGGGGCGATGGCGTCGTAGAAATGCAAATGCTCCTCACCGGTCAGGTCTGAAATGGCTTTCGAGAGGCTGGCGGAGGTCAGCGGGCCTGAGGCAAGGATGGCGGGGCCGGATGGGATCTCGGTCACTTCCTGGCGGCGGATTTCGATGCGCGGGTGGGATTCGATCCGCTCGGTGACCAGGCGGGAAAAGGCGACTCGATCCACAGCCAGGGCGCTGCCAGCCGGCAGGGCAGACAGCTCGGCGCATTCCAAAAGCAAGGAATTGAGGCGGCGAAGCTCGTTCTGGAGTAGGCCCGAGGCCCGGTCTGGCAGCCTGGAGCCGAGCGAATTCGAGCAGACCAGCTCGGTCAGGTCGCCTGTCTGGTGCGCGCCTGTCGAACGAGCCGGGCGCATTTCGTAAAGGTGCACATGCAGCTCTCTTTGAGCGGCCTGCCAGGCGGCTTCGCTGCCAGCCAAGCCACCACCGATCACGATTAAATCTGGTGTGGGGGCCATTATCGCGCCGATTGTATAGCAGTTTCAGATGGTTGGCAACCTGAAGCAATTTGAAGGTTATTTTTCCGAAGATGCACAGCGAAAACCCAGGCTATACCACCAATAATATGGCACTGATCGGTAGCGTACGGTTGAACGCATCCACCACACCCCATTCCTAAATGGTCCTCCGCGCCAAGCCCGCTCACCAGGTGCATCCAGATCTTCCCGTCCATCACTGGAATCATAGGGGTAGGGTTGGATGAGCGTACCGGTCCATTCCCATACATTACCAGCCATATCCAACACCCCATAGGGACTGGCTCCTGCGGGATAGTTTCCTACGGGTGACGTATCTGCGTAGCCGTCATTGTAGAGCTCGTTGGCATAGCTTTCAGTACAATTAATATCGCAGAAGTTAGCAAGTTCTCCGCTCAATGGATCATTACCCCAAGGATATTTACGTCCATCCGTACCACGGGCGGCCTTCTCCCATTCCGCCTCGGTTGGCAGCTTTCTGCCATTCCATTCGCAGTACGCTCGCGCCATGGACCAATTAACCCAGATGACAGGATAATTCGAATATTCCGGGTTACCAAAATATTCTGTA
>Ga0315289_10010423_pt1 | contig 13307 bp, 15 predicted proteins | sample YL17G11_40_MG_FD_203452 | JGI IMG/M metagenome (GOLD analysis project Ga0315289, IMG submission 203452) | Sediment microbial communities from Yellowstone Lake, YNP, Wyoming, USA - YL17G11_40 | ecosystem: Environmental > Aquatic > Freshwater > Lake > Sediment | place: USA: Wyoming | collected...
AGACAAAAAAACTTCTTTTTCAATAAAAGAGATTAGGTGTGGCAAGGATGAAAAGAATGCATGTAAGACCAGTTTTTCGATAAATGGAAAAGTAAATGATGTTTACTATACCAGGGATTGTTATACTGTTATTAAAGAAGACAAAAATATAAAGTTGGAGATGGAAGAAAGAGATAAGCTACGACAGTATTTGAAGGAAGCAATCGAAGACTTTATAAATAAAAAAGATTTCAAGGATTTATAAAAGATGGTGAAAATAAATAAAACTTTGTGGGCTATTCTTGCACTTGTTGTGATCATTATTGCCTTAATTGTTTTTTTGCCTAGGGCCCCTAAAGAAACCATTAAAATTGGGGGAACTTTGGCCTTAACAGGAAAATATGCATATATCGGGCAACAGGAATTAAATGGTCTTCTTATGGCAGCAGATGAAATAAATTCTAAAGGTGGAATAAATGGCCAAAAATTAGAAATTATTTATGAGGACAATAAAGGTGATGCTACTGAAGCCGTGACTAATGTTAACAAACTTCTTAATATTGATGAGGTAGAAATAGTTTTTTCAGCTTTTACCCATGTAACTAATGCTATCAAAAAAGTTGTATTTGATAATAAAAAAATTCTTTTTTATGCTTCTACAGTCCCAGATATTGCAAAGGAAAATAATTATACATTTAGAGATTATTGGGATGCCAGAGACAGTGGTAAGGCAATTGCTGATGAGATTAATCAAAAAGGATATAAAAAGGTAGCCTTTCTTACAGAAATTAGTGATCAATGCATGCAGTCTGAACAAGCATTTTTAGCAAAAGCATCAGAATTTGGAATAAATATCACAACAAGAGAACAATATCAAATAACAGAAACTGATTTAAAGACAAACCTTTTGAAATTAAATTTAAACAATATAGACGCACTTGTTGCATGTAGTTGGAGACATGAATTTATTTTAATGAAACAATTAAAGGAGCTTAATTTGATTGGTATTCCTACTTTCCACATAGTTGCTCCATTTTTGCCAGTTTCAGATACATCTGAAATGAGACAACTATATGAGGAAAATGGAGCTATAAGTTCGTGGTATGGTATTTCTGAAGTACCAGATAAAGAAATTCAAATTAAATTTATTGAGAAATATAAACAAAAATATAATATACAACCTACTGCTGATGCAGCATATGCTTATGACGATATTTATGTGATTGCAAATGCATTAAAAGCCTGCAAAGGCGAAATAGAAAACAAAGATTGTGTGTCTAATGAAATAAGCTCTACAAAATATGATGGTGTTGGAGGCCATTTAGAATTTGATGCAAATCGGGCTTCAAAAAGAACTGTGCTTTTAATTAAAGTAGTCAATGGCAAATGGGAAGAATTGAAATAATATCTAATTTTTATTCGCCCAGATAAGCTTCAAGAACTTTCTTGTTATTCTTTATCTCTTGAGGCTTTCCTCTTGCCATAACCTTTCCTTCATCCATAACAATAACTTCATCTGCGATTCCTAAAGTAAAGTTCATATCATGCTCAATAAGCAAGATTGTTTCGCCCTGCTTTTTTAGTTTAAGGAGAATTTGTGAGATTTCCTTCCTTAAAGTAGGCGTAACACCTGCTACTGGCTCATCAAGCATTAGCAAAGTATGTGGATTAAGAATTGTTCTTACAAGTTCAATCAGTCTCTTTTGCCCATAACTCAGGTTTCTTGCAGTTTTATGCTCGAAATTTTCCATCCTGACAAGTTTTAGCATTTCTTTGACTTGACTTTCTTTTTCTTTAGTTATTTTATTTTTTCCAAGCATATTTTTCCAGAATTTAGTATCTTCATTATCAATTGCAAGAAGCAGATTTTCTCTGATTGTTAAATTATTGAAAAGCCTTGACTGCTGAAACATTCTTGAAATTCCGGAATTTGAGATATCTTCAGGAGATTTGTTTGTTAGGTCTTTGCCATCAAAAAGAATTCTGCCCGAGCCAGAACTCATAATCCCAGATACAAGATTAAAGATTGTTGTTTTTCCGGAGCCGTTGGGTCCAATTAAGGCAGTTATTTTTCCCTTTTTAATTTCAAAACTGCAATTATCTACTGCTTTAACTCCGCCAAAATTTTTTGATAAATTTTTGATTTGTAACATTTTATTCTAACTCCACTTTCCCGTAAAATCCTTTTGGCTTGTAAATCAATATTAATAAAAGGATTAAAGCATAAAGAATCTGTCTTGCCGGTCCAACAACTGATGAAGGAAATCCAATAAACCTTAAAGGTTCAGGAAGCAATACTAAAAATACAGTAGCAATTGCTGTTCCTTTTAATGAAGCCAAGCCGCCTATGATTACTATGCATAAGATAGGGATTAGTTGCATTAAGGTAAACGAAGAAGGGTCAATAAAAGTGATATAAGGGGCGTATAAACTTCCTGCAATTCCTGCAAAAAATGCTGAAATTGCCAAAGCAAATGATTTCATTTTGAAAGTGCTCTTGCCTAAATTTCTTGTGGCTAATTCATCATCTCTTGTTGCTTCAAGAGCTTTGCCAAAAGGCGATGCAACTATTTTTTTGATTATATAATATGAAGCCAAAGTAATTAATGCAGTTAAAATCATAAAACTGAAATTGCTTGAAAAACTTATTCCAAAAATAACTGGTTTTGGAATTCCTGACAATCCTAAAGGGCCCCTTGTTAGACTCATCCAATTTAAAGTTATTGCATAGACAACAAAAGAAAACGCCAAAGTCGCAAGGGCAAGATAATCTCCTTTGAGTTTGTTAGTGGGAATAGAAATTAAAAAACCAAAGAGCATGGCAATTATGCCTGCCAATAAAAAGCAAAGCCAAAAAGGAAAACCTGCTAAAGCAAGTAAAGCATAAATATAAGCGCCTATAGCAAAAAAAGCAATATGCCCAAGATTAAATAATCCAGTAAAGCCTACTGTAACTTGTAAAGAAATAGCAAGTATCAAATAAATCCCAATTAAAATTAATAAATGGATAAAGTAGGATTCAATCATGCTAAATAATCCTCCATTTTAGCAGGCTGAAAAATATTATTTTTCATCATTTTTCGTCCCTCTTTATTCCCAAAATTCCTTGTGGTCTGAATAAAAGGAATAGTAACAAGATTATGAAAGCAATTGCATCTTTATATCCTGATGGCAAAAACCAAATGCCAAAATTTTCAGAAAAGCCTAATAAGAATGAACCAAAAATTGCTCCTGGAACAGAGCCTATGCCGCCAATTATTGCAGCAGTAAATCCTTTAATCATCAAACTTGTTCCCATCATTGGCTCTAAACTCTGTTCTAAACTGACAAGAATTGCAGCTATTCCTGCTATAGCCGAACCAAGAATAAAACTCCACGAATAAATTTTCTCTGAAGAAATTCCTACAATTTCAGCAACATCTTTATTATCAGAAACAGCTCTCATTGCTTTTCCTATTTTTGTTTTCTTCATAAATAAGAAAAGTAAAAGTAATAAGATAAATGAAGTGATAATAATAACAATTTGCAAGGGAGTTATAATTGCCCCTAAAATTTCCATGCCTTTTTCAACTTTGATATACCCAATTGTTTTTACATCAGCCCCAAATAAAAGCAAAATTAAAGATTCAATTAAAATAAGCAATGCAAAACTGGCTATGAGCAAAATCACATTACTTGCCTTTCTTTGTCTGAATTTCCTATAAACAATATTCATACCATAACCTAAAAGTGAAGCAAAAGCAATTGCTAAAATTACTGAAAAACCGAAATTCATGCCAAGCATTGAAAAAAGAAAATATAGAATATAAGCAGAAAAAGCAATAGTTGCTCCATGAGCAAAATGAACAAACTTATTTGTTGAATAAATTAATGAAAAACCAGAAGCTACTAAAGCATAAATTGCTCCGGCTATCAGGCCATTAATCAAAAGTTGTATTGCTACTGACATTTCATCCTCTTTTTATTTATCAAGAAATTCAAAGTTTTAAATCTTGCTTAATCCCTTCATCTTCAGAAAATCAACGATCATCTGCTTCAAAAGTCCAAATTGGTAATATGTCAAATTTGGAGTATCAAATAGTTTTTTGATGCTTTGATAGACAAAATAATCACTAAACATGCTTTCTTTAACAGTCTCTCTATGTAAACTTTCTAATTTTATTCTATAATCTTTCATATTTTCACGCTCCCAGTGTGGTCTGCTTGTCTGAGCCAATCTTTCCAAGAAAGAAGATAAAATTTTCTCTTTGGTTTTTCATAAGGATTTCTGACAATCTTTATTTCGTTACATTTTTCGCAATAAAATCGTGTTTCATTAAACCTCTCCCCCATAACAGGAACCTCTACCCAAGTATGAGCTCCGCCTTTTTTGCATTTATCAGCCATTTTGAATAATCACCTCCTTTGTTTTCCATTGTTTTTTTAATCTTTCAATTTTTTCATTGAGAGTTTCTTCAGCAGGAAATTTAGTTAAAAATGATTTGCTTCCCGTAACTACAATTAATGGTTGAGTTTTAGCAAATTTATAAGCCAAAGCAAGAGAAATAACACAATCATCGTGAAATCCGGAGGGAGCATTATAATGTGTTTTCCCCGACACTTCGGAGTATTCATAGTTGAAAATCTTTAGTTCATTTATCAGTTCAGGGATGTTTGGAAAACTTATCTCCTCATTTTCAATAGCAATAATTAGATTTTCTATCAATTGGCATTTGATTTCATTGCTTTTTATCCTAAATCCTCTTACATTTACACTCATTTGAGACAAATCAGAAAAAACTGCATCTCCAACTCCTGTGCTATCAATTATGGTAAGAGCATTGTTGTATCTTTTAGATATTGCTTGGATTTTTGTCTTTTGTAAGTTCCAATCTATTTTATTGAAACGGTCAAAATAAACTATATGTGAATGCCCTGCTTCTTGTTTCAAGACAACAATAACTGTAAAATCCTGAAACTTCCCTAAATCAACACCGATTATATATCTCGTATTTGGTTGTGGTTCTTCAATAGTTCCTTTTATGCAATTGTCAACATTTCTAAAAACCGTTCCTGCATCTGAAACAAATTCTGCAAGATATTCTTGTTTGAAAACTCTTTCTGGCAAAGTCCTCTTTGCTTCTTCAATTTCATCTTGTGGAAGATAAGGATTTGTTCCTGAGGGAAATTGCCAACTTTGGTAATCTTTTTCATTCGGGTCTTGTCCACGAACAAATGCTTGTTGAAACCAATTCATTCCTTGGGGAGTTGAAATAAGTAAAACTTCTCCTTTTTTATCGGTTAGAGTAGGTCGCAATGCTTCATTCCAAACTTGTTCTGGGACCCTTGATGCTTCATCAATAATTAAAAAATTAAGTCCTTCTCCAAGCAAACTTACAGGATTATCTGCACTTTTGCATTTCAGGATTGAACCATTTGCTAATTCAATAGACAAATCCGCTTCACTGCTTTTCTTAATCCATTTTGGCAAGTGATGGTGAAAGCCCCAAAATACCTCTCTGAAAACTTTTTTTGTTAACTCATATGTTGGAGCAACAATCCAAACCATTTGATTAGGTTTTATCATCCAAGCCATACACTCCCTGCTTGCCAATAAACTCTTTCCAAATCTTCTGCCTGCAACAACTATTCTAAACCGTTTATTAGAACTGTGAACTTCTAATTGGGCTATATGCGGTTTATATTTTCCATCTTCAAAAAATTTCAATTTATTGAACTTCTTCATAATACCACCTCTCAAGGTCTTTTTTCAATTCAATGTCAAGATTGAGATTATACTGCTTAGTCCCGTGCACTGTTTTTCTTGCTTCACAATAAAGCCTAATAAGTTCCATTTGAAGTTTTGGATGCAAATTATCCCAATTACTCCCTATTCTTTCTATCAAGTCAAATATCTTCAAAGAAGATAATTCAGGATTTTGTGCAAGTTCCTGAACCATAATAGAAAATTTCCTTGCGTATCTGCCGTGTTTTAAGTTTTTCGTAATGTTCGCCAGAGTTTTTCTTTCTGATTTAACCAGCCCTCCTTGCCTTGCTATCGCTTTCCGTTCCTCGGGGGTTCTTTCTTTTAAATTTATGAGGTCTTCTTCTGTCATTTTGTGTTGTTTGAACTATTGTTAGAAATTTCATCAGGCCTGTTTGTTTTAAAGAGCCCAATCTTTTCTTTCGCCTTGGAGACATTAACTATTACTTCAACTCCTTTTCCTAATCTTCTCTTTTCTATAATCAAATTAAGCCTCTTTAAAGCCCTGCCAACCCATTTTGTAGTAATAGTGTGGTATTGTTCATCCTCTTCTTGCATATAATCCTTGAACTGCCTTGTTAATTCAGTTATAGAAGTAAAATCCAAGGTTTGTTGCATATTTGATATAAACTCAATAAGCGCAACATCTCTACTTTCAACTAAATCCTCGCTTTTCTTAACAAAGACTATATTCTTTGCAGTTTCTATTGTTTTGTCTAATAAATTCTCTCCAATCAAAGAGGCTATGACAAATATGGGGAAAAATAATTCAAGATGGCGTGCTTTAACATCACTACAATATATTTTCTCAAATATCTTAATTTTTTCTGGTGTAATTTGTGAAGAAAGTGTAGTTTGTGCTGTTTCGGGAGAGCACATAAAGCCTACATAATCATTCCATTCAGAGATTATGTTTTTTGAAGACACTAACTGCATTAACTTCACTAAATTCACTGATAATTGCTCCTTTATAGCTCGTATTTCTTTATCATTATCAAAATCTTCAATAAGCCTGTTAATCCTGTCATCTGTGGTCCTTTCCTGTATTATTGTAATACATCTATCAGAAAGCACATTATCCATCCCATTTATGTTAGCCATTACAATAGGTGCATAAACCTCAAATTCTTCAACTTCCATACTTTCTTGCCCTTTAGCCTTAACTTTCTTCATTCTGGCCACCTTAACGCCTTTTTTATAAGCTGAATTTAGTAGGGTCCTTAATGTTGTCTTTTCTTTAGCAACAACATTTTCAAATTCATCTATGCCCAGTGTAGAGCCCTTCGCTGTTCTAAACAAAACTGCATCGGTTAAATCCATAACCAAGCGCCCATTATGCGAAAGGCAAATAATCAACTTGATAGTTCTTGATTTTCCACTTCCTTTCATAGCATTAAAGAATAGGTATGGATATGAAGAAAATACAGAGTGTGTATATGTCCCTATTATCCATAAAGAAATGAGGCTATAATTTTCTTCTGAAGTATCAATATATTTTCTTAATATCTTTTTTATCCTCAAAAAACTGTCTTGCGTAATATTTATTGTGTTCTGACTTATCGCTTTGCTAATTGCACTGATTGAATTAAATCCAATTACTTCTTCAATTAAATCCTTATTCTTCCCAGTCTTCCAGTGAGGGCAGTTTTCAAGTGCTATCATAGTCCTTTCTGTTGCCTTTTGCTTATCCCCACTATAGATTTCAATTATTTCTTTCTTATTCTCTTTATCAATTGGTTCATCAAAGAATATGTGTATATGATAACCCCGACTACCTGTAGAATATGCTGAAAAGAACTCAAAGTTGCTTTTTATTCGATCTAATATTCCTTGAAATTGCTCTGGCTCTTCTATGTCAATTACAATCTCATTAGGCAATATCGTCCTATTATTTGCTACTTCAAGAAATTTCTCATCTGCCTGTGCATCAAGGTATTTTACCCACTTACTCTTTGGGCCTTCTTGTTGTAAATAAGCCAATTCAAGATTTCCTCTCTGTTTATCAAAATCATAATGCAACCTACTTAACCAAGATTTTTTATCCATTTTTCACCTCAACCCTAACGATTTTATTTTTGGGAATGAGAATTTCGCAATAAAGAGTTAATAATATAATTGCATCTTCAGAAACAGAAATAATTTTGCCATCCTTTCTACTAATATGGTTCTCACTATCTTCATAAAAAAGTGCGATGTCTTTATTTAGAAATCTGCCGTATCCTTCCTTGCCTTCCATTTTTTTATCTCCTTGATTAAACTGATTATTTCATTTAATTTTTGATGAGATGCTAAATCGCTTCTTAATAGCAACTCTTTAATCATTGCAGAACGAGTAGTATATCCCAAAGCATCTTTTTTATTATCAATTATGTCTGCCTGTTTAGGTGTAACTCTAAACTGTATTATTTTAGTGGCTTTATTCATTTTCAGCCAGCCCCTTTCTTATTTTATTGAGTGCAGAGCGTCGCAACAAGGCAGAAACCTTAACATCCTTCTCACTACAATAGTCCTTTATCTCCTGAAGGTCTTCATCCTCTAATGTGATACTTATTCTTTGCATATCTATACATAGATTTATATATAAATATGTCTTTCTTTTATTAAAAATAAGGACATATGATATATCACAATGGTAAAATATAATATTAAACACACTGTTAAAAGAAAAATTCCTTCCGAAATATATTGGTGCATCTATTATGTAGATAATACTACAAAAAAAGGATGCTCTCTTTGGAGGGATATGGAAGGAATATATGAATATTTAATGTTGCAAACAAAACGAAAAAGAAGTGTTATCTATTCAAATATGGTAAGGTTAATTGAAGACAAGTTAATCTATGGACAATGGGCCGGAAAAAGAAGGCAATTTTCAATAAATAAGGAAACGTTAGTAGAACTATACCGAGATAGGTTGATTAAGAGGTTAAATAAAAGATTAAAAGAATATGAAAGACATCTCAAAAGAGCCAAGAGATATCATAAAGAAGTGCCACAGCCCCTAAAACTGTCTTTAAAGGCGATTAAAAAGGATACAAGAGAAGTAGATAAAATAAAAATCCCAAATGTATTGGCTTCTGGAGTATACTCTTATTTTGAGAAAAGACTTGAACTACCTCAATATTGCTTGATTATGGGCACTATAGAAGAAGAAATAGACAGATTAGTTGAATTAACATTTACTACAAATTTCTTGACAGAAAAATTGCCACAAGAATTGAAAGAATTTCAATTAAAAATAAATAAAATCTTCATGTTAGAGCAGATAAAATTTATTGACGCATTGAAAGAAAATGCTCAAAAATACACCTAAACACCCAAAATCCAATGGAAAATAGTGCGGGAATGCACATCACGACGGAAAATTATATAAAGAACGACATCCTAAAGATAGTAATTGAGTATTTGGAAAAAGACCGTTCAGGACACGCAAGTTTTGAGGGTTTTTAGCCAAATTTCAAGGTTCAGATAACGCAAAGTCGTTGTTTGGAAGCCAGAAAATAAATGATAAGAAGCAAGGTTTTACCGACGATAAACCTATAAAGCAAGGTCACATTATCAGAAAATGATACTTGAGATTTTCCTTGCTTTGTTGCTCGGTGTGTCCGCCGGGACTATTACCGGCCTCTTTCCAGGCATCCATATCAATCTTGTTGCGCTGATGTTGTTTGTCTCTTCGCCATTTTTGCTTCAGTTTACAACCCCTATCATTTTAGTCATTTTCATAATAGCCATGGCTATTACACATATTTTTCTAGATTTCTTGCCATCAATATTTTTAGGGGCTCCGGAAGAGTCTACTGCATTGTCTGTCCTCCCGGGCCATTCAATGCTGCTAGAAGGGAAAGGTTATGAAGCGATTCGTCTGACAACATTCGGCAGCTATTACGGCCTGCTGATTATGGTTGCAATAACTCCTCTTTTTCTAATTTTTCTTCAACCATTATATTCATTCATACAAAATTATATTGCTTACATACTGATTGCTGCGTCTATTTTTCTTATACTGAAAGAAAAGCAAAAATTTCTTGCCTTTTTTGTATTCGCGCTTTCTGGAGTTTTAGGAATTATAACTCTAAACTTTTACACAATAAAAGAGCCATTGTTCCCTTTGTTAACTGGATTATTCGGAACCTCGATGCTCCTGATAAGCATTTCTCAGAGAACAAAGATTCCAAAACAGATTATATCAAAATCAAAATTGGATAAAAAAGAAACATTAAGAGTTTTCTTTGCTTCTATTATTTCAGGTTCAATCTGCTCATTTATGCCAGGATTGGGTGCAAGTCAAGCAGCAGTTCTAGGCTCTGAAATGTCTGGAAAAATAGACAAAAAGGGATTTCTTGTTTTGCTCGGAGCAATAGGAACTATTGTAACTGGCCTGAACTTTATTGCACTCTACGCGATTCAAAAACCAAGATCTGGCACTGCAATAATAGTTGGAAAAATACTTGCAGAATTAAGCATTCAAACATTGATAGCCATACTGGCAACAGCATTAGTCGCGGGTAGCATTGCCGTCTTTGTAACCTTGTTTTGTGCAAAACACTTTTTAAAAATAATAGAAAAAGTGAATTACCAAAAATTATGCATTGCCGTACTTCTAATTCTGTCTACAATGTCCATATTAATCTCTGGTTTCTGGTCGCTGCCAATTTTAATTACTGCAACTGCGCTTGGAATTATAACAAACATCTGGGGAATAAGAAAAATGCATCTTATGGGCTGTCTGATCCTGCCTGTTATTCTATATTTCCTTTTCTAAAACCACTTCGCTAATGCCTCTTGCTTTTCTTCTTCCCTGCCGAAAACACTCTCAATATATTTTTTAGTTAATTCCAAAGATTGTTTTATATAATCTGAGAGGTTATACTTTTCGGCGAGTTGCAATGCCGGTTCTAGATACTTGCTTATGGAACCTTCTGCGATTGTAAATATTATTCTTCCTCCGCATTTCAAGCATTTTCCCACCAGGGGAGGCCTGCGATATTTAGAATTACATTGCACGCATCTGAATTGCTGCATGCTGAATTTTCTTAGATTTCCTTTTATGTCTCTGATAAAATGTCTTTCAATTATAAGTCTTGCAACATCATCCATATCAACTGCCCTAATTTTTTCAGCAAGCTCCATCTGCGCCCTAACCTTTTCAGCCATATTTGGAATTGTTTTATATGAGCTGTTGGTAATACTTTTATTGAAATCTTCTGTCTCGTGTGTAAATCCGATATTTGTAAATGGATCTATGCCTTTTGCGAGTCTTTGTCTAACAGTTTCAATTTTAACTTCGGAGGAATGATGGCCTTGCTCAGCAAGCTCATAGAGCTCTAATGGATAGAGAGAAGTTGTTTCAAAATCTAAAATTTGGTCATCAACTTCTCCGGCCCTTATCCTTGCATTCAAAACCAAAGGCGCGTCTTGAGTCCCCCCTCTATGGCCTGGAAGAAATTGTCTTGAAAAATTCAGCAATGTATCGAGTAGCAACATAACTGCAAATTCATCTCCGTCGCAGTCCCTTCTGCAAGCTGCATGAACATAAGGAGAAGCGAAAATCGTTTGTGTCTTCGAAAAGCCCAAGATTCTTCCCACTACGCAAGCACAGTTATGGGGGGAGATTAATGCAACCAAATGACCTATCAAATCATCTCTTGTCTGAACATTGTAAAATGGTTTTAATTTATAGAATCTAACAAGCAATTCGTCAATAAATTTTGCTATTTTAACAAAAACATCATCCCCCTTCTCATCTAGTGTATCTGGACAAGCGGGAAGAATTATATCGTGGGGCTTCAATTCCAAAATCTGGTCTTCGTTTTCTAAATCATCTCCATAAATGTCTTTTAGATAGCCCAATTCTTTTAATTTTTCAATAGATATTTGAATTTCCTTTAGTTTGAAATGGGTTATTGGGGCCTCTGTTCCGTCATATCTTATTGTTCCATCCTTATTAACTGCCAGTCCGTATTTTGCTCTCAGTATGCCCTTCGCGATATTTTCGGGAATATGCGATTCGGAGCTTGTCCCTCTTACCCCTTTTATTAAGGAAGGGATGTCTCCCTTGTTTAACTCTAAATATTTTATTGCAGAATCGAGATAATGCTTGATATCAATTCTTTTAGGCATGTAGCCCTTAATTTTTTTGGTTTCTAATCCACCATGTTCGGGGCAGTGTCCCGTGATTATTCTTTCACAGATAGGGCAATAATTCATTTTCTTGCATTTACTTCCGCAAGTCTCACAAATGTAGTATATTGTTTCTTTTCTGCAATTTTCACAGATATAAATCGGAAAATCTGCTTTTACACCTTCAGTTTCTGACGCTTCCTGAACACTTCTCATTCTTCCCCCTTCTTCTCCAACTGGAAAAAGAACATGGGGGTTGCCAGTCAACTTTCTGAGCTTTGCTTTTTCAGGCCGACCCATTCTAGCTCCGATGAATGTGCCCGCCTTATCCTTGATTTTAACTTTGGAAAATGTGTTGATAAAAAATAGGATATCTCTTTCGCCCTCCTTGAACATCTGCTCTGCCTTTTCTCTCACTTCCTTGATCTTTCTATGAAAGATGTCTTGGTCTTGGGTAGATAGATAAAAATCAATCCCCAAGTTAGTAAGCAACGCTTTTGAATCATTTTTGTCTATAACAACAAATTCTGTGGATAGGGTATGCGGTACTGCTAAAAGCTCTAATGCTCTTTTTGCAGACATTACTTTTTCTTGTTCTGAGATATAGAAAGGGAGAATTATCTTCTCATCAACTTTTGCTATGTTAAGCCATTTTAGCAATTCTATAAATTGTTCTGTGCTTATTTGGCTCCAATAAAAAATAAATCTAGGATGCAGGGGAATATTATTCTCCTTGCTTATCTCGAGTGCTTTTTCAATATCTATATTCTTGTGATCAATAGTAATTTTTTTGGATTCGTCATGCAATGCTTTTTTGAGCTCAAGATCCCACCATTCTTCACAATAACCGGGTTTTATCAGCTCATAATTCCGATTCAAAACATCTCCAAAGGAAAAAAGAATATCTCCAAGGTAGATTATTTCCTGAATTTGTGAATAAATTTTTTTGGCTTCTTCAAAATCATTTATCTGCTTAACACTTCCATTTTTTAGTTTAACAATTGGTCCATCCATTTTATTGCAGGCTGTCACAATACATCCTTTTGTTGGTTTTTCGATTTTCAACTGGGTTCCTGTCGATAAGAATCCGTTTGATATGGCCATTGTAGCCGGATGAATGGAGGTCGCAGAAAAGCCTCCGGTCCTAGATCTCCCGTATCTAAATCTAAAACCTCCTGATCTCGCGGGATGACCAAATACCGGCCGACCTGCAACCAGGTCTTTTATATACGCCGGAGAAGTATCGGCAGTTCCTTTTTCTCTTTTCTTATGCAATTTAACATATTCTTCTAAAAATTGCCAATCGGAAATTTTAAAGCCGCGTGCTTGTAGTCCCTTTAATATTCTAAGCCCTTTCTGTGCTTTTTGTGCTAAACCCTCCGCAAAAACCAAGCACATTCCACCCCTAATAAAATTAGTATTCATTCTTGGCAAATCCTTATAATTGGGCACTTCTCTCTCT
>Ga0315289_10010424_pt1 | contig 13307 bp, 11 predicted proteins | sample YL17G11_40_MG_FD_203452 | JGI IMG/M metagenome (GOLD analysis project Ga0315289, IMG submission 203452) | Sediment microbial communities from Yellowstone Lake, YNP, Wyoming, USA - YL17G11_40 | ecosystem: Environmental > Aquatic > Freshwater > Lake > Sediment | place: USA: Wyoming | collected...
GAATCTGAAGCACGACTTCTTTTTCTTTCAATAATCAAGCCTCTGTTTACATTCCTAGTTCATTGTTCACCGAGCTCCAAGGAGCACGTGCTCCAAGAACATGTTTTCAGGCACTGCCCCCACAAACGCGATCTTTTCGTTCACCACTATTTTGGGAACACCCATCACACCATACTTGATTGCCAGTTGCGGAAACTCGTTCGCATCGATCACGTCAGCCGTTATCAAGTCGTTTTCAATTGCAAATTTGTGAGCCATCGCTGCTGCAGTGGGACAATGTGGGCAAGTTAGTGTGACGAAGACCTGAATGTGAACTGGAACGTTTAACGCGTGAAGCTTTGCTTTTGTCTCTTCTGACAGGTCCGTTTTCCCTTGGGAAACCGCTCCTAACGCTGACATTAGTGTTTGAAATTCATAACCATATGGAAGTCCGTAAAGCCTGATTCCATAGTCCTTTTGTCCCAAAATGACCATCGCGGGGACTTTGTCCACGCCGAATTGCTTGGCGAGTTCCGTGTCCGCTACGAAATCATGGACCTCGGCCAGTATCTTGTCATTCAATCCAGCCAACTCAGTTACAAGCTGTTTGGTCTGGACGCAAAATTGGCACTCTAATTCTTGGGTGAACATGATTAACCGTACAGGGTTCACCAGCATCTCGACCAACTGGTTTTTTACCTGTTCCTTGTTTTCATCGGGTATCAAACTCATTTCTGCGACCCACTCCTGCTCGATTTCAGTCTTTCATTTTTTCCAAAATCAACGCGGGACAAATTTCTTTTATGCCCTCGATTTTGCCTATTTTTTCTGATATTAGCTTGTTCAGTTCATTTCCGTTTCTTGTCCAGATTTCTAGCATTATCATATGGTCGCCGGTGGAAGTTGCCACGCATTTCACTTCTCTTAGGTCGCATAGTCTTTGCGCAATTTCGAGCATTTTCGTGGAGTCGACGTCGACACCTACTATGGCCACGGTGTTCAGACCAAGCTTAACATTGTCAACTTTGATCGTAAATCGCTTGATCACGCCTTTGTTTTGAAGACCCAAGACTCTCTTTCGAATCGCGGACTCGCTTACTTTCAGTCTTTCAGCCATCTCTGTGAAGGATCTCCGTGCGTCCTCTTCTAGTAGCTCAAGTATTCTTTTGTCAGTTTCATCGAGTGCCAACATTTTCTCATTCCGTTTTCTGCACAAATTGGTGCGTTTTTCGTTTGATTTTGGACGAAAACTATATAAGATTGTCCGAAATAAAAGCCTTTCGCATTAGACAAGTGAAAAACAAGGTTTGGAAAAGAGCTTCTAGGTGATGAAGTTGGCAAAACTACATGCAAAAGCAACGATGGTTGAGAACTACAGAATTGACGTTGATGATCAGAGAACGCATGCGATGGCATTAGACTTGTCCCCTCCAGATGGGACTGACATGGGTCCATCCGCACTCGAACTGTGTCTTATGAGTTACGCAGGCTGCTACGCTACCATTTTCGTCATGACTGCAAAGAAAATGAGGTTCTCGCCGAGGAAATTAGAAGTCAAAGTGGACGGAGTGAAATCTGAAGAAGCGGGCACCATTACTGAAGCCAACGTTGACATATTGGTTGATGCCGACATGCCTAGGGACAGACTTCTTAGAGCGCATGAGCTTACAGTGAAGGGCTGCCCTGTCGGAAAACTTTTCGAGAAAGCAAATGTGAAAATGAAGTACACTGTACGAGCAGCGAAGGAACGATAGTCTCTAATTCTCTTTCTTTTTCCGTTCGTTCAACTGGGGAATGGACAATTCTGTGTCGGGCACCCGCCTGCGTATTCGGATGCGAGAGATACGAATTTTCCTTTTTCAGTTTCTATTTGGCCGATGTAGAGCACTTGTTCCGGTTTGCTTCCGTATCTGAAAACAGTCACACCTTTGCACTTGAGTTGCCATGCCAGTTCGTATATTTTTCTCACGTCGTCAACAGTTGCTTCCGTTGGTAAATTGACAGTTTTTGAGACCGCGTTGTCAGTGCACTTCTGGAAGACAGCTTGCATTCGTATGTGCCATTCGGGTTTGATGTCAAGCGCTGTAACAAAGAGTCTTTTCACGTCTTCGGGAACACCATCGATTTTCTGAACAGAACCCGTCTTGGCTATTTCCTCAAGCAATTTTGCGCTGTAGAAGCCTCTTTCCTTTGACATCGCCTCGAACAACGGGTTTGTTTCAAACAGTCTAGTTCCGCTGAGCACGTTTCTTATGAAAGAGATCGCGAATATTGGTTCAATGCCTGAAGAGCAACCTGCAACGATGCTTATGGTTCCCGTAGGTGCAACAGTTGTGACAGTGGCATTCCTAAATGCTGGATACTTGTCTTTCCATATACTCCCTTCAAAATTGATGAATGAACCTCTTTCTTCTGCCAATTCCACGGATTTCTTGTGCGCTTCTTCTTTGATGAACTTCATAACGTTCTCGCCGACGTTCAAAGCCTCTTCAGAATCATAGGGCACTTTGAGCATGATGAGAAGGTCAGCAAACCCCATGACGCCTAATCCGATTTTCCTGTTTGCCCTGGTTATCTTATCGGTCTCTTTCAGAGGATACTTGTTTGCGTCAACGACATTATCAAGGAAATGAACCGCATTCCTCACGATTTCCCGAAGTTTTTGCCAGTTGACCTTCCCCTCTTCGACCATCTTTGAAAGATTGATTGAACCCAAGTTGCAAGACTCATAAGGGAGCAGCGGCTGTTCGCCGCAGTTGTGCACGCAGAAGCCGTTAGCATCAAACATGTTTATTCCAGGAACTACGGCGTCAAAGACTTCTTCCGTGCCTTCTGGTTTCACTTCTGACACCGTGGCCACGAAACGCTCCCTGTTCGGTCTTCTTTCATAAGAATTCAAAGCTTTTTTGAGCAGGTCTGTTTTTTCCGAGTCGCCGAAGCCCACTCGATCATGGAATTCCTTCAAGTTGTCTCTGGAGATCACGAGTTCATGCTGAGGCTTGTGGACATAGCTCTTCCTGCCGCCTTTTCCATTTGGCAGCATGACGGAACCTCTGCCTCTGCGATTTGCGTATATTGTTGAGTTTATTCCGAGTCTGAGTAGCATGCGTTGGACCGCTTTCAGTGTTTCTAGGTTACTTTGCGCCAGTCTGATGCTCACTCCTTTTGATTGGCTTCCTTGAACTGAACTGTCAGCGTCGAACAGTCCCTTGAGAAAGCCTCTATAGAAATCTGAGGAAGTTCTCTCCACGAGTCCCGAGACATTCTTGGAACCTGTCTTCATGCCGAGTTCATGTGCGATCGTCTTCAAGTGTCCCGTTGCCATTCGATATTCTTCTCTGTTCTTCACTTTCCACCAGCCGGCAAAGTCCGAGCGATGAGGCATTTTTCTTGCGTATTCATACGCCAGTGTTCTGATGCTTTTCGCGCCTTTGCTATCGCCCCAGGAAGAAAGAACCGCCTTGTCTTCCTTGATTGACCCATCCCCCAAAAGCAGGCCGACCAAGTAGCCCTCGCTTTCATCGTGGTTTCCTTTCCAAGAGCGAAGTTCCCGATGGTTGTTCAAGACTAATTTGTCACCGGAGTTCACCTTGCCAACCTTGGCCCACTCTGACTCCAGCACGTATCTCGTCATTTTCTTTACTTTCATGACTGGATGATTATCTGTGAGTCTGAGTTCAAAGCCCTCTGTGGTTTTAAGTCGGTAGACTGGCTTGGTCCCTGTGGAGAGGAAGCCGTTTTTCGAACCGTTCCATCTCTTGCCATGTACGATCGCGGTGAAAGCTGTGCCGATTATATCTTCAACTTTTCTTGGACCCGACTCTGTCATGACCCACGTGTCTTTGGTGACGCAGGGGTTGGTAGACTCTATTTTTCCGATTTGAGGCGTGGGGTTGTGTCTGTTGATTTCGTCGATGAAAACTACGCCAGGGTCTCCGCTTGCCCAGGCGGATCTTGCCATCAGGTTCCATACTTCTTTTGCGTTGAGTTTTTTGGTTTTTTCTTGATTTCGGGGGTTCACTAGCCAGTAATCTTCGTTTGTCTCAATGGCTTTCATGAATTCGTCTGTTGCGGCGACGGAGATGTTGAAGTTGGAAAGAAAGCCGGGTGTTTGTTTGGAGGCTATGAATTCGAGGACGTCGGGGTGATCGGCTCTCAAGATTGCCATCATTGCCCCGCGTCGCTTTCCTCCAGCCTTTATGACCTCTGTGCTTGTGTCGAAAATTCTCATGAAGCTGACCGGGCCAGACGCTACTCCTTTGGTTGATCTGACGATGTCTCCTTTTGGTCTTAGCTTGGAAAAATCGAAGCCGACTCCGCCTCCGCTTTTCTCGATTATCGCCATGTTCTTGGCGGCTCCGAATATGCCTTCGAGCGAGTCCTCAACGGGCAAGACAAAGCATGCAGAGAGCTGTCCCAGCTTTGTCCCAGCGTTAAATAGAGTTGGTGTGTTGGGGGCAAACTCGAGTTTAGCCATCATTTCATGGAAAATGCTTTCACTCTGTTTCGGGTTCTGCCCGTATTTCCTGTCTGGTTTGGCTACCGCTCTTGCGACTCTGGAAAAAAGCTGCGAGGGCGTTTCTATGATTCTCTCATTTTCGTCTCTCAGCAGGTACCTTTGTCTGAGGACTTCCAAGGCGTTGACGGTCAGTTTGGGCTCTTTGATGCCCAACTTTTCTCTGAGTTTCCTGATTTCCGATTTTTTCTGCCTGTATGCCTCATATTCTTGAGCAACCTTATCGTAGCCCCATTTCTTCAGAACACGTACTACGAGGTCTTGGGCGTCTTCGACAGAAGGTATTTTTTCCTTGAACTTGTCCTCGAGAAGTCTGACAACTTCCTGAGTCACACTTTCAGCTTTTGTGCCGTCTCCAAGTTCAACTGCAATGAAAGCCTTGTAGATCGCATCCCTTATCCTTGAGGGATCAAAATCAACTACTCTGCCATCCCTCTTGGTTATCTTCTTGATGATCATGATTGACCAACTGGAATCTGTTCTGGTAGGGGTATTAAGTTTTTTGAAACCCAAAGAAGACCTGACGAAATCGGTCGAGAAACTCTTTTATAACGTCGTGGCATGCCCTTCAGTGTCACCTAAAGGTTGGATTGAAGGTTGATCGACTCCATCGAGCATATTGGAATTGCCGTGAAGAACCTGGAAGAGGCAATCACTGTTTACCGCGATGTTTTGGGTTTCAAACTGGAAGGCGTCCACATATTGAACGAGCGGAAGGTGAAAGTCGCGTTCTTTTCAGTTGGTGAAAGTCGCATCGAATTGTTAGAGCCACTCGGCAGTGATAGTGCGGTTGCCAAGTTTCTCGAAGCGAGAGGCGAAGGCATTCAACATCTTGCTGTGAAAGTCAAGAACATCGAAGCCGTTCTTGAGGAATTAAAAAGCAAAGGCGTTACGTTGGTAGATGAGAACCCGAGAGCCGGCGCCGAGGGAACAAAGATTGCGTTTGTTCATCCGAAAAGTACTCGTGGCGTTCTACTGGAGCTTGTTGAAAAACCATAGAAACAACGAAAAAGGCCTGCAGGCTCCCCGCATGTTCTAAATACCTGTGTACTGCAATAAGGCAAAATGTGGAGAGGCAAATTGAACCCGAAAAAAGAGCTAACAGTCAATGAGAAGATCAATCGTTTGCGAACACTCAACGATCAAGCCAAGCTGGGCGGTGGACCGAAACGCATCGAAGAACAACATGCCAAGGGCAAGATGACTGCCAGAGAGCGCATCGATCTTCTGCTTGACTCAGGAAGCTTCAACGAATTGGACCGTTTTGTGGTTCATCAATGCACAGAATTCGGCATTGGCGACAAGAAAATACCCGGCGACGGCGTTGTAACCGGCTACGGAACCATTGAGGGACGGTTGGTCTACGTGTTTTCACAGGATTTCACGGTCTTCGGCGGCTCATTAGGGGAGATGTTTGCAAAAAAAGTGTGTAAACTCATGGATCTAGCTATGAAGACAGGCGCACCAGTGATAGGTCTTAATGACAGCGGTGGCGCACGCATACAAGAAGGCGTCGCTAGCTTAGCTGGCTATGGCGACATTTTCTTTCGAAACGTGATAAGCTCTGGTGTCGTTCCGCAAATATCCGCAATTCTGGGTCCATGCGCAGGTGGAGCAGTCTACTCGCCTGCTCTGACCGACTTCATAATAATGGTAGACAAGACAAGCCACATGTTTATTACTGGTCCAGACGTCGTCAAGACCGTTCTTGGACAAGAGGTAAGCTTCGAGGAATTGGGCGGAGCAATGATACACAGCACGACCAGTGGAGTGACACATTTCATCGCCAAAGACGAAGCACATTGCATGCAAATAGTCAAGAAACTCCTGAGCTATCTTCCAAGCAACTACCTGGAAGATCCGCCAGTCGTTGACACGGGAGACGACCCGAACCGTACCGACGGCGATTTGGCGAAAGTCTTGCCAGATGATTCAGACAAGCCTTATGACGTTAAGGAAATCGTTCATCGAATAGTAGACAACGCGGATTTCTTCGAAATCCAACCTCTCTGGGCGCAGAATATTGTTGTAGGATTTGCACGTTTGAATGGAAAAACGGTTGGTGTCGTGGCCAACCAGCCTGCACACTACTCGGGAGCGCTGGACATAAACAGCTCGATGAAAGCTGGAAGGTTCGTCAGGTTCTGTGACGCCTTCAACATTCCAATCATCACTTTCGTGGATGTTCCAGGTTTCTTGCCAGGCATAGAACAGGAGCATGGTGGAATAATAAAACATGGTTCAAAACTACTCTATGCTTATTGCGAAGCAACGGTTCCAAAGATCACTGTGATTGTTAGAAAGGATTACGGCGGAGCCTATGACGTAATGGGTTCAAAACACAGCGGAGCAGACATAAACTATGCTTGGCCAACAGCCGAGATCGCTGTCATGGGACCCCAGGGAGCCATAAACATAATCTTTAGAAAAGAAATAGCCGAAGCCGGAGATCAAAAGCAGAAACACAGCGAACTCGTCAGCGAATATCGCCAGAGATTCGCAAGTCCCTACATAGCCGCACAGAAAGGGTACATAGATGAAGTAATCGAGCCCGCGGAGACCCGACCTAAACTCATAAGTGCACTCGAAAGCTTAGCAACTAAACGTGAGCCGAGACCGTCAAGAAAACACTCGAACTTGCCACTATAGATCAAGCGGGCACTACTAGGACCAGAACGTGCATGGACAGAATCTTCAATTCTCATTCACTCCGATATGGTGAACTCTATCGGCGGCGTCTCTATGGTCGGTGTCTCTAGAGTGAAATCAAGAGTTCGACATATGAAGGCGCCAACAATGCGATAAGTTCCCGCCGGAACATACTCATAATAGCAAGGCGGAGTCTTCCCGAGTTGTAATATGAGATCACCTCTTTGATCCCACTCCTCTGTGTTAGTGCGCGTTTCACCCGGACCCAACTCTGTGAGGAGGTACATCTGTGGATATAGGACGTCTTCGTGGCGCCAGTAAACGCGGGTATTGCCTTCGTTGTATATGCTGAAGTCATACTCGTCCGTTCCATCGGAGAAACGCAGCGTAAGCGTTTCGTTGCCTATGTTTCTCACGATCAAGGTTATGTTCAACGAGCCGTTCCCCAACTCAAGCGCCGTGTGATCAACCGTCATACTGAGCTCAAGAGGATAGTGCATACCAACAACGGTGATCGGGCCCTTATCCACCACGGTCTTGCCCTGCTGACGCCCAAAGATCGAGGAAAATGCGTAATAAGCCAGGAAGCTCCCCGAAAGGGTCACCGCCAAAACCATTGACACAATCTTCCACCTGTTACCGCCCAAAAGCTCCATGACACCCGCTCCGTAGGACGATCTTCGCTATATTTAGACAAAGGCGAAACGCGTGTATATAATCTTTGGTTTAACAACCTGTTGACTTCTTCTGTACCTTGATGGCTAGCATCATAAACGATCGAAACAACAAACAACTTTCAAATCGCTGAAATTCTCAACAATGGCCATACTTCGTCCCGAGGAGGCTTTCCTTTGAGATGAGGATGTTCTGGACTCCTGTGGCTCGTCTATCGGATAATCTTGAAGGTTCCGTCTTACAGGAGCAGACAAAGCTAGGACAGGGTTGCTGTCATAAGAGAAAAGAGCGTTTTATTCTTGCCCTCTTCAGTCTGTATAATGTGGGGAAGGGACTTTTCATAAAACAAGGTGTACGTAATACTGATTTTGGTGTGGATTATATTGCTATAAAACGCAATGGAAAAGTCCAAGCGACCTTGGGCAGGTGCGCGAAACGTGCCTACGCCATCCAGCCCTCTGAGCTTCTTTTTAGACACCAGGAGAGTCGACTCTAAATACTCATAAACTATCGAACTTTCGCCCTGTGCATTAACACTACCAATATACACAAAAACCCAAGACGCAACCATTATAGATTAATACACCTTCAAGTCATTCTTCAAGTTCTTGATCTTAGGACGCTGTTGAGGTCAGCTCAAGTTGGCTTCCAAACGTGTAAAGATAACTGATACTACCTTCAGAGATGCGCATCAAAGTCTTGTCGCAACTAGAATGCGAACGGACACCATGCTTCCTATAGCTGAGAAAATGGATCAAGTCGGCTTTTTCTCACTCGAAGCATGGGGAGGCGCCACATTTGACGTTGCTATTCGCTATCTTTCGGAGGACCCGTGGGAACGAATCCGCCAACTAAATCGACACGTTAGGAAAACTCCGCTCCAGATGCTTCTGCGAGGACAAAACGTTGTTGGCTATCGCAACTACCCTGACGATGTCGTGGTGAAATTTGTAGAGAAAGCAGCGGAGAACGGAATTGAAATCTTCAGAGTCTTTGACGCTCTAAATGACGTAAGAAACATGGAAGTCGCCATCAACACCGTAAGAAAGATTGGAAAACACGCTCAGGGCACGATAAGTTACACTTTGAGCCCATTCCACACCGTCGAGTATTTCGTGAATTTTGCCAAGAAGCTAGCAGAGTTAGACTGTGATTCTATATGCATCAAAGACATGGCTGGAATGCTCGCCCCTCAGCCTGCCTTTGAGCTCGTTTCAGCCTTGAAGAAAGAAGTGGGTCTGCCTGTACAAATGCACAGCCACAGCACGAGCGGAATGGTAATGATGACCTATTTTCACGCGTGCGAAGCAGGTGCAGACATCTTGGATACCGCTTTCTCGCCTCTCGCTTGGGGCACATCACAACCGCCAGTAGAATCCGTCGTCGCCGCTTTGAAAGGAACACCTTACGACACGGGCCTAGACAGCGAACTGCTCAACGAAATCGCACAGTACTTCCGAGAACTCCGAGAGAAGTACTATGATCCATTAAAGCTCATCGACCCAAAGGCTGAACGCGTTGACCCCTCCATCATCGTTCACCAAATACCCGGCGGCATGTTCTCAAACCTACTTGAACAGTTACGAGAGCAGAAATCACTTGAAAGGCTAAACGAAGTTCTAGAGGAAGTTCCCAAAGTGAGGAAAGAACTCGGCTACCCACCGCTCGTAACGCCCACGAGCCAGCTCGTTGGGATTCAAGCTGTGTTAAATGTTATCTCAGGCCAACGTTACAGCATCGTGCCGAAAGAGATCAAAGACTATGTAAAAGGATTATATGGCAAACCGCCTGCGCCAATAGATGAGAAAATCAAGAAGAAAATCATTGGCGATGAAAAACCCATCACTTGTCGCCCAGCCGATCTTCTTGCACCGGCTCTAGGTAAGATTCCGGAAGAAGTGAAACCCTATATTGAGTCTGAGGAAGACGAGATAACCTATGTGCTTTTTCCGCAGACTGCTATGGAATTTTTCAAGAAAAGAAAAATGAAACATGAAGAAGCCAAAACCGGAATACCATCGCACAGGCTCGCGGAACTTGAAGAAGTAGCAGCTCTTTCAGTAGCTGCAGTGAACTATCTGCGAAGTCTGTCAGGTGTCAAGGCGCTCACATTACCAAGAGCCAAGAAATCAGAATCCTACTGGGTGCTTGCCGCTCGCCAGAACCACAATGAATATGGTGCATGATTTTGCCAGAATACGAAGTTTTTGTCGATGGTAAACTCAGGAAAATCGGACTGACGAGAGATTCAGAAAACTCCTTCACGATTGAAACGGACGGCAAAACGCGATCTGTTGAGCTGATATCTAGCAAGGATGACTTCCTAAAACCATTCACGGTGAAAGTAGACGGCAAAACCTACGAGGTCGAACTCCCCACAACTGATGTGAAAAAAGAACTCTTAGTAAAAGTCGATGAAGTGGTGTTCAAGACCGAGGTCAGAATTCCAACAAAGAGGGTGACGCTGACAAATTTTGAGCCAGTCATGACCGCGCAGGCAAGAAAAGCACCTTCTAACAGGCAGATTGCTGAAGGAACCGTAACTGCACCCATGACTGGCAAAATAGTATCTGTCAAGGTCAAGAAAGGAGACCAGGTTAAAGGTAATCAAGTGTTGTGTGTGATGGAAGCGATGAAGATGGAGAACGAAATCGCATCGTCAAAGGCTGGCGCTGTTAAGGAAGTCTATGTATCTGACGGCTCATCAGTCAGCGAAGGAGACCCGCTTTTCGTGATCGGCTAGAAAATCAAAAGTGGCTGATATTCACCAAAGACTTCGCGAAGGGCGCCACAAATCTCCCCCAGAGTCGCATACTCTTTGACTGCACAGATTATGGAGGGCATCAAACTCTCGTTTTCCGTTTCAGCAGCACCGCGTAACTTGTCCAATGCTTCATTCACCTTCGATTGATTTCTCCGTCGCTTTATCTCACTTAACCGGTCGACAAGAGTCTTCTCCACAGCTGGATCGACCTGCAACGTTTTGATGGGAACTTTCTCTTCGCCGACATAGTCATTCACTCCAACGACAACTCGTTTCTTTGCCTCAACTTCCTTTTGAAAACGATATGCGCTTTCAGTGATTTCACGTTGCATGAAGCCTTTTTCAATAGCAGCAACCGCCCCATTCATGTCATCGATCTGTTCAATGTATTTCTGCGCCCTCTCCTCAATTTCATTTGTCAAATACTCAATATAATATGAACCAGCAAGCGGATCTACTGTGTCAACCACTTCACTTTCACAGGCGATTATTTGCTGTGTTCTCAGGGCAACAGCGACCGCCTGCTCGCTTGGCAATGCATAGGCTTCGTCAAAGGAATTTGTGTGTAAAGACTGGGTTCCGCCTAGCACAGCTGATAGGGCCTGCAAGGCCACGCGAACGATGTTGTTGTACGGTTGCTGAGCTGTAAGTGCAACTCCTGAAGTTTGGGTGTGAAAACGCAACATCCATGAGCTGGGATTCTTGGCTTTGAAGCGTTCTCGCATGATCTTTGCCCAGAGTCTCCGAGCGGCTCGGAACTTGGCAATTTCCTCCAAGAAGTTGTTGTGTGCAGCGAAGAAGAAGGACAGTCTTCCCGCAAACTTGTCCACGTCTAAACCTCGGTCGATCGCCGCCTTCACGTAGGCAATTGCGTTTGCAAATGTGAAGGCAACTTCCTGAACTGCAGTTGCACCGGCTTCCCGTATGTGGTAGCCACTTATGCTTATGGTGTTCCACTGGGGCATGTTTTGGCTGCAGTAGACAAATATGTCTGTTATCATGCGCATCGAGGGTCCGGGTGGAAATATGTACATGCCTCGCGCAACATATTCTTTCAACACGTCATTTTGCACGGTGCCTCCCAGACTGGACTGCTTTATACCTTGCTTCTGTCCGACTGCAATATACATAGCCAGCAGAACGTTTGCGGGGGCGTTAATCGTCATTGACGTGGTTACTTTGTCAAGAGGAATTCCGTTAAACAGAATTTCCATGTCCTTTAACGTGCTCGCGCTGACACCGACTTTTCCAACTTCGCCGAGCGACAAAGGATGGTCGCAATCGTAGCCGACTTGTGTTGGAAAATCAAAAGCAACGCTCAGACCCGTCTGTCCACGATCAAGCAAGTACTTGAAGCGTTTATTCGTCTGTTCAGCAGTGCCAAAACCAGCATATTGACGCACGGTCCAAAGACGGGCGCGATACATCGTTGTATAGACGCCTCGCACAAGTGGATATTCGCCTGGGAATCCCAGGTCTGTGAGATAGTCGACATTGGCAATGTCCAGCGGTGTGTAAAGTCTGTCAACAGGAATGCCTGAGCTAGTAGAGAACTTGCCCTTCTCGGGCAACTTGTCAAAACTCTTAACAACAGTTGCGTTCTCCCAATTCTCCTTTTGTCGTTGAAGTTCCCGCAATCTCTCCTTGCTAAACATCAGCGAAAGCACCAAGACAGTAAGCTGCTTGGCACGCATAAAAGAATTATCGACCGACTTCCACTTCGCAGAATCAGGAAGGCCTCGAAGAACACGAATTCAGTTCCTGATATACTTGCTTCCGCCACGTTGAAGCATTACGGTAGCCCGACCTGAGGCTGAAACGATTTAATAACGACGATGGCTCTAGAATTGTGTCGAACAAACGGTGCCTGAAGTTGAAGATCGAAATGGAATATCTCGGTCATATCAAAAATGTAATGGGCAATAAAAAGCAGGAGGAAATCGAGATAGACGACGATTCCTCGATCAGAGATTTGCTTATGTTGCTGTCAAAAAGGTATGGCGATCCTTTTAGAAAAGCTGTTTACGAGTCAGGCAGTTCTGATTTGAAGGCGAATTTCATCGCGACCGTTAACGGTTTCCTGCTCAATCAGTTGCAGGGTGTTGAAACAAAACTCAAGAACGGCGATCGTGTGACTTTGATGCCAGTCGTGAGTGGTGGCTGAGCGTGCGCCACAAACGTATCACTTAAAACGGTTGCACCGCAAACTATTTTTTTGCCAACTTTCATTCACATTCTTCTTGGAGTAGAATGAATTGGACAGAAAAGCCATAGTAGTAATCGATATGCTCAACGACTTTGTCACAGGACAGTTGAAATGTGAAAGAGCACAGCACATAATTCCAAACATCAAGAAACTTGCCCTAGCCGCTCGCCAACATGGAGTGCCAGTCATTTACAGCAACGATGCGCATCTCCCAGTGGACGAGGAAGTAGTAGCCAAATGGGGAAAACACGCAATAAAAGGCACCAAAGGCGCTGAAGTAATCCCTGAATTGGAACCAACAAAGAAAGACTACATGGTTGAAAAAAGGACTTACAGCGGTTTCTACGAAACAGGTTTAGACATGTTGCTGCGAAGCCTCTACAAAGGCGAAGGCGTCAAAACGATCGTACTTACTGGCCTGCATACAAACATGTGTGTGAGACACACAGCTGCCGATGCCTTCTTCAGAGGATACAAGATCATAATCGCCGAAGATGGAGTTGAGGCCTTCACTGAAG
>Ga0315289_10010425_pt1 | contig 13307 bp, 11 predicted proteins | sample YL17G11_40_MG_FD_203452 | JGI IMG/M metagenome (GOLD analysis project Ga0315289, IMG submission 203452) | Sediment microbial communities from Yellowstone Lake, YNP, Wyoming, USA - YL17G11_40 | ecosystem: Environmental > Aquatic > Freshwater > Lake > Sediment | place: USA: Wyoming | collected...
CCGAAGCTTGAATTTTATCTTTCATCTGAGGATAAAAGAAAAGGAAAAAGATTATTGCAAAAATTAAAGCTTAAGGATTATGCGGTAATACATCCCGGATTCAGCTTTTCAGATGTCAAATATCCATCAAGATGGTGGCCTGCTGAAAGATATGCAGAAGTGGCTGATTGGCTTATCTCAAGAGGCATGAAAGTGGCGCTTACAGGAAATTATCAGGAAAAAAAATTTTCAGATGAAATTTTCAGGTTGGTTAAAAATAAAAAAGCCATAATAATCACGAATGGTAAGATAACGCTCAGGAATCTTGCTTTTTTGATAGCAAACTCCAAAGTATTGATTGCCCCTGGAACAGGAGTGATTCATCTTGCTTCGGCATTAGAAACCCCGATAGTTGAATTAATGGGCAAGGAAAGCCCTAAAGAATGGCATCCATGGGCAAATAAGAAAGATTATAGAATTTTGTTTCATCCTGAGGTATGCACAGAATGCGATAAAAATTATTGCAGAAAAAAGACCCAGGAGTGCATGAAGGCAATAAAAAGCGAAGATGTTATAAATGCTATCAAATCTCTCTTAACAAAATGAAAATAAATCTTATAGTGCTGCCATTTGAAGAGAATGTTAAAAGTCCCCCCATATGCCTGGGGTATATTGGGGCTTTGATTGAGCAGGAAAATGAAGTCAAGATTATTGACCTAAATTTTGAGGATAAAATCCCTGACTCCAATTTGAATATTGTAACCACGACAACAGTGGACTATTACAATTGCCCTTTGCTGAATATGAATGTAATTGACAAATGGCTAGACAAAATCTCAAAATTGCATGCAAAAACAGCAATATTAGGCCCGCATGTGACAACAATCCCAGAATATTTTGTGAAATATGCCGATTTTCTTGTGATAGGTGAGCCAGAGATTACTGTAAAAGAGCTAGTCAGCGCTTTAAACAGAAAAAAAAGTCTGAATAGCATAAGGGGCATTTATTACAAAAAAGGAAAAAAAGTTATTAAAAATAAACCGCGAGAGCCAATTAAAAATCTTGATGATCTTCCTTTCCCGGAAAGAAGTCTGATGAATATCAAGCAATATGTCAACCCAGTCCTTAAGCAGAGCCAGTATACTATGATAATATCCTCAAGAGGGTGCCCTTATAGATGCACGTACTGTTATATGGGGGTTTATGGCCATTTTTGGAGGGCAAGAAGCGCGGAAAATGTAGTCAAGGAGCTGATAGAAATTCGCAGAAAATATAACATAAAAGAGATTGTATTCAGAGACGATATGTTTTCATTTGACAAAAAAAGAGTTATTGAAATATGCGAGGGCATCCTAAAAAATAAACTGGATATAAGCTGGAGCTGTCAGACAAGAGCAGATAATTTGAATGAAGAAATAATAAAAAAAATGAGAGATTCAGGATGTTATAACATATCCCTGGGGATTGAATCAGGAAGCCAAAAAATACTGGATAACCTTAGAAAAGGGATAAGTTTAGAGCAAATAAAAAAAGTGATAGCATTATGCAAGAAATATGGCATAAGAATAAGAGGCTATTTTATTATTGGCTGCCCACATGAAACAATAAAAACAATAGAAGAAACCTTCAAATTTGCAAAAGAACTAGATCTTGATTATTTCATGCTGAGCATAATGACCCCATATCCAGATACTCCCCTTTATGAAGAGGCATTAAATAAAAAGATTATAAAAGAAAGAAGTTGGGATGAAGCATTAAGATGCGCAGGGCAGATAAACACAGAATTCACTTTCGATCAGCTTCTTGAGCTTAAAAGAAAACTCTATTTTAGATATTATTTGAGACCAGGATACATCATAAACAGGGTTATGCAAGGAAAGTTTGATGTCCTTTTTCACGGCTTTTTTCCTTTCATAAGACAATTTTTCAAAAAAAAGTTCAGGGGAAAAGAATTATAGGCTTTTATAAAGTTCCAATGTTTTTTTTGCTATGCTGCCCCAGCCAAAGAATCTCTCGGCGCTTTTTCTTGCTTTTCTTTTAAGAATCTTCATTTTATTTTTATTTTTTAAAATCTCAAGAATTTTAGATTTTAGTTCATCCTTATTTTTTAAGCTAAAATAGATTATCTCTTTATCCTTAGAAACCTCTTTATTTGAAGGTATATCTGATGATATTATCGCGCATCCTGATGCCATCGCTTCCAGAAGCACAAGAGGCATCCCTTCTGCAGATGAAGGGAGGATGAATATATCTGCGGCCCGATAGTATTCGGGCAATCTTACATTTTCTATAGCATCAAAAAATTTAATATAACCCCCAATCTTATTTTTTTTAATAGATTCTAGAATCTCCTTAAAATATCCCGCATCATCAACCTGCCCTATAAAAACAAATTTTACTTTTTGCCCTCTTTTTATTATCTCAGGGATAGCATTTATTATCAGCATTTGATTCTTTATTCTAGAGATTCTTGCAACACACAAAATAATCTTTTCATTATGGCTGGACAATTTGCTTCTAACACTTGAATGCCCTGGATGGAATCTAAGCAAATCAACCCCATTTGGCAATGCTGCTATCTTTCTAGGGTCAACATTTGTTTTTTCCTGAATCGCATTTTTTAAAGCATCGCTTACTGTAATCACTTTAGTGCAATTTCTGAAGCAAATTCTTTCTAATATTGTTTGCAAGCAAAAAAGGCTTGAAAGCTCATTTTTTGGCAAGACCCAAAAAGGGGTATGCAGGGTATAAACAAAATTCTTTTTCCAAAAAAGCCTGTTCATCAAAGAAAGACAAAAGCCAGTGTATTGATTATGCGCATGTATAACATCAAAGTTCTCTCTTTTCATTAGGGGCATGAATTTTAAGGTGGTTTTAACTGCATAAAAGACTCTTCTTGCAATGTGCTTAATTGTTTTGGGAGTGGTATAAACTCTTGGTCCAAAAAACCTAGGCATGGCTATTTCATGATATCTGACATTTAGCAATTTCTTTCTTTCTTTATCCTCCAAGTCTACAATATGGACATCAACTATCTTGCTTAGTTCTTTAGACAAATTATAGACTACTGCCTCTGTTGCAGTTGATGTCTTTTCAGAGATTGGAGAACACCCTGTTCCGACTTGACAAACTTTCATCTAATTAAAAATTTAGAATGATTTATAAATATTAATATTTGTTGCTTTTTAGGATAATAAATGATTTCAGTATTGATTACCGCCTTTAAAGAACCGAACACAGTAGGCAAAGCAATAGTCTCTTTTTTACCGCAAATTTCAAAAAAAGATGAGATTCTTGTTGCCTGCCCCGACAGAGAAACTAAACAGGTTGTAGGCAAGTATGCAAAAAAATACAAGCAGGTCAAGTATGTAAAGGATTTAGGAAAAGGCAAGCCAGCTGCCCTGAATATCCTATTTAAAAAAGCAAAAGGGGATATTTTGATTTTAAGTGATGGGGATGTTTTTGTTGAAAAAAATGCTGTAAATGAGATTTTAAAGCCATTTTCAAATCCCAAAACAGGGGCCGTTTCAGGAAGGCCAATTTCTCTTAATTCAAGAAATGAAATGCTTGGCTATTGGTCTCATCTTTTAACAGATACAGCTCATAAAATCAGGCTTGGAAGATCTGAAAAAAGCGAGCTTATTGTTTGCTCAGGCTATTTATATGCAATAAGAGAAGGCATAATAAAAAAATGCCCTGAAAATGCGCTCTCAGAAGATGCAGTCATCTCCCATTTAATCTGGGCAAAAGGCTACAAAACAGCATATGCGCCCCTAGCAAAAGTCTATGTTAAATATCCAACAACTTTTTCAGACTGGCTAAAGCAGAAAAAGCGCTCAGCAGGAGGATATGTGCAGATAAAAGATTATGTTAAAAACACCCCTATAATGAGGTCTTTTGGAAAAGAAAGTCTTGGTGTCTTTGATGTTCTAGGATATCCAAAAAGGTTTAAAGAGAGGATGTGGACAGTATTGCTAATAAAGGCGAGACTTTGGTTATGGTGGCTTATATTTTTAGATTTGAAAATAAAGAAAAAACCTTTTAAAGACACTTGGCTAAGGATAGAAAGCACAAAATAAAGGAAAAACTAAGATGGAAAAAGAAATAGAAAATATTCTGAAAGAATCCTGCGAAATTAAAATTAAGTCTATAAAGGAGACTAAAAGAATAGCTGAAGCTGCGAAATTAATAATAGAAGCATACAAAAAAGGCAAGAAAGTAATGATCTGCGGTAATGGCGGTTCTGCAGCAGATTCCCAGCATTTTGCCGCAGAACTTATCCAAAAAATCAGCCTAAAAAGAAAAGCATTGCCTTGCATAGCATTAACCACAGATTCTTCAGTCTTAACAGCAATTTCTAATGATGACAGCTTTGAAGATGTATTTTCAAGACAAGTAGAAGCCTTAGCTAAAGAAGGAGACATAGTTATAGGAATTAGCACATCAGGAGACTCAAAGAATGTGATAAAAGCAGTAAAAAAAGCAAAGGAGCTAAAATCAAAAACAATAGGCTTGACAGGTGAAGAAGGGAGACTTAAAGGAGAAGTCGATTTAGCTATTACTGTCCCTTCCAAGAATACAGCAAGAATTCAAGAAGCCCATATTACTATATTGCATATAATAGGTCAGTTAGTTGAGACTGAATTTTATAATAATGAAAAAAGCAATCTTTTTTGATAGAGACGGTACAATAAATATAGACAAGGGTTATGTGCATAAAATTAAGGATTTTGAGTTTATTCCAAAAGCAATTAATGCCCTTCAACTGCTGTCTAAAACAGACTATAAGTTAATCGTAGTCACAACACAGTCAGGCATTGGCAGAGGTTTTTATTCAGAAAATGATGCTGCCAAAGTAAATGATTATATGCGGAGCGAATTAAGAAAACACGATGTTGAGATAGCAAAGACATATATCTGCCCGCATAGTCCTGATGCTGGATGTTCTTGCAGAAAACCCAAAACAGGGTTATTAGAAAGCGCTGCTAAAGATTTTAATCTTAAACTAAAAGATTGTTATGTTATTGATGACAAGACAGCAGGAATCAAGATGGGGAAAAATGCTGGTTGTAAGACAATCCTTGTACTGACGGGAAAAGCAGGAAATGAGCGAGGAAAATTTAAGGTAAAACCAGACTTTATTGCAAAAGATTTATATGGCGCTGCACGCTATATTTTAAATAAAAAATGAAAACACCATCATCTGGAGAGAATCAAGGCTTAGCAATCAATCTTTTAAAGATTATTGAGAGATTTAAAGAAAAAAATATTCTTGTTATTGGAGACATTATGCTTGATAAATACATTTATGGAGATGTGAGCCGGATAAGCCCAGAAGCTCCGGTGCCTGTTGTTAAAGTTAAAAAAGAAAGCTTTGCCTTGGGGGGAGCGGCAAATACAGCCTTAAACATTGTAGAATTAGGAGGGGGAGTTTTTCTTATAGGATTTATAGGAAAAGATAAAAAAGCAGTTATTTTAAAAAAATTGCTAAAAAAAAGAAAGATACCCTGTTTTCTAGAAAGCACTTTAACTACTACTCAAAAGACAAGAATATTTGGAAAAGAGCAGCAGCTTTTGAGATTTGACGAAGAAGAAACAACAGAAAAAATTTTCACCGATAAAATAAAGAAAAAGATTTTAAGAAAAGCAAAAGAAGCGGATATCATCATTATCTCTGATTATGCTAAAGGAGTCATAACAAAAGATTTGATGAGTTTGCTTATGGGTTATAAAAGAAAAATGATTGTTGATCCTAAGCCCAAAAATAAAATTCTTTATAGAAATGCATTTCTTATTACTCCTAATGAAAAAGAAAGCTTAGAAATGGCATCATGCTCAAACATAGAAGAGGCGGGAATAAGACTTAAAGAAGAGCTCAATTCAAATGTTTTAATAACAAGAGGCGAAAGAGGCATGCTGTTGTTTTCAGATAACAAAATAGTTGAGCTGCCAACATATGCAAGAGAAGTTTATGATGTTATTGGTGCCGGAGATACTGCTATTGCGGCTCTTGCTCTATCAATTGCTTCAGGATCTTCTTTAAATGAATCAGCCGTTATTGCAAATACCGCCGCAGGCATTGCTGTAGAAAAAAAAGGGACTTATCCTGTGAGCCTAAAAGAACTTAAAAGCAAAGTTTTATCTGAAGAAAGCAAAATTGTTGATTTTGATGATCTAAAAAAAATAGTGGAAGACTATAAAAAAAAGAACAGGAAAATAATATGGACAAATGGATGTTTCGATCTATTGCATATAGGGCATATAGAATATTTGCAAAAAGCTAAAAATCTTGGAGATATTCTGATTGTTGGGTTAAATTCAGACAGCTCTGTTAAAGCATTAAAAGGGCCAGGCAGACCAATTCAATCTCAAACAGAAAGAGCAGAGATTCTCTCTTCCTTAAAATTTGTTGACTATATCTTGATTTTCTCAGAGACGACTGTGGAAAGATATCTAAAAGAGCTAAAACCAGACATTTTTGCGAAGGGGTCAGATTATTCTCTTAAAGCAATGAGCCAAAAAGAGAGAAAGGCCATGGCGAGTTGTAATGGCAAGATTGTTTTTATCCCTATTGTTAAAGGAAAATCTACATCTAAGATGATAGAAAAAATAAAAAATGGGTGAAGAAATAGAAAATAAAAATTATTTTCTGCAAAAAAAAGAAAAAATAATATCCTGGCTTAAAGATCCTTACAACATTATATTGCTAATAATCCTTCTTTCTGCATTTTTTATTCATTTATATTATTTTTTCATAACTGCAAATCAGCCATTATGGTGGGATGAGCTATGTTATGGGAGTCTGGCAAAAAACTTCATAACGCATTCCTGGAACAATACCCCTTTGATAATCACAGAATCCCATATCAGGCCATTATTATTCCCTTTTTTATGGGCTTTTTTAATGATATTCAACATTGGAGAAGTTGCAAACAGGTTCTTTCTTGCATTTCTCCCTTCTGCAATTTCTGTATTTTTTGTCTATCTAGTAGGCAAAGAAATTTTCAACAAGAAGGCAGGGCTTATTGCAGCGGCAATATTTTCAGTTTTTTGGCTCAACCTTTTTTATAGTTCCAGGTTTTTAGTACACATGCTTGCGATGGCATTCTTGTTATCGAGTATCTATTATTTCATAAAAACAACAAAAGAACGCGAGGGAATTAACATGAAAAATCTTTGCATTTCACTTATCCTCTTAAGTTTTGCAACTCTTACAAGATATCAGGATGGAATGATTTTCTTTATTTACCTTGTTGTCCTCATATTTGCAAAAAAACTATATCTTAACAGGAAAAAATTCTGGTATGCCGGAATCGTTGGACTACTGCCACTTCTTTTATTTTTTGTTATTAATCTTATCACACAAGGAAATATATTTCCTGCTTTGCTTTTAGGAGACTATGTAAAACCCGCTTCTGAAAATGGGGTTATTGCACCATTCGCTTTCAATATACTAAACTATATCCCATCATTCCTCACAACTACATTTTTTATATTCTTTATGATAGGTCTTGCCTATATAATATTTGAAATAATTTTAGGGTATAATCTTATTACAAGCAACCAAAAATTAAGGAACAGTTTTATGCTTCTTCTTCTTTTAATTGTTTTCTTATCATTTTTTATATTCTTCACAAGGGGAGCAGAGGACAGATGGCTTTTTGAGATATTGATTAGCCTGGCAGTAATAGCAGGCTATGGGATCAGCATATGCTCCGACTTAATAAGTAAATACAGCAAGCCCCTAAGCATAATATTAATCATTTGTGTTTTGATATTTGGAGCATACTCTCAAATAAGTTATGCAGATCCCCTAATAATGCAGAAGAAAGAGAGCTATTTGCAGATGAAAGAGGCATTTGAATGGATTAAGTATAATACTCCCGAACAAGCTATAATTGTAGGAAATGGAATAGAGCCTTATGCGGTTTATTATTCTGATAGGCCCTATAGTCTCTTTATGTCTAATGAAACAGATGCACACAAAATACTGAGTTCAGATTATCTCGTTATTCATGGTTTCACTCCACAACCAGACTACTTAATCGAATATACTAAAGATAACAATCAAACCCTAAAGCCAATACACGTCGAGTTTTTCCAGAACCAGCCAATAGTGATTGTTTATGAAATATTAAAAACAAATATTAGTATGCAAAAATGATGCTCTTCAATAAAACCTCTAAGCCTAAACTGATAATTTTGCATAGATACCCCCCAGAGTTTGAATTAATCCCCTGCCCAGGTTTAAAAAAGATATATAAAATGCTTTCTGAAGAATATAATCTTATTCATTATGGGATGAATTGGAAAGATTTGCCAGATTCAGAATTGCGCAAATATATTGAAGTTAAAGAAATTCCATTAAAAATCAATCTTAAAAGTGGATTTGACAAATGGTTCAAGACTATTTTGTATTATTTTTATCTTCCCATCCTGCTTTTAAGATTAAAGAAGGAAAAACCAAAGTTGATTATATACAGAGAGATTTTTCCATTTGTCTCATCTATTTTAAGTTTGTTAAAAATTCCAATGATTATTGAGATAACTGATTGGTGGCCTTCAATTATTTTAGGAAGCAGCAAGTTTGGGAGAGTGATTGCAAATTTTATTGAGTCTTTAGAAGTTAAGTACTGGACAAAATTAAATGTTATTGCAATAACCCACAACAATTTTGAGACGAAATTGCTGCTGGAAAGAGGAATGCCCAAGGAAAAAATAAGAAGAATAAACCTTCCAATGTATGGCGGAGTTTATTCTCCTCATAACTCTAAAGATATCAGAAAAAATCTTAAATTCAGAGAAAATAATTTCGTTGTAGCAATTCACGGGATAATACACAAAAGCAAAGGTTATGATCAAATTTTAAGGTGGTGGGCTGAGCTTATAAAAATTCATCCCAATTGGAAACTGCTTTTTATTGGAGGAACAATGGGTGAAGGGTGGTTCAGAAGGTTGATTAGTGAATTGCATCTTGAAAAAAATATGGTTCTTGCCGGATGGATTTCTGACCAGCATAAGCTCAATATATACCTAAATGCTGCCGACTGCCTTTTGGCAACAAGAAGAAACACCCCAGACACCTTTGGAAACACTCCAAGCGCACTTACCCATAATCTGATGACAGGAAAACCGACATTGTCTACTGGTACTCCTGGAATTTCCGAAGTGATCCGGAATGGCAAAAATGGTTATATTTTCAAACCAGGCAATTATGATTCCTTCAAATCAGCACTGGAATTTATTTATGCCCATCCATCTAAAGCAAAAGAAGTTGGAAAAAAAGGGATGAAAAGAGTAAAAGAATATTTTGATGTACATAAAGAAGCAAAAGATTATCTAGAAGTTATTAAGAGATTAGTAATTTAGAATTTTTCGATTCATCTAACAAGTTTGAATCTGTGCTTTAATATGAGAAAAATCATTTGAAATCCAACTTTGATTACTTTTGATTTTTTTCCAGTCACTGAAGAAATGCCTACTCTTTTCTTATAATTCACCGGTATTTCTATATACTTTATTCTATTCCTTATAACCTGCAGCATCATGTCTGGATTAAACGCATTTCCTACAACTGTAAACTTATTCTGGATTTTTTTATATGCGTTTTTTTTAATTAGCCTGTATGTGCACCCAACATCGGATAAATGCGTTGTTCCAAATAAAATTTCTATGATTTTTGCCAAGCCCCAATTTCCCCATTTTATAAGGAAGCCCATATTCGCTCCCTTCCCAACCATTATTGAAGTGGTTCTTGTCCCAAAAACAACATCTACATCATCAGAATAAGCTAAGAATTTAAGAACATCGTTCACATCAAAGGTCTCATCAGGCTCAGTCATTATTAAAATATCTCCTGAAGCTTCTTTCAATGCTCTTTGATATCCATAACCGAATCCCTGTTTCTTTTCTAGAAAATATTTTGCCTTTGTTTTAAGAATCTCTTCTTTTGTTCCTTTTGTAGCATTATTATCAACTGCAATGACTTCATCTACATAGCCTGTTCTAAACAAATCTTCAATGCACTTTTTAACAGAATCTTTTTCGTTATATGTTGAGAAAACAACCGAAACTTTTTGATCTTTCCACATTTTAATCTTTCTTTGCCAGTAAATTTTTATTTAAATAGCTTCTTGTTTAAGATTGTAAACATAGTAGTCACCTATCTTTTTTTCATAGTCCATGCCTTCACACTTATAGTTTAAAACAATATATTTTGTAAGAGCAAGATTTGGGTCGGGTTTGATATAGTTAGAATAATAAACTCCTGAAAATATATCATCATCCCAAAAGAATTGAGTGTCCATTTCGGGATTTTTATAAGATTCAGAGATGTACTCTATAAAGAAATTAAGAGAAAGTTTGTTCAATGGAGGTTTAGTATAGTCATTGGCATAAAATCTTCTTTCTGCATAATAACCAACAGCCTTCGGGCATATTATAATCTCCGAATTATTAGTATGCTCTTTTAAGTATATTCCAGCTTCTTTGATAGGGCTGTCATTTGCAACATACTTTGCATCAAAATAGAGATTGTAACTTAGAAAAATGGCTAAAATTGCAATTAGGGTCACAATTTTTCTCTCCTGTTTTCTAAATGCAAATACAAGCGGCGCTGGAAGTATACAGGCGAAGTTAAGAAGAAAATCAGGAAGATTTGTGGATTTTATCAAGCCGTCATTTTGATAGATTGTCAGCTGCGGATTAAGCAGCATGAGCATAAAAAGAGAGAGTATACCGCAAAGAACACTTAAGAGGATATACTCTTTTTTGATTGATATATCAGAAAGCTTTTCATATGCATATTTGGATATCAAAATAAAAAATCCAGGCATAAGACTAAGAAAATATCTGGGATATCCAAATGCAGGCCTTGGTATGATTATAAATAGCAGGAGTATTGCTGTAGTGTATATTAGAATCACTTTTGTAAAAATATCTTTTTTCCTTATGTGGCTTGGTAATGAAATAATAAATAATAGCACTCCCGGAAGCGTGAATAATCTTATTATTTGGGCTCCGTTTAGTAAGAAACTTGAGATATAAAGGGGAAGGCTTGAAAACTGCTGGCTTCCCAGATTTATATTATGGGTGATGAATGCAAAGAAAGTTCCTGGCTGGATTATTGTGCTATAAAATGCCCATATAACAAGAAAAGCCAGCCCTCCTAATAAACCAATAAGAACATACGCGGGAATAATTCTTTTATTTTTCTTATTATTCTTATTAATAATAAAATACAGTCCAATTACAAGGTAACAAAGTATAGCTATTGGATACCTGTTTGCTAGGGAGAATACAAATGTCACAGCAGCCAAAGCCAAACATGCTTTATTTTCAGTTTTATAATACAACAAAACTAAATAAATAAATGAAAAAACAAAAAACATCGATAATACGTCTATATCCACAATAAGCGAAGAAGATAGAACATAGTAATTGATTAAAAATAAGCTGCTCGAAACTAGTCCGATAATTTTTCCACCTTTATCAAACATCTTCAAACAAAATAAAAATATGATTATTGAAGTAAATATCAAAAAAATCACATTTAAGCTTCTTATCATTATTTCTGAATTAGAAATAGAAGGGATAATAGAAAGAAGATAGATATACATGGGTGGATGCCACAATGCTAGCTCATTTGGAACCTGTTCAGATTGATAATAAGCCGGATGGCCTGTTTGCGCTATTGCGATTGCCGCTTTAACAAAATCAGACTCCTCAGCAGTAATTTCATTATTCAAACATAGAATTCTCGCTAAAATTCCTAAGAGGATTAATGCCAATAAAATATAAATTAATATTTTCTTTTTCATTTTAGTTTGTGATGGAGTTTAATATTTTCTGGCAGTAAACCATATATTCTTATTATGAATTTGAAAGGGGAATAAATCAATCTTAATTTTATTACAGCAAAAAGAGTCTGTAGAGACGCTTTCAAGATTTTTAGCTTGCTTCCACCCCCCTCTTTCCATAAAATGGGCATTTCTTTTATCCCGAAATTGTTTTTTTTAATCTGATAAAGCAAATCAATATCAAAACCCCATTCTGTAGTCCCAAGGGCAGGCAAGATTTTTTTTATAGTATTTTTTCTGAATAATTTTGCCCCACATTGGGTGTCTTTTATCTTTAAATGGAATAAGAGTCTTATAATCAAGTTTCCAACCCGACTTACTATTATTCTTTGTAGCGGTTGTTTAGGATGTACGACTGCCCCCTTTACATATCTAGATGCAATTATCCCGTTAAGGCCGTTTATCTTTTCGGCGAGTTTGTCAAATTCTTCTGCACTTGTTGAATCATCAGCGTCTGTGAATCCAATCAAATCCCCCTTGGCAATTTTGAAACCCTCTATAATCGCGAATCCCTTTCCAGATTGTTTGAAATTAAGGCATCTTATTTGAGAGAAAGTTTTAGCATATTTTTTTACAATTTGGATGGTGTTATCTACGCATCCATTGAGAACAATAATAATCTCAAAATTCTTCTTGTATTTTTTTCTAAAAAAATCACCATAATCCTTCAACGTTTTGCCTATTCTCCCCTCTTCATTATGTGCCGGGATTATTATGGACAATTTCATCTTTGTTTCTTGCTTAAAAAAATAAGTGTTAGGAATGTTATAAAATTAACTGCCATTAACACAATTGAAAATTGCATAAGTGATTTGTTGAATAAAGAGAGCAGGATTATCTCAAATATTGCAAAAAACGGCAATATAACCACGAATTTCTTTTTTCCTAAAGAAAGATTGTAAAATATAATTATATATGAAAAAAGTATGAATGTAAATGCGGCCCCGAGATAAAAAATTACCCCAGATGCATCAAGATACTGCTTGCCAAATAATATTTCGACTATCAATTGAGGGAAGAGGTAATAGACTAAAAGAGCAAATGCCGAAACTGCCCCAACAGCCAACATTGTTTTTTTTAGTATGTTTTCATATTCTTTTTTGCTCTCTTTCTTTTCTGTAACTATCGGGAACATCACCTTAGCTATAGGGCTCAATGCAAAGAATATCATTTTTCCAAGCAATGACGCAACCGCATATATTCCGGCTTCATATTCTGAAAAAATATGCTTTGCCAAAATTACATCTATGCTATACATTAAGGTGATGCAAATAATTGCAATAAAAACAGGTATAGAATAATAGTATATCTCTTTGCTTTCGAAGTATTTTTCTTTGTCTTTAATTGTTTTTTTCAAAAAGTAAAAAGCGCATAAAAATGCGATAAACCCCGCAATTATCACTGCAAATATCGCCCCTGCGGCATTAAACCCCAAAAAGACCAAGAAAACAGCTAAAATTAACTTTAAAA
>Ga0315289_10010426_pt1 | contig 13306 bp, 11 predicted proteins | sample YL17G11_40_MG_FD_203452 | JGI IMG/M metagenome (GOLD analysis project Ga0315289, IMG submission 203452) | Sediment microbial communities from Yellowstone Lake, YNP, Wyoming, USA - YL17G11_40 | ecosystem: Environmental > Aquatic > Freshwater > Lake > Sediment | place: USA: Wyoming | collected...
ATTCGGACATTCTTTTTCTCTCTTCTTCTTCTCCAAACCTCGACAAAACCAGAGGTCATGAAGTCCCACCGCGCCGCAGCCCTCGCGCTGCTGGCCCTGCTCGTCCTCTCCGGGTCCCTGGGCTCGGCCGACGCCAAGAAGGCCAAGGCCAAGCGCGCCTCGAAAAAGACCGCCAAGGCGGCCGACGGCGCCGACTTCGTCATCGCCGGTGAGTCCTTCCGTTTTTTTTTTCGAAAGCATCGCGCAGGCGCCGAGATCGTTGAAATCCCTCCGCCTTCCTCTCTTTCCGCCAGGCCTTGCGAGCTTCTGTTTCCTTGCTCCTCACGCAACCGATCGCGGTCAATTGTTCTGCGTGTATCGCCACAGATGGAAAGAGACTTGAGAGCGCTGAACAACCCCTTTCGCGGCTCCATCTTGCTCGAGCTTTCTTGCTCCACAAGGCGCTCCTCGCTGCTGCTCTGACTTCCCGCCGAATGGAAGTCGAACGTTTGACGGACGATAGCGCCTCGACTCGGCTCCTTTCCATGCGCGCTGTCCGGTGGAATGCGTCTGTTGATCGCAATCGCGTCGACGGAAAAAATCCAGCGCCTCGTCCAGCGCCAGAATCCCGCGCCGAAAAAGCGGAAGAAGAACAGCAAAGCGGCGCGTGCGATCAGACTTTCTGCTTCTTTTGTTTTCCTCGTCCTCTTTTTTTCGTGGCGCGCCCGGCCTTTTTCCTGCTTTCCTTTTCCTGCTAACTGATCCCACGGTCATGGATTTGATGCGCTCTGTCGTCTGGGATTGGAATCTGGGGCCCGAAAGAGAGTGGATGAGCCGCTGGGAAGAATCCATTTGCTGCACCCTGGATCGTTCCCCCCTCGCTTTTTCCAATTCGAACGCGGCCGAGGAGCGCCTTTTTTTCTCTCAACCTTTTCTTCTCTGCCTCTTCCTTCTCTTTCTCACTCTTCTCTATTTCTCTCTCTTCACTCCCCACCGCGACGGCCAAATCGAATCCGAAACGAAACAGTCACCACCGGCGAGAAGGAGTTCGACAAGATCGTCAAGGCCCACGACTTCGTCGTCGCCGAGTTCTACGCGCCCTGGTGCGGCCACTGCAAGACCTTGGAGCCCGAGTACAAGAAGGCCGCCGCCGAGCTCGAGAAGGGCGACTCGGGCATCAAGCTCGTGAAAGTCGACGCCACGCTCGAGGAGAACAAGCCGCTGGCCGAGCGCTTCGCGGTCAAGGGGTTCCCCACGATCAAGATCTTCCGCGGCAAGGACCCGAGCCCCGCGGGAGCCGCCGAGTACGGCGGCCCGCGCGACGCCGCCGGCATCGTCTCGCACCTGAGCAAGCTCGCCGGGCCCGCCACCAAGGAGGTCAAGGACGCTTCCGCCGTCGCCGAGGCGAGGGAGGCCTCGGACGTGCTGGTCCTGGGCGTGTTCGCGTCGGCCAAGGACGCCGCGTTCAAGGCCTTCGAGGCCGCCGCCGACAAGGCCCGCGAGGATGCCACGTTCCTGCACGCCTTCGACGCCTCTGTCGCCCCCGCCGAGGCCAAGGGTGCCGCCGTCACCCTCTTCAAGAAGCTCGACGAGCCCGTGGTCAAGTTCGAGGACAAGGAGGTCTCCGCGGAGGCGCTGGCCAAGTGGCTCGACGTCTCGACCGAGCCCAAGCTGCCCGAGCTCGGCTCCGACCCGCGCTTCAAGAAGGTGCTGCAGAAGGTGTTCTCCTCCGAGGACCCCAAGCTGCTCGCGTTCGTCCCGGCCGACAGCAAGCAGTCCGACGCCTTCCGCGCCGCGCTCATCGCGCTCCGCGAGTCCCCCGCGGGCGAGAAGGTGCAGGTGCTCCTGGCCGACCCGACCGCCAACGCCGGCGCGCTCCAGTTCTTCGGCCTCGCCGACGCCGACCTGCCCGCGTTCGCCCTCCACCACCCTTCGGCCAACGCGAAGTTCCTCAAGAAGAATGTCGCTCCGAAGGACGCCAAGGCCTTCGTTGCCGCCTTCCAGGGCGGCAAGCTCGTCGCGCACGTCAAGTCCGAGGAGCCGCCCAAGAAGAACGACGGCCCCGTCGTCGTGCTGACTGCCAAGACGTTTGCCAAGGCCGTCGCCGGGAAGGGGACGACCACGCTCGTCAAGTTCTACGCGCCGTGGTGCGGCCACTGCAAGGCGCTCGTGCCCATCTGGGAGAAGCTCGGGGAGACCTTCAAGGCAGACAAGAAGACGGTGATCGCCAAGTACGACATGACCGCCAACGACCTGCCCGCGGGGGCCAAGTTCGAGGTGCGCGGGTTCCCGACGATCGTGCTGTTCAAGGACGGAGGGGAGCACACGATCTACTCCGGGGACCGCACCGAGGACGCGATCGCCGAGTTCGTGAAGGCCGGGGGCGTGCTGGAGAAGCCTGCCGAGGGGGAGGTGAGCAAGGACGAGCTCTAGATTTTTTAGAAAGGAGAGGAGAGGAAAAAGAGGGGAGCTCGATCGTTTTCGTCCGCGAGGACGTTTCGTCACTTCCCTTTTTTTCTTTTTGTTGTTTTTTTCTTCTTCTTTATTCGAACAACATCGTCTTTTAGTTTTTGGCTTTTTTTATTACAGAAAACCGGACGAAATCAAACGCGTTTGGGAAAAATAACAACAGCAAACCAGCGGCAGAGAGAAAAAGAAACCTCTCCCTCTTTTTTGATTTTTTTTTTGTAAAAAAAAAAAGAGAGAGATGAGAGAGAGGAAAAAAAGAAAAGAGTTTTTTCCCACTCTTCACTCGTTGTCGACGACAAAGCGCAATCGAAAAAACAACCCGTTTTTTTCTCCATCACCTCCGCTCTCTTTCCCTTTTTCGACAGCTCGGGCGACTCAAGAGAGTCGTCGCGTGCCCCCAGCGAGATGTTTCACTGGTTCTCTAGAGCGAAAAAGTAGAAATCCGCGATATCTGACAAGGGTCGAAGCGGAACGATGGCCGAAGCAAACGACGACACCCTCGAGCCCGTCGCGGCGCCCGCCGCCGACGATGACGACGACGACGTCCCCAAGGTCCCCATCGACGACCGCCCGAAGACCATCAACGACCTCCCGAAGGAGCTGCTCGTGTCGGTCTTTGAGGCGGTCGAGGACTAGAGCTTGGTGAGGCACACCGTCCCCTTGGTCTGCAAGGCCTGGGATGAGCTCTACCGCTCGCAGGGTGCGAGCCCTCTTCACGAGATGCTCAAGGTCAACTTCGAAGAGGAGATCGAGAACACGGCGGCGAGGGATGGGGGGACCCGCTGCGACCTTCTCACCCTCCCCGCGTTTGTCGGCGAGCTGGAGTCGCTCGAGCTCCTCGATCTCCGCGAGAACGACCCACAGATCTGCGCCACGCTCGACTTCCTGATCAAGGGCTGCCCCCGCCTGGGTGACGTGAGGCTGCCCAAAGAGACCGATAGACACGTTGGAATCGGGAATCGCTGGCGCGCCTCAAAGTCTTCGAAGCGAAGCTGCTCGCGCAAAACCCGAACGCCGTAGTGACCTTTGATGAAAGCGAAGATTTTTCTTCGAGTGAAAACGAGTGAAAGCAAAGTGTTTTCTTCTCTTTTTTCTTTTCGTGTGTGTTTTTCGTTTTTTTGCACGTATTATGTTGAGAGAGAACGCATGGATTGAAAGAATGTTTTCAGTTGTGCCTTTGGCATGCAGGAGAGAGAGAGAGCGTGTAGAAGAGAGAAGAGAGGTCGAGGTTGACAAAAAAACAAAAAAACCTATTTTTTTATCTATCTCTCTTTCCTTCCTCCTGCGTCGTCGTCAAATAGATAAGTGCTAGTAATGTTTAAAGTTCTTGCTGCTGTTACACGAAGAAGAGAGATGGAGAGAGAGACCGCGCCGCGGCGGGGACTAGAGAATATAGGAAGAATGATGAATTTGAAAGAGGAGGGAAGAGAGGCGGCGGCGGCGGCGCGACGAGCGCCGTCGAAAACGGAAAAAAAGTATCTTCTTATCATCTCTCGTCGCGCCTTCTTTCCCTCCTCAAGCGAGCCCGTCCCCGATCTTGCTACCGACCAGGCCCTTGACGACGGGGACGCCGCTCCTGCGGCTGAACGAAGCGTCGTGATCGTCGTCGTCGCCCTCGCCGTTCGCTCCTCCGCCTCCTCCTGCTTTCCCCTTCCCGTTCGCCCCTCCACCTCCTCGGCTCCTCGCTGCGACGTCGAAGCGAGCGTTCGCCACTGCCGCCGCCGCTGCCAACCGCAGCAGCCTCCGCGCGGCCTCCCTCCTCGCCCCAGCCCTCGCCCTCTCGGCCGCGATCTTCCCCTCCTCGACGGCCAGCTCGACGAACGCGTGCCCGATCCTCGCGAGACGCAGCACGATCACCGCCAGGTTGGCCGCGACGGCGGCCTCGCCGACAAGCAGCAGCTCGAGCGCCAGCGCCGCCGCGACCAGGCCCGCGTCGAGCCAGTGGGCGAACCTGCGGAAGAAGCGGAGCGGGCCGACGAGCAGCGCGCGCAGGACCCAGTCGGCGTTGAGGACGGCCAGGAGCGTCAGCGTCAGCACGTGCAGCGCCTCTGCGGTCTTGACGGCCGAGTGCGGCGGCTCGACGCAGCGCCCCGGGATCTCGGGGTGGACCGAGGCGAGGGAGACCTCGCAGAGGACGACGACGAGGTCGAGGACGACGAGGGAGGTCTTGGTGTTTTCGTGCGGGTTCACGGCGGGGTGGAGAGAGGGAAAAAGAGGGAGAGGGGGGGGGGGGGGTGAGAAGGCGGACGAAGGCTCGTCGTCGGCTGGGGGGCGGGGCACGCTGGGTCCAGGGCACGCTGGGTCGGTTCGATCGAAAAAAAGAGCCAAAACCACAACAGACGCACGACTATCCAGTGCCACCGCCTCGATTTGGCGACGAGCCGAGCGCGTGTGCGATGTCTCGTCCACGCCGAGACCGGGGCAGCCGTTGGAGGGCCCGCGGGCGAGTTCGCCGCCGGCATCGGGATGACACGAAGCCAAGGTCGACTGAAAGAATGGAAAGTGGGATCGGGCGCGTCGCGCCCCCTCTCACTTTTGCTCGGTGGGAAAAAGAAACAAAAAAAAACATCAAAATGCAGCTGACCGGCCTCCGCGGCCGCGCAGGCTCCAAGAATAACCTTCTGGATTCGAATTCGTACTACCCGTCGTCGAGGCCGCCTCGACCTCCTCTGCGCCTCAATGTGTCTCGGGCCGGGAACAACGGAGTAGACGTCTCCTGGAGCGCGATCGTTCGGTGAGGAGGGAAGAGTCGATCGATCGATGGGCACCGACTTTCCTCTTTCGCCGTGCCTCCTTCTTTTGCCTCCCGTTGGCCTCCTTGTTTTGCCTCCCTTCCCTCTCTCTCACCCTCCTCGACCCCATGCACACGCAAACACAGCGCCCACTGGCCCGACTACCTCGTCGTCGCCGCGCTCTTCGCCCTTGCCATGGCCACGGAGCGCGCGCCTCCGTTCCTCAAATCGATCAGCGGGGTCAACTCGGGGTCGGAGGAGGAGGTGAGTTTTTTTCTTTTCGACCTCCTCTTCTTTCTTTCTCCTCCGCTTTCTTCTCCCCTCCTCTCCCCGCTTCCTCTCCCTCACTCCCACCGTCTCCCTCTCCTCTCTCTGTTCCCATTAAAAAAACAACAACTCGACCCAGATGTACAAGTACCGATACCCGTTTATCGGCAGCAAGGCGCAACGGGTCCCCGCCGCGGCCCTCCCCCTGATCTCGCTCGCGTTCCCCTCGCTCCTCATCGTCGCGCACGCGCTGCTCGCCTCGCTCTCGCGACTCGAGGCGCACGCCGCCCTCCTCGGGCTCTTCGCCTCGGTGGCCTCGACGGGCGCGGCTACGAACCTTCTCAAGATCGGGGTGGGGAGGCCGAGGCCCAATTTTGCCGCCCGCTGCTGGCCCGACGCGCAGGCGCCGCAGTTTGACGCGAGGGGCGTCCCGCTCTGCGCCGCCAACGCCGCAGGGCCGATGGAGGCGCGCAAGTCGTGGCCCTCGGGCCACGCGTCGGTCTCCTCCTCGGGCCTCTGCTACCTGACCTTCTGGGCGGCCGGGAAGCTGCGCGTCTTCAGCCCGGAGCTGGCGGGACACCCCTCGAGGCTCGCCGCCGCGGGCCTGCCGCTGAGCCTGGCGGTCTTCGTCGCCGTGTCGAGGGTCTCCGACTTCTACCACCACGCCTCGGACGTCCTGAGCGGGTTCGCGCTGGGGACCTTTTTGGCCTACTGCCACTTCAGGCAGTGCTTCCGGTGCTTCACGTCTTCCCGGGCGGGAGAGGCGCACGCGGCCGCGATTTTGCTGAGCGCGAGTGAGGGGGGGGAGCCGGGGAGCAGTGGTGGTGGCGGCGGCGACGGAGGTTGTGGAACGAGCAGCGGCGGCGGCGGCGGAGGAGAAATAGGAGGAGGAGCAGGAGGAGGGGAGGGCGCCGTCTGATTTCCGTTTCTATCAATTTTTATACACAGAACAACAACAAAACCAAAAAAAAACAGCAAAAAAAAAGCAAAAACTTTCTCTCTCTCTCTCTTCCTCTACTTTGGCGGCTGCGGCCGCGCGGACTTGAACCCCCCCAGCGACGAGAAGTAGCTCTCGGTGCCCCCTCGGGCCTTGTCGGCGGCCGCAGCTGCGACGGCCGCGGCCCTCGCCGGGTCCACGAGCTCGATGCCCTGGACCGGCGTGAACGCAAGCGACGAGGCGAGGCCGGAGACCGAGCCCGACGCGCCGCCGCCGCCGGCGCCGCCGAGGCCGAGCGTGCTCGCCGTCCCCCCGGCGGCGGACCCGGGCCCCAGCCACTTTGAGTACTTCTTCTGCTGCTTCGCCGACAGCGTCGCCTTGTTCGCCCTCGCCGCCACCCGCAGCCGCGACCCGGCCCCGCCGCCGCCAGACCTGCCCCCGAGCATGCCCAGCCCCACGGTCTCGTCGTCGACCGTGACCTCCTCCTCGGCGTGGCCAAAGGCGACGCGGTTGGCGGCCTGGCGCACGTCGGTCAGGCCGAACCTCTCCTTCATCGCGCGGGCCCGCCGGCCGCCGCGGCGCTTCTTGGGGCCCTCGTCGGGGACGGGGAGCACCTTGGCGGTGCGGGCCGGCGGGGGCTCCTGCCAGCGCGCTATCGTCTGGAGCATCGCCTCGCGGAGCCGGCGGCCCACGGAGTCGTCGCTCGAGGCTCTCCCGCTGAGCGAGGCGTCGACGCGCGCGAGCAGGGCGGCCTTGGAGGCGACGAGCCGCGCGGCCTTGGTGCGGAGCGGCGGCGGGGTGAGCGCGATGAGCTCGCAGTCGAAGACGAAGCCGCGCGAGCCCGCCGCCGCCGCAGCCGCCGCGCCCGCCGTCGCCGCGCCAGACAGCCTGGCCGAGCTCGCGAGGCCCAGGCCGCCCCCGCCGCCGCCGGCCCCGCGCTTCGGCGCGCCGAGGATCTGGATTGTGCCCGCGGGGAGCCGCGACAGCGCCGCCAGCCCGCCCGCGACGCCGACCAGGCGGGCGGCGACGCGGGCGCCCAGCGCTCGAGAGAGGTTGGGCGCGACGCGGCCCATCCTCGCCTCGACCAGCCGCAGGATCGACGCCTTGGCCGCGTCGAGCCTGAGGATGGCCTCCGCCGCCTCCGCGGCGTTCTTCGCCAGCTGCCGAGCGCGGGGGTCGACGGAGGAGGGGTCGAGGGGCGAGCCGGCGGTGGTCGAGGCCGTGACGGAGACGACCATAATCGTCGCCTGCGGCAGGATCCCGTCGAGGCACCCCTTCGCCGCCACGGCGTCCTCGAGGTCCGCCTCGCACCCGAGGGCGCGCACGACGCGGGCGTAGTCGAGAGGGTGCGGCACCAGCGACTCCAGCTCCGGGAACCGCGGGCGGTAGCAGAGCCTCAGGAAGGACGCGACCCTCTCGACCTCGGCGTCGACGTCGACGGCGAGCGCGTTGCACTCGACGAGCAGCGCGTAGGTGTCCCCGTCGCCGGTTCCTGCCCCGGCGTCGCTGACCGCTGGGATCTCGCCTTGGAGGGCTTCGTCTTCGGCGTCTTCGTCGAGGTCCCCGAGGTCGACGTGCATGGAGGGACCGGCCTCGGCCTCCCTGCCCTTGTTCGCCGCTTTTTCCTCTTCCGCCGCCTCCTTCTCCACCTGGCTCAGCGCCGCGGAGACGCGGGCCATGATGCTCCTGAATCGCTGAGTGCCCTCGAGCTTGGCGACGGAGGAGAGGTCTTCGGAGGCCTGCGGGGCGGCGGCGCGGTGGTGCTGGAGGACAAAGGGACCGCCGCTGCCGTCGGCGCCGGGGCCTCCGCCGCCGTCGACAGACATCATCTGTTTTTCGTTTTGTTTTCATGAGCGTGTTTTACTTTGGTGAGCGTTTTTCCAAACACGTGTACGGAAATAAGATCTGCTCTGCGCGCTTCTGGCGGCGAGAAGAACCGGAAGCGAGCGAGCGAGCGAGAGAGAGAGAGCGACGGCAGCATCGAAAACAGAGGAAGAAGAAAACAAGCACACCTTGTCGTCGCCATTGCCTTTCTCCTCCTCTTCCTTCTCGTCCTCCTGCTGCTGCTGCTGCTGCTCTTCTTCTTCTCCCTCGGAGAGCTCATCCAGGTCAGCGAGGAAGTTCTCTGCGAGCGTCGCCATTCGAGAGAAAGAGAGAGAGAGGGAGAGAGAGAGGGAGAGAGAGAGAGGGAGAGAGAGATAGGGAGAGAGAGAGAGGGAGAGAGAAACGAGGTTGATGATTCTTCTTTGCCTTTTTTTCTCCTTCTCGATTCGGAGAAAGAGAAGAGGCAGAGAGCGGAAGACAATGACCTCTGCTCTCATCAAAACGTTCCCACCTCTCTCGCTGAGAGAACCCCCCAATTCCAATCCGCGCCAGGCAGCAGCGCACTTCTCTCCCTCCTCCCTCGAAACGCCAACCAGTCTCCCACGAAACTTCGAGGTCCCTCGATATAGTATCGCCCTTTCTCATCGAAATGTCGACCGCTTTCTCCGCCGCGGAGGCGCAGGCGGCCCGCGACTACGCCGCGGCGAATTCGGGGAGACGAGGAGCTCCGCCAACCCCGACGCACTCGCCGTCGACCGCGGCCTCGCTCGCCCGCGCGCTGTCGAGCGCCGCGACGGCCATCGCCGGGGACATCTCCCTGGTCGCGGGGGGGATCGAGGCCGCAGAAGGAGAGCACGAGCAGCGAGAGCGGGAGCAGCGGGGGCAGACCCCGACAGAAGGGGAGACCGAGGTCCCGGACGAGGAGGATAGGGAGGACGAGGAGGGGCAGCCTCGACCGCCGGAAGCAGAAGCAGAAGCGGAAGCGAAAGCGAAAACCGCAAAGACCTCGACAGCGACCCGCGACAAGCTCAGCTTCCTCGTCGGCGTCCTCGTCTTCGGCATGAGCGCCTTCTACCTTGGTGCCTTCCCGCTGTCCTTCGTGCGCTGCTACATCTTCCTGGCCGCCGTGCTGCTCGGCACGCGCTACTTCGTCTACAGGTCCACGAGGCAGCACCTCTTCCTGCTCGATCTCTGTTACATCGTCAACGCGCTCTGGGTGCTGCATCTGGTCGTCCTGCCGAGGAGCCTGTTCCTGAGGCGGTGCCTGTTCGCGCTGTCGTCGGGCCCGCTGATGGGGTCGGTCGGAGGTGAGAGAATTTGTGGAGTTTTTTTTGGTTTGAGAGTTTTTTTTGGTTTCAGGTTTTAAGGGTTTGAGTTCCCCCCCCCCCCCCCTGCCTAACAAAAAACTTCCAAACTGGTTTCCTCACTCGTCACAGCCTTCCGCAACTCGCTCGTCTTCCACGACCTCGACAAGATGACCTCCCTCTTCATCCACCTCTGGCCGGCGGCGCTCGCCTGGCAGAGCCGCTGGCACCAGGCGCCCGCGGTGGCGCCGACGCTGGCGGCCTCGGCCGCCGAGCGCAGGCTCGCGAGCGCGCTGTCGTGGGGCGCCGCCGTCGGAGGCTTCGGGCTCGACGCGGCAACGGTAGCCGAGGAAGGAACCGGCGCGGCGGCGGCACTTACCAATTCGATCAGCTGCCTCGGAGGGTACTGCCTGATCCCGGCGTCGTCCCCGGCCGCGGCCGCCGCAAGGGCCGTTGCCGCTGCGGCCGCCGCCTCTGCTCCCTTACCCGCGGGTTGGAACGAAGCCACCTTCCCGCAGCTGCTTTTCGGGGCCTACGCCTTTTATTTTCTGTGGGCCGTCCCCTACGCCCTCTTCATGTTCGTCTTCGCTAAAGAAAGAATCAAAGAGAGAAGGTACGAGACGCTCTACACCTACCAGACGCGAAACCCCACGTCGCCGATGTCGCGCACGATCGCGAGGTTCCCTTCGAAGCTGAGCGGGCTCGTCTACATGGGAGCGCACCTACTCGCGACCACCGTCGCGCTCAGCACCACCTGGCTGTGGTGGCAGTCGTACGCGGCGCACTCGCTGGCGCTTGTCGCGGCTGTGGGGGTGTCTGCGTGGCACGGCGCGTCGTTCCTGCATTATGTTCTGAGACGGGCGAGGAGGGAGGCCGCGGCGGAGGCCGCCACTGCTTGCGCTGCTGCTGCTGCTGCTGCTGCTGCGGGAAAGGAAAAGGAAAAGGAGAAGTAGCTTTTTCAAATCGGTTTGACAATAACCAATGTATGAATAGGGAGGGAGGGAGAGAGGGGGGCACGCGCGCGCGATGGTGTCAGTACTACTGGAGTCCGTTTTTCATTTTTCGTTTTTCGAGGTCGGGGTCGAGAGGGAAAGGGAAAACAAACGAAAAAAGACGGGCACCGGCATATCTCGTTTCACTTTCCATTTGACGGAGCTGGCCCCTCTTCTTTTTTCTTTTCCCTTTCTCTTCTCGTTCTCAGGCTCTTTTTCGTTCATCCTTGAGGCCAGAGAGAGGGAGAGAGAGAGAGAGATGGATGCGCAGCGCGCCGCGGCACAGCGGATGACGGCGCTGCTGAGGCAGCTTCGCGACCCGGAGACAGGTAAAGAGATTTCATCGGTGGCGGCAGCATCTTCGGTCGTCGTCAGCAACTCGACCTCGACCTCGACGCTCCTTCTCTCTTGAACCTCCTGTCTCTCTCTCCGGTGTCTCACTTTTCACCCCACGCGCAACAACAACAACAACAACAAAACAATGACAATAACAACAATGAAAAAACTCAGGAGCTCCCATCGAGGCCGTCCAAGTCGCCGCGGCTCCGGCAGTCAGGCCGGCACCCGGCGGCGGCCCCGGAACGCTCACGCTTGTCGACTCGCGCACGGGCAAGCGCTACGAGATCCCGATCCTCGAGGGCGGCGTTATCCGCGCGACGGACCTGAAGCAGATCAAGGCCGGCGGGGACGGCGTGGGGCTCAAGACTTATGACCCGGGGTGAGTGGTTGGTGGATGGGTAGCGAGGAAGGCGGCACCGCGCGCGCTCTTTGTTTTGAAGGGGAGCTGGTGTTGACAATGAGAAAGAGAGGGAGGCATTGGTTTCTTTCCAACGCCGCCCTCGCGCCAGCGGTGATTGATGGCATGTTTCCGCCCCTTGTTCCGACAGCGCTTACATGCCGCTTCTTTCCATTTTGTTTCCACCAGACGATAAGACTCGACGTGTTTTAGACGCTGGCGCAAGGTTTGACGCAAAAGAAAACCCACGCGAGTCTCAGAATTGAACCTCTCCGATTCTTCTCGCTCCCGCGCTCGCTCGTTTCCGTGTGGCGGCTAGCTAGAACAGAAAAAACTCCGACCCTAACAATTTCTCTTTTTTCCGCTAAAAAAAAAAACAGCTACGTCAACACCGCCGCCTGCCGCTCCAAGATCTCGTACATCGACGGCGACAAGGGCATCCTGCGGTACCGCGGGTACCCCATCGAGCAGCTGGCGTCCAAGGCGAGCTTCGAGGAGGTAAGAGGTGATTTCTTTCTCAACTATATTTTGGATTCTCGGGCTTTGAAGAAAGCAAAAAAAACTCACTCTGAAAAAAAAAAAAAAAAACTCTTCAAGGTCTCGCACCTCGTCATCTACGGCCGCCTCCCGACCGCCTCCGAGCTCTCGACCTGGTCCGAGGCCCTCGCTCGCCACTCCGCCCTGCCGGCACCCGTCGCGTCGGCCGTCGCCGCGCTCCCCCACGACGCGCACTTTATGGGAACCGTCCTCGTCGCCCTGTCGGCCCTCTCCTGCTGCCACCCGGAGCAGAACCCGGCGCTGGCCGGCCAGGGCGTCTACGCCTCCCGTGAGGTCCAGGACAAGCAGATCGTGCGCCTCGTGGCCAAGATGCCCGCGATCGCCGCGCTGGCCTACCACCGCGCATCGGGGCGCGGGGGCGCCGGCGGCGCGGCGTGGCCCCCGGTGCCCAACCAGCGTCTGGGGTATGCCGAAAACTTCCTCTTCATGCTCGACTCGGGCGGCGCGGCGAGCCCCGGCTACCGCCCGCACCCGCGCCTCGCCCGCGCGCTCGACATCATGTTTTCGCTGCACGCCGAGCATGAGATGAACTGCTCGACCGCCGCGGCGAGGCACCTCGCTTCCTCCGGCGTCGACGTTTACACCGCCGTCGCCGGCGCCGTCGGCGCCCTCTACGGGCCCCTCCACGGCGGCGCCAACGAGGCCGTTCTGCGCATGCTCGCCCGCATCGGTTCGGTGGAAAACATCCCTTCTTTCTTGCAGGGGGTTAAGAACAAAAAGGAAAAGCTGTTCGGGTTCGGGCACCGCGTCTATAAGAACTTCGACCCTCGAGCGGCGATCATCCGCGAGGTCGCGACGGAAGTCTTTGAGATCCAAGGAAAGGACCCGCTGATCGACGTCGCCGTCGCGCTCGAGGCGGCGGCGAGGGCCGATGATTTCTTTGTGTCGAGGTCGCTCTACCCGAACGTCGACTTTTATTCCGGTCTGGTCTACAGGGCGATGGGCTTCCCGCCGGCGTTCTTCACGGTGCTGTTTGCTGTCCCGCGGGTCGTCGGGTGAGAAGAGAGAGAGAGAGAGTTTTTTCTTCTTCTTCTCCTTCTTCTTTTTCGTTCCTTTTTCGTTCCTTTCGCGTTTTTCTTTTTCACGCTGCCTCTTTTTTTTCCCCCGGGTTTTTCTCTCTCTCACGCCCTCTTTTTATCTCTCTCCACTTGCACAGCTACGTCGCCCACTGGAGGGAGCAGCTCTCGGACCCGGACCTGAAGATCGTCCGCCCGCAAGAGGTCTACGAGGGCGAGTGGCTCCGGGACGTCGAGCCCGTCTCCGCTCGCCGGGGGCCCGACCCTTCCCTGAAGGGGATCGATGAGTTTGGGAAGCTCCCGGCGTCCAATGCCTACCGCAGGAGGGTGGCCGGGGAGAACTGGCAGTAGAGGGAAGATAGAGGGAGAGAGAGAGAGAGAGAGAGAGAGAGAGAGAGAGAGAGAGAGAGAGAGAGAGAGAGAGAGAGAGAGAGAGAGAGAGAGAGAGAGAGAGAGAGAGAGAGAGAGAGAGAGAAAGAGAGAGAGAGAGAG
>Ga0315289_10010427_pt1 | contig 13306 bp, 11 predicted proteins | sample YL17G11_40_MG_FD_203452 | JGI IMG/M metagenome (GOLD analysis project Ga0315289, IMG submission 203452) | Sediment microbial communities from Yellowstone Lake, YNP, Wyoming, USA - YL17G11_40 | ecosystem: Environmental > Aquatic > Freshwater > Lake > Sediment | place: USA: Wyoming | collected...
GCCTGGACGGCTTGCATGTACTCCTTGTTCGTCCCGATTGCGGGAGGGAAGGTGCCATCGTTGTGCTCGGCAATGAGACGCAGGATGTTGACCAGGTCATCCTCCACGGGCATCGTTACCTCCATGTTCTCGACGGTGTAGCCGGCGGGCGGTTCGAGACTGAACAGGGAAGGATCCAACTCCACGTCATAGCGGAAGTTGCTCAGGACGCCATGACCGCCGCCCGAGGACATGTTGATGTCGACGCGGACGAGCCGGGCAGTCTGCGGATCGGCCCAGAGAGCCATGTCTGCCATGTTGTTCCGTGTGCGAAAGCCGACGGCCATACGCCCGTCGATTTCCTTCTTGCCAAGCGACTCGACCTTCGCGCCCGGGCCTGTGCTTCCCTCCCGAATGAGCCGCCGAACCATCTCAAACATATTTGACGTGCCTCCGGCGGACTTCTTCTCCATCTTCGAGATGTTGATCGTGGCGGCCAGTTTCTGCTCGGGCACCAGCGTAATGCCTTTCGCAGCCAGACAGTCCAAAATCATAACGCTGCCAACCGTGTCCTTAGCAGAACCCATGGACATCTCGATACGTTCGCGCGACGGTGCAAGGAAAAAACCTTTTGCATTGAAGGTGTTCGTCTTTCCGTCCATCGGGTTCTTTATTTCCGTCGTGCATTCGAAAGTCGCACTTCGGAGGCTGTCCAAGGCGTCGGCGACTCGCGCGAAGGCGATATTGGTCGAGCCGCCGCCGATCGTCATCCAGGATATCAAAATGCCGAGGGCCACGAGGATGGTTGCGGCCACGGCGAACTTGGCAATGCGTTTCATTTTTCGGGTCCTTTGCAAGGTAGTAATGGGAAGCACATCCGATTCCCGGATAGCCTCCGCCACATGGGCAACCGTTTCCGCCGGGCCCACGCGGTCCAGGATCGTCGCCCGGAGCGTCTTGGCATATTGCGGATCGGGTGAAACACTCGGGGCTCCCGCTTCGCGGACCAACCGAGCCAGCACTTCCTCATCGCTACTGAATTGATTACTCATTGGACGACTCCCTGCTTGTCTCGACGGAAAGCCTTTCCACATACTTCCAAAGCAGCACCTCGCGGCGGTCGTCTGGAAGAAGCAGAATCGCCGCACGCACGACAGAGACGCGTTCCACCTGTTCCAGCACGTCCTTGGGCAAAACGGAGATGTCTCCCAATTCGGCCGCCTCCTCGAATTGACCACTAAACGATGTCGCGTTCCCAGCCAAAGCACGGCGGCGGTAGTACAGGGCGACTCGCCTGCGGGCAATGCCAAACAGCCAGTTCCGGAAACTGCCCCGGGTTGCATCGCACTGGTCGATTCCATCCAGTGCTTCCAGCCAAGTCTCCTGATTCAAGTCCTCCGCGACCGCCCGGTCGCCCCCAACAAGGTGGAAAACGAAGCCGTAGACCTCGTGAAGATGGCGATCGACGGCGGCACTCCAGGCGGAGCGGTCGCGTTGCTTCAGAACGGTAATCAGGGTGGACTGTTCGTCGTCGGCCACACCCGCTCCCTTGTTGGTTCCCTGGTCCTCACAAGCATATTTGCGCGAGGGGAAGAAATCCTTCGCAGCCGGGCCAAGAAAACCGGCGTGATTCTCCGGTGGAAAGGCCCCCCGCCCCTACTAATAACTCCGTACTCCTTCGCCGTCAAGGAGTTACGTCGTTTGCAGCGTAAGAGGTCGAGCCAATGTCTCATATCTGGAAAAACGTTCCTTTCCTGACGAGCCCCTTCACTCCGCGCCAGATGTGCACTTCCCGACTGGCAGGCATTCCCATCTTGCCATCTCGACAATCAGCGTCCCGTCTACCCGTGCCTACCCAACAAAACAGGACACAGGTTCACCCTCGCAAACACCGACATCCTGCATCCATCGAACCACACCTACAAGAAGCGGGCCGCCCTGCCAGCAGTGTGGTATTCTTGCCCAATGCCCCTCGTCGTCACCGTCCCCTCCGACAACGACCGCGGCCCGCGGTATATGGAGCAGGCGCTGGCCGCGATCCATCAAGCCGGCCCGGATCGACTGCCGATCGAGTTTTCCTTTGGCGCCCACGAGCAGACGGGCGTCTTGTTCTGCCAATTCCCGCCAGAGCTTGCAGCGGCCGTCACCGGGCAACTTGCCGCCCATTACCCGGCCGCCGATGCCCTATGGGCAGCCTACGAAAGCGGCCAGAAAGGTACTGTGTTGGGTATTGTCACCGAAATCGCCCCCCTCAATAGCACGAGAAAACCATCGGCGAGCGATGACGTAATTCCTTCGGAACAAAGCGCTTCCAAGCTAGCCGAGGCGGGACTCGAACCCGCACGGGCGATTAAGCCCACAGGATTTTAAATCCTGAGCGTCTACCGATTCCGCCACTCGGCCTGGGAAAACATGATCTCTTGCGGGCGCGCCGCTGCCTACCGCTTGCCGCCATTGGTGACCGCGACGATCCGATTGATGGCATTCAGGAAGGCCTTCGCGCTGGCTTCGACGCTATCGGTCGAGACGCCGCGGCCGCGGTACAGCCGGTCGCCGTACTCGACCTGCACGTTGACCTCGCCTTGGGCATCTTTGCCCACCGTGACGCTGTGGACATCGAAGTCCTTGCACACGACCGACACGCCCGTGAGCTGCTCGATCGCCAGGAACACGGCATCGACGGGTCCGTCGCCGCCGGCCAGGTGCGTGCTCAGTTCTTCGTTGCCGCGTCGCAGCTTTAACGTGACCTCGGGAACCTCTCCAGTACCCGAGATAACGCGGTACGACTGCAGCGACCACAGCTCGGGCACGGCGTGAGTCTGTTGTTCGATCAACACGGCGATATCGGCATCGTAGATCTCCTTCTTCTTATCGGCGAGAGTTTTGAACTCCTCGAAAACGGCGTCGAGCTGTTCGGAGCCGAGCTCGAAACCCAGGGCCTTCGCGCGGTCGGCCAGCGCGGCCCGGCCGCTGTGTTTGCCCAGCACCAGGTCGGTCTTCGCGAAGCCCACGTCCTCGGGCCGCATGATCTCATAGGTGGTACGTTCCTTGAGCATGCCGTCCTGGTGGATGCCCGCCTCGTGGGCGAAGGCGTTTTGGCCGACGATCGCCTTGTTCCGCTGCACGTGGATGCCGGTGATGCCGGCCACCAGTCGGCTGGTGGGCACCAGGCGCTTGGTTTGCACGCGGGTGTGGGCGTGGTAATAGTCGTGCCGGGTTCGCAGGGCCATGACGATTTCTTCCAAGGAGCAGTTGCCTGCCCGCTCGCCCAGCCCGTTGATCGTACACTCGACCTGCCCGGCCCCCGCCTCGACCGCGGCGAGGCTGTTGGCCACGGCCAGCCCCAGGTCGTTGTGGCAGTGGACGCTGATGACGGCCTTGTCGATGTTAGGAACTCGGTTGCGGAGCGTGCGGATCACATTGCCCATGTGCGTCGGCGTGGCGTAGCCGACGGTGTCGGGGATGTTGACCGTGGTGGCCCCGGCATCGATGGCGGCCTCGACTACTTGGCAGAGAAAGTCGGATTCGGTGCGGGCGGCGTCCTCGGGCGAGAACTCGATGTCGCCGCAGTAGCCGGCGGCCCGCTTCACGCCCGTGACGGCGCACTGGATGATCTCATCCTTATCCATCTTCAGCTTGAACTCGCGATGGACCGCGCTGGTGGCCAGGAAGACGTGGATCCGCGGCCGCTCCGCCGGGCGCACGGCCTCCCATGCCCGATCGATGTCGGCCTCGCGGCAGCGGGCCAGGCCGCAGACCACCGATCCGCGGATCGCTTGGGCGATGTGGTGCACGGACTGGAAGTCGCCGGGCGAGGCGATGGGAAAGCCGGCCTCGATGACATCCACGCCCAGGTCGGCCAGGGCCTGCGCGACTTCCATTTTTTCGGCCATATTCATGCTCGCGCCGGGCGATTGTTCGCCGTCGCGGAGCGTGGTATCGAAGATGACGATGCGTCGAGACGTGGTGTCCATGGTGTTCGTTTTCCGTGGATTGGTGTGAAAGAAGATTCAGTTGACGTGCCGCTGCGGGCTACCGATGCGCCGCTGCGGCATCCGCTGCGCAAGCCGACCCTTGGTCGGCCCGGGCAACACCAACCACGCCCTCGTGGGGCCGCTGCGTCGGCCGTCTTGCACACCATGCGACATGATATTGCTCTACTTAAAGTACTCGTCACGCTCCGCGTGACGGACTTTCCTCTCGCGGCTTGCGGCGAGCTCAGCCGAACCGAGCGAGAGGAGTACTATCTCTACCGGTCCCTTAAAACAAAAAACCCCGAGGTGCTTCCGGCCTCGGGGTCGATCGATTGATATCTTACTATGGCTTTGTGTCAACCCTGTGGCCGGCGTCTGGCTGCCGCCAGTAATAACAACGGCAGTAGGTGCAACAGCCGACTCATGGGTGACTCCCTCGTATCATCTCATCTTCAATGGCAAGCGGGAGCCGGCAAATATGGGCAGGACCCGCAGACATCTTAATCTAATAGCACTTTCGGCTTTTTCAGCAAACCCTCTATAGTGTAACGGACACCTGCGACCACGTCAAGTTCGGCAAAACCCCCCATTCTCTGGGTGGGAATAGAGAAGGAAGCGGATCGTGGAATGGGCGAGGGCCCTGATAGAGCAAGTCTTTCGTTCCGTGGAGGGACTTCCGCGAAGTATGAACATGGTTAAGTCGCCCGTGTGGCAAGCCGATCTTTGCCGGGGAGCTGACGCTGGGACACTGCTGTACGTCAGTTTAGGGATTATGGATGAACTTGATAAACTAAGTGATTTCGACAATCTCAAAGGTAAGCTCCTCGATACTGACAGTCAGGCACCGGCGACCGGTGCCTGCGAGGCTGGCAAACGGCGATTCATCGGGGTACGGTTCGACTGTTGTGGTGTCTACACAAGGGTTTACGTCAATCGCACCGAGACTGCCTATGAGGGACATTGTCCCAAGTGCTCCCGCCCGCTGCGCATTGGCATCGGGCCCGGCGGAACCGACTCCCGGTTCTTCGTCGCTTATTGAGTTGGTTAAGTGTTAAGTATTGAGCCAGAGGGGTGTTTCGGGTACGCTTTGCCGTCCTTAACAAGTTTCGGCACTGGAAGTTTAGCCGCCGCCAAGACGCGGCGCGACCTTCGAGCCGACGTGCCATCGGCTGCTAAACTTTCGATGGCCGAGCCTGGGAGGTACGGTAGGGTACGCGCTTCTCATCATTCCTTGGACCCGCTGCGGCGATCTGCATGGAGTACGAAGTTCAGCGAGCCACGCGACATTGCTTTGCCACCGGGCGGGAATTGGCTCCTGGGGAGCCGTTCTACTCGGTATTGGTCGCGGAAGGGGCCGTTGTGCGGCGCTACGATTATGCAGTCGATGCCTGGAAGGGCCCCCCGCCCGATGCTCTGGGCTGGTGGAAATCGCAGGTGCCCGACCGCAATGCCCAGCGCAAGCATTGGGCGCCCAACGACGTGATGTTGCAGTTCTTCGACGAGCTGGCGGAACAACCCGATCGGGAAGATATGCGCTAGGTGCTGGTGCTGTTCTGCCCGCGTCGCGATACGACGTACAAGGTCCTGGCCGTCATGCCCGACCAACAGCGCATCGACGAGATTCAGCAAGAGTTGACGCGGCTGCTGCAATAAAAGCACGGAAACGATCCATGGATGGATGTCGACGCTGCATGTGGTTGCTGCTGGCGGCCGGGACGGTATCTCTCAGCGGCGCGAGCTGTCCCTGGCTGGCTCAACAGTATCCGCTTGCCGGCCTGCCGCGGGCGATTCCGCCTTCGCCGAGCCTCGAACAGGTCATCCAGGTGGTCAACCGGAACAACTCGCAGATCCAGTCGTTCAACACCACGCACGCCACGCTCAGCGGGCCGGGGTTTCCCACGCTGCGAGCCAGCGTGGCGTTTCAGCGGCCCAGGCGGCTGCGGCTGCGGGCCGACTTGATGAGCTGGCCGGAACTCGACCTGGGCAACAACGAGGAGTTGTTCTGGTTTTGGATCAAGCACAGCGAACGTCCGGCGGTGTATTATTGCCGCCATGATTTGTTTGCCGTCAGCCGGGTGCGCCAGATCATTCCGATCGAGCCCGACTGGCTCATCGAAGCCGTGGGCATTAGCGAGTTCGATCCATCGCTGCCGCATCAAGGGCCTTTTCCGTTGCCTTCCGGGCGGTTGGAAGTGCGCACCATTCGGGAGACCTGGCAGGGACCGACGACGAAGGTGACCGTGCTCGACGCCGCACAAGGCTGGGTGCTGGAACAGCGCCTGTTGGACTCGCAGGGCCGGCTGTTGGCTAGCTCCGTCACCGGCAATCACCGCATGGACCCGCTGACGGGCCTGGTGATGCCCAGCCTGGTCCAGATCAACTGCCCGCCGGCCCAGTTCGCGATGATCATCGACCTGGGCAACGTGCAAATCAATCGCCTGATCGGCAACCCGGGCGAACTATGGGCGCTGCCGAACTACCAGGGTTATCCGCAGATCGATCTGTGTGATCCTCGGCTTCAATTTGCGCCGGCACCCGGTCCGGCGGGGCCACCGCCGTCGGTCTCCATGGGAGCCCGCGTGCCGACGTGGCAGGGAAATCCGGGGCAGCGTTAGTGCACGTGCGGCGGACAAATGACTTCTTCCCGCCCACCGTCGACCGCGGGCCGCAGGCGCGACCAGCGGTCGCGGCTTTCTGTTCCGTCTACCGTCTACCGCCTACCGCCTGCGGCGCCGCCAGGTGGAGGATGAGTCGTTCGAGGATCAGCCGGGGCGGCAACGCGCTGGCCCCCTTCAGATCCAGGTCGGCCTGCAACAGCCAACGGTAGAGTTCGGCGCCGCGATGGCGACCGAGCCGGCGGAGTTGGCGTTCGGCCTTTGGCAGCACAAAGGCGCGCACGCCGGCCTGGCCAAGTGCCTGAGCCGGGGCGATTCGGCGGCCGGCCGCCTCGGCTTGCAGCACCAGCCGGGTAGCGGCCGCGAAACGCCGCAGCGAGGCCGAAATCTGCGCCAACACGGCGATCGGCTGCTCGCCGGCTGCCAGCAGGCGATCGAGCTGCGACAGCGCCCCGCCGGCGTTGCCCTCCAGGGCGGCATCGAGCATGTCCCAGGCGGTTCTTGCCCGCCAACCGCCGACCAGCCGGCTGACCATTTCCGGCGTGATGGTCCTGTCGTTGCCGACCGACAGGGCCAGCTTGGCCAGTTCTTGATCCAGTAGCCCCAGCTCAGGCCCGACCATTTCGACCAGAAGTTCGGCAGCCGCTTTGGCCAATTCGACCTGCTGGGCTTGCTTGGCGCGGCCGGTGAGCCAGTGGGTGATCTGGGCGGTAGCGGGGGCACTGCAATCGATGATCAGGCCTGCATCCGCCACCGCTTTATACAGACGTGTGTTCGACGGAAACGTCTTCACGTCGAGGACGAGCACGCCCGTGGCCGCGGGCCGGGCGACGTAATCCTCCAGTTCAGCACGATATTTACTGACAAATTCGTCGGCCTCTTCGACGACCACCAGCCGTTTGCCGCCGAACATCGCCACCGTGGAAAGCTCTTCGAGCACGTCGCGCAGCTCGGTCGATCGCCCCTCGAAGGCCGAGAAGGAGAAGTCGCCCTCGTCATCGCTCAGCACTGCCTGCCGCAAAGCCAGCAGCGACTGCCGCCTGAGGAACAGCTCATCGCCAAAGATCACGCAGACCGACTGCGCCGGATGCTTCTGCGGTTGGGCAAGGTACTGGATGGCGTGCAACGCTTTGGCCATGCCTTGAATATAAGGCACAAAGGCACAAAGGCACAGAGGCACAAAGGCACCAAGGCACAAAGGCACCAAGGCACAGCGGCTACTGCAGGATGTACCGTTTCGGGGCCGCACGGGAGGATTGTCCCACGGGGCGGACCTCGCGGATGTAGACCGGCGGACGCGAGCGGTCGAGCGTGACCGCCTGGCTGCTGTCGAACACGCCCAGGTTGCCGGCCTCATCGCGGACCTCCAGTCGCAGGAAGACTCGCTCGGGCAGGCGGCTGTCGATCGGCCAGGCGTAACGGCCGGTATTCTCCAGGCCGGCGGCGAGCGTGGTCCACGGCCCGCCGGGGGCCTCGCTGAAGAGCAATGCCACGGGGCGCGCGGCGAGCATCACGTTGTCCGCAGCCTCCCAGCAGATGACCAGTTTGCCGGCGTCCATGCCGCTGCCTGGCTGGGTCGAGGTGATTCGGCCCGTGGGATTGGTCAGATCGACGCCGATCCAGGCTTCCGGCAGATCGCCCGATTTCGGCGCCCCACCCTTTCCTCCTCCACGCTTCAGCGCGATGCGAAAACCGTAGATCCCTTCCTCGTCGACCGAGACCAGCAGCGGGCCGTGGTTGTCGGTTTGGGTGGCGTAGCGCTTCCAGTTCCGTCCGCCGTCCTTGGTGCCCCAGAGTTCCACGCGGCCGGCCCCCGCGGCTTCCGCCGTGTTTATGTCGTACTCCAATTCGAACGACCGCGAATTGATCATCCGCGGCCGTTCGCCGGGTGGCAGGCTGCTGGGGCCAGACATCGCCGCCGGCTGATCGGGCGCAGCATACCGATTTCGGATTGCCGGATTGACATCTGCCGCGACGGAATCGGTCGGCGGATTTGTCGCTGGCGGCCCGCCTGGGGAACTGCGGAAATTGGGGTCCACGCCGGTGGGAGATTTCTCGCCGAACGGGGTCGTCGTGGTGCGGTCGGCAGGCCAGTTGCTGGCAGGCGCGCTTTCCGTGCCGCCGCGCCATGGCGACGATGCATCCGCAGCCGCTGGCGAAGATCCGGCTGGCGAAGATTCCGAGCCGGCTGCGCCCTCGAGTTTGACGCGGGCGTGGCTGACCGCCAGATTGCCCGCCGCGTCGCCGACTTCGGCCCGGATTTGCATCTCGCCCGAGCTGCCCTGCGGCCACCAGGTCACCTCGCCCTCCTGGACCGGGCCAGCGGCGTTCAGCCGTTGGCGGTCGATCGCCACGGGCTGCCAGGGGGCGTTGTCGGCCGTGCGATATTCGATTTTCAAACTATCGGGCTTGGGGTTTGGCTCGTCGATGCGCCAGCGGGCCGTAATCTGTCCGTCCTGGCCGCGAGAGGCTGATACTTGCAGGTTCGGCGGCGCCGTATCGACCACGACCCGCAGCCCCGGCGCTGTGAGCCCTTCCGGCCGAAGCCGTCCGGAGCGGTCGAGCGTGCGAACGAGGAACCAATACTCGCCGTCGCCGCCGGCGCGGAACATGAATTGCTGCCGGGCCGGCTCGACCTTGCTATACAGTTGCCAGTATGCGCCCCGGTCGCCCGATACGTAGAGTTGCACCTCCACCGGCTCCTGGGCCGGCACGTCGACCCGATCGATGCGGAAGGGGATGGCGAAGAGATTCTGCCGGGTGGCAACCGGCGGGGGCAGGTCGGGTTTCGGTCCCGGCAATTCGGCACGCGGTTGGGAAGCCGTCGCTGCCAACGCAAGCCACGCTATCAGCGGAAGCCACATGATTGCCACGCCTCCACGTAAGAAAGTGTCTCGGCGATCGGATGGATCTAGCGGTTCATCTCGGTTCATCTGATAGGTGGGGCAGACATTCCTGTCTGCTCTGGGCAGGCAAGAATGCCTGCCCCACCAGTCCATCAAGTCAGTTGAGATGAACCACTAGCGCGCAGGCTCAGCACAGAGTCGCGCGGAATCTGTATCGGTCCGGGCGGTCGGAGAACTTGATGTGAGGATGAAGAGGGGTGAAGGGGGGAAGCTGGGGCGGAATGGAGAAAGGGATTGGGGATTAGAAATGACGCTGGCGCCCGATGGTTCCCGCGAACCCGCGATCAATGGTCGCGGCTTTACAATGGTTCCTCTAATCCCCAATCCCTAATCCCTCCCCGTCGCCTGCGTCATCGTCTTCAGCTCTTCCACACTGATCGGGCTTTGGAGAAAGCGTACCGAGCCATCGCAGTACAGGGCGTTGACACCACGGGGATGAAAGGTCGACATGCCCGCGCCGGGTGCGACGTTGATTTGGGAACTCAGTTCGGCCACCTCCAGATCTTTCGGCTCCAGCCAGTTCATTGCAGAACCGGGGGCTTCGACCACCATGACGGTCTTGGAAATGCCGTTGGTAATCGTCTTTATGCTAGCCGACTTGCTGCCGTCGAAGACCGTTCCCGCACCCGTGATCGCCGCATAGCTGGTCTTCGACGGATCGGCCTGCGGATCGCTAGGACAGCGGAAGACCGCCGGCATTTGGTCCCACATGAGGCGATTGTTGGGGCCATCCCACGGCTCATCAAAACGGTATTGCTCGTACAGGTTTTGCTCCTCGAGAAACGGCAACAGCAACACGCGCCAACTGTGCATAGGCCGGCCGTCCTTGTCGGCCACGTAGGCGGGCGGGAAATGTTTGTTTGCGTCGTGATAATTGTGCATGGCCAGACCGATCTGTTTGAGGTTGTTCATGCATGCTGCCCGGCGGGCGGCTTCCCGGGCGGCCTGAACGGCCGGCAATAGCAGGGCAGCCAGAATCCCGCCGCACACCACCACGACACCCAACACGGCCACCAAAATAATGATGGCGATCGTTGCTCCTTGCATGCGCCGCGCGGGGGGAGCATTCATGGGCCCGCCGGCGGAAAGCGGAATGGTGATCGACTGGCCGCAGCGGGCGCACGGGCCGCTCTGGCCAGCGTACTGGTCGGCTACATCGGTGGTAACTCCGCAGTGCGGGCAGGTGAAAGGAATCGGCATCGGAAAACCTCCGGGATCGACTTGCGATGCGAAACACCCCGTTTGAGCGGTATGCCCCATTGGGGGAAAAAGGGTACTTCTCCACCGGCCAGGCAGAGCCTATGATGATATCAACGTTCCCAGCGTAAAGCCGGGGCTGCCGTCTGTCAATGTGAGGGCGAGTTCTGGCCGCAGCCGTTTTTCGCGATGATTCGTGATCGCGGTAGGTGGGTGAGGTTCGACTGCGTTCAGCTTGGGACCCACAAGGTCAGCAGTGGCAGGGCAAATCGTTTGCAACGTCTTTGTGGGGACTTCGGCCGGCGACCTCATGGTACGGTTTTTCGACTCTGGGATCGACACGCTGGTTCTGTGGATGGCGGTCCTCGGCGCGCTGGTGGCCGTAGCAGCCTACGTGATTGGCAAAGTCCGAGCCAAGGCGATACAGAAGGAACCGCCGGCCAGCGAATTGCTCTCAAAATTTCGCGAATTGCACTCCCGAGGTGAGCTAAGCGACGCAGAATTCCGAACAATAAAAACTACATTGGCTTCGCAACTCCAGCAACAGTTAAAGGATAACGGCGAAACGCTTTAGGACCAACGGCGCCAATCGCGACGGAACCGTCGGCTGAGTGGCTTTTGACGGCGGGGTGGGCTGCCGGCAAATTGCCGGGAAACTTTGATAGCCAAGCTACCGTAGAATTATCAGCGCTGATCGCAAGGCGGACGCGGAAAGGACTGACTGCCATGCCCATGGGACGCGACTTCAACTCGGGACGCCGCGGCACCGGCCCGACCAAGAAAAACGCATTCTGTTCTTTCTGTCGGAAGAGCTATCGCGATGTCGGCCCCCTGGTGGAAGGTCCGGGTGACGTTTACATCTGTGGCGAGTGTATCGACCTGTGCCAATCGATCTTGGAGCAGGAGCGGCGCCGTCGGGGCACCGCCAAGCCGCTGTTCACCAAGATCCCCACGCCCCGCCAAGTCGTCGCGCAACTGGATCAGTACGTCGTCGGCCAAGACCACGCCAAGAAAGTGCTGGCGGTGGCGGTCCATAGCCATTACAAGCGGTTGATGCACCGCACCGCCGCCTCGGACGTAGACATCGACAAGTCGAACATCCTGTTGATCGGCCCCACGGGCTCGGGCAAAACCTTGCTGGCGCAAACCCTAGCCCGCATCCTCGACGTGCCTTTCGCCATCGGCGATGCCACCACCTTGACCGAAGCCGGCTACGTGGGCGAAGACGTCGAGAACCTGCTGCTGAAGCTGCTGCACGCGGCCGACTTCGATCTGGAATCGGCCCAGCGCGGCGTGCTGTACATCGATGAAATCGACAAGATCGGCAAGACCAGCCAGAACGTCTCCATCACCCGCGACGTCTCCGGCGAGGGCGTGCAGCAGGCCCTGTTGAAGATGCTCGAAGGCACCATTGCCAACGTTCCGCCGCAGGGCGGACGCAAGCATCCCGAGCAACAGTACATCCAGATGGACACCACCAACATCTTGTTCATCTGCGGCGGCACCTTCGTGGGACTGGAGAACATCATCGGCAAGCGCTTGGGAAAACGGGCGATCGGCTTCGGCCAGGAAAGCATTGCCCGCAAAGAACTCGAACTGGGCGACCTGTTGCAGCAGGTGACCAGCGACGACATCTTGCAGTTCGGCATGATTCCCGAGTTGGTCGGCCGCTTGCCGGTCGTCTCGTCCCTGCGGCCCTTGGACAAAGAGGCCATGGTCCGCGTGCTGACCGAGCCGAAGAACGCCTTGGTCAAACAGTATCAGGCGCTGTTCGCCATGGAAAATGCCGAACTGAGCTTCACCGAGGGAGCGCTGCGGGCGATCGCCGAAAGGGCCATGGAGAAAAATACGGGTGCCCGCGCCCTGCGGTCGATCCTCGAGGAAGTGATGCTCGACATTATGTTCGGCCTGCCCGATCAACCCTCCGGCAGCCAATACCTCATCACCGAAGATATCGCCTATGGCCGCCAGCAACTCTTCCCCCTGCCCGAGGCCAAACACAAAAGCGCGTAGACAACATTCTGCGCCAGTCTCGTCACTTGGAAACGCCCGCCGACTGACTTCGACGAGCTCAGTCGAGTCGCGTCGGCGGGGAAGCCAGCTTCCGCAGCGCGGCGACGCCCCGCTCGATCACGGCATCCGCGGCGGCGTAGGAAAGGCGGAAGTGCGTGTCGCGGCGGCTGAAGACACTGCCGGGAATGATCAGCAGTTGATGTTGCTCGATCGCCCGGGCGACGAACTCCGTGCCGGTTCCCCAAGGCGCTTTGGGAAACACGTAAAACGCCCCGCCGGGCCGCACCACCTCGTAGTAGCCGGCCAAGCCTTCCAAGAGCATGTCGCGCTTGCGGCGATAGGCCGCCACGTGCGGGCTCATGTTCACGTCCAGCGCCACGGCCCCGGCCCACTGCGCCGGCTGCGGGGCACAGACAAAACTGTACTGCTGCAGCTTGATCATCTCGCGGATGATGGCCGACGGCCCATGCGCGAATCCCAGCCGCCAGCCCGGCATGGCGTAGGTCTTGCTGAAGCCGTCGATCACCAGCGTCTGCGGATTGTATCGGGCCGGCGAGATGAACGGCTCATCGTAGCAAAACTCGCGGTAAATCTCGTCGCTCAGCAGCACTACGTTCCTTTT
>Ga0315289_10010428_pt1 | contig 13305 bp, 10 predicted proteins | sample YL17G11_40_MG_FD_203452 | JGI IMG/M metagenome (GOLD analysis project Ga0315289, IMG submission 203452) | Sediment microbial communities from Yellowstone Lake, YNP, Wyoming, USA - YL17G11_40 | ecosystem: Environmental > Aquatic > Freshwater > Lake > Sediment | place: USA: Wyoming | collected...
GATAGCCAAACAAATGAATGAGATTGCTGAGCACAGGTGTGTGGGGCTGTGCATTGAAACCAGACCCGATTGGTGCCGGGAAGATGAGGTCAAGAGAATGCTGGAATTCGGCACTACTAGAGTGGAGCTGGGGGTGCAGATACTTGACGATGAAATCTATCGGCTGGTTAAGCGCGGGCATAGGGTAGCTGATGTAGTGAGGGCTACCAAGTTACTGAAAGACTACGGTTTCAAGGTTTATTATCACTGGATGCCGGGACTGCCCGGTTCGAGCCCAGAGCATGACTTGGAACTATCTCGGAAGCTTTTCGATGATGATAATTTCAGGCCTGACGGACTCAAACTTTATCCGACTCTGGTTGTCGCTGGCACCGAGCTTGAGGCATGGTACAGAGATGACCGCTATCAGACTTATCCGATGGCTGAGATGGTGAACTTGATGATAGACATTAAAGCTATGGTTCCTGGCTATGCTAGAATCCCTCGGGTGATGCGCGATATTCCCACTAAATTCATCATTGCTGGCTGCAAAGATTTAGCACTGAGGAGTGCACTCAAGAAGCAGATGGAAGAGATTGGCATTCGGTGTAACTGCATCCGCTGCCGTGAGTATGGGCATCGTATGAGAGATGGCTGGAAAATCGGCGAGCCAAATCTGAGGAGACGAGATTATGAGGCATCTGGCGGAAAGGAAGTGTTTCTTTCCTTTGAGGACGAAGATGAGACCATATTTGGCCTGCTTCGGATGCGGGTCGGTTCTTCCGTAGTTGGCAACGGAGACTCAGCTATGGTCAGGGAACTGCATGTCTTTGGCTCCGAGGTTCCTCTAGGGGAACGGTCGATTGGGGCGGCGCAGCACAGGGGTCTCGGTGGAGAGTTGCTCAAGGAAGCTGAGAGGATTGCCCGTGATGAATTTCAAGCTCGCAAGATAGCCGTCATCAGCGGCGTTGGTGCCAGGGAATATTTCCGTTCTGTATGTGGCTATGAGTTGGATGGCGACTATATGGTTAAGGAGCTAGTTGAGTAGTGTTTTAATCTGCACCTCCACCTATTCGGGAAATCCTAGAGCCTAAACAAATCCCAATTTCAAATTTACAAATGTTTTTAATTTAGGGCTTTGAGTTTACTTAGTGTTTAGTGCTTGGGGTTTTATGATTTTTGAAGAGTGACCCTAAGTGTTCTTGACTACACACGGTGCAGACAAAGACTCATGTGGGTACTACACGTATAAATGACAGGCGACGAAATGACCTTCGGATACTTCAGCTAGCTCCGGTTCTTGTTGATTGCAAATCGGCAGTATTCGATGGCATCTGGGGTGGAAATGGCAGCCGGGCGGTGGGTTTAGGGGAGAGGGGACATCGCCACGTAACAGTATTCTGTCTTTGTCTTTTGACTTAAAGCTGGGGACCGCTGATAGCAACGCTTCGGTGTAGGGGTGTAGAGGATTTTCAAAGATTTCCTTCTTATTGGCTAGCTCAACGATTTTTCCTAAATACATTATGGCTACCTTATGCGCCATGTGTTTTATAACGGATAGGTCATGGGCGATAAACAAATAAGCCAATCCCAACCTTTCTTGAATGTCTATCATAAGATTCAGAATCTGAGCTTGAATGGATACATCTAAGGCGCTGACCGGTTCATCGGCAATGATGAGCTTTGGGTTCATGGCTAAGGCGCGAGCGATGCCGATACGCTGTTTTTGACCGCCACTGAACTCATGTGGATACAGGTTAGCCTGCCTGATTTCCAGCCCAACTTGCTCCATTAACTCCGCCACCCTTTCCATTCGTTTCTTTTCATCGCCAATATTATGGATAATCAGGGGTTCACAGATGGAATCACCGACAGTCATTCTGGGGTCGAGTGAGGCATCAGGGTCCTGGAATATTATTTGAATTTCCCTTCTTAATTCCCTGAGTCCTTTTTTGTCTAGGTTAGTGACATCAGCTCCTTTGTACAGAATTTCTCCGCTGGTTGGCTCCTCCAGCCTGGGGATTGTTTTGCCCAAGGTTGATTTGCCGCATCCTGATTCCCCGACTAAGCCGATTATTTCTCTTTCGCTTATGTCGAAGGTCACTCCGTCTACAGCTTTTATATCTCCAATATGCCGGGAGAATAGTCCGGCAGTCACCGGATAATATTTTTTGAGATTTCTTATTTTTAACAACTTGTGATTTGGCATGTGTTTCATGTGTATAGATGGCAGCTTACCTTGTGTTCTTTGGAGGTGATAATTTCTGGGGGCTCTTGCTGTTTGCAGATTTTCATTGCCTTGGGGCATCTGGGGTGGAAGGCACAACCTTGAGGCATTTCGAGTGGGTTGGGTGTTGTTCCGGGAATTGATGTCAGCCTATCTGCAGTTTTAGAGATATCGGGCAGACATTCGATTAAGCCGGAAGTGTAGGGATGCTTTGGATTACTGATTATTTCGGAGACCGATGCTGTCTCGACGTCTTTACCCCCGTACATGACCACGGCTCGGTCTCCTATTTCAGCCACTACTGCTAGGTCGTGGGTTATGAAGATGGTAGACATTTGTCTCCTAGTCTTAAGCTCACGAAATATGTCTAGTATTTGAGCCTTTATGGTTACATCCACGGCGGTGGTTGGTTCGTCAGCAATGAGGATTTGCGGGTTACAGGAGAGACTCATGGCTATCAGCACCCTCTGTTTCATGCCGCCAGATAATTGGTGGGGATAGTAGCTCATCGCTCCTTCCGCCGAGGGTATGCCCATTTCGCTGAGCAATGTTATAGCCCTATCTCTAGCCCTGCTGTAATCTAATGGCAGATGAAGCTTTATTTGCTCGATTATCTGGTCACCTATAGTCAATACCGGGTTCAACGCAGATTGTGCCTCCTGGAAGACTATAGCGATATCTTTACCTCTAATTTGCCTTAGTTGCCTTGAGGAACATTCAGCTAAATCCAAGCTATCGTATCTTATTTGACCCTCAACTATTTTCCCGGGCGGGCTATCAAATAGGCGCAAAATGGATAGTGCTGTCACTGTCTTGCCGCAGCCGGATTCGCCAACTAGGCAGAGGCATTCACCGCGCCTGAGCTCGAATTCAACGCCATCCACCGCCTTGACTATACCACGGCGGGTGAAGAAGTACGTCTTTAAATTGCTAACCTTCAGGATGACATTGTCCATTGTAGTTTTCAAATGTTGCTCTTGGGGTCGAAGGCGTCTCTGAGGCCATCGCCCAAAAAGTTAAAAGCGAGAACTGTTAGGAAAAGCATAGTCCCAGGCTCCACAGCCACCCACCAGGCAGTGTTCAGGCTATGTTGGCCGGCTTCCAAGATTATCCCCCAGCTAGACACTGTGGGATCGCCTAAACCTATAAAGCTCAAAGCAGTTTCGGCTAGAATTACGCCCGGGATAGATAACGTGGCTATAATTATAATCAGGCTGGTAACATTGGGTATGAGGTGGCGGAAGATGACTCTGTTATCGCTGGCGCCTAGAGCTTTGGCGGCGATGATGAACTCTCGTGTCCTTAGCGATAGAGATTCGCTTCTAATCAGCCTAGCAGTGCCTGTCCAGCCGGTCAGTCCTATTGCCAGCACTATGAAAGCCAGACTCGGACCAAAAATAAAGACTATGAGCACCAACAGTAGAAAGAAGGGGAAGGTCATCATAACATCGGTGAATCTCATCAAGGCGTTGTCGACCCAGCCCCCCCGATAGGCTGACAAGACGCCGATAATCGTTCCCAGGATTATGGCTATGCCGGTAGCAATTAATCCCACGAGTAGAGATACCCTGGCTCCGGAGACTATCATTGCCAGCATGTCGCGTCCCTTGCTATCTGTGCCTAGGGGATGCCTCCGGGTTCCATGGATTTCTTTGGTGCTAAGTTCATCGGTCTCTATGCTATAGACAGATTGCTCAATGGTGAAGCCTACAGGTGGTATGTTTTTTTCTTCGAAATTAACCGCCGTTGGGTCCAGGGTGAAGAAGGGGCCGATTGCAGCCAATAGAACCAAGAAGATTATGAAAGCCAGGCCAAATACGGCTAGCTTGTTTCGTCGCGCCCTTTGCCAGTAATAGTTAATCAGCCGTGCGTTGCTGTATAGAGGTTGGCTAATTCCTCTGACTTTATCTCGTAGTCTTTCACTCATATCTGATCCTTGGGTCAAGATAGGTATATGTGATATCAGTCATTAAGTTTATCAGAAGTACCAAAAATGTCCCGATAAGTGTCACAGCTACTACCACCGGATAGTCATTGGCAAAGATAGCATTGAATGATATTTGCCCCAGTCCGGGGATGCCGAAGATGATTTCAGTGAGATAGGCTCCACCAAAAACGATGCTGCCTAGATCGAACATTATTATGGTGATGAGGGGCAGCAAAGCGTTCCTGAAGACGTGTTTGCCGATGACCGTTCGCTCGGGCAAGCCTTTGGCTCGGGCAGTGGTAACAAACGCCTTTCTTAAGTTATCTAGCATAGCCGACCTGGTGTATCTGACATAGCCGGCCAGCATTCCTGTGCCCAAGGTTATAACAGGCAGTACCAGCGCTTTTAGATTGTCAAGGGAGAAAAGGGGTAAAGTGGTGTCATAGTAAGTCTTGAACAACCCCAATTTCACTGAGAAAACCAGGATAAGCATGATGCCAAGCCAGAAGTTGGGAATTGATATGCCGATGAAAGAGAGAAAAGTGAAAGCATAATCGGTTTTGGTGTACTGCTTAACCGCCGAGTAAATACCGATTAACATGCCAAGGAAAGCAGCAAATAGGCTGCTCAATAGTATGAGTTGAAAAGAGTAAATCCAGTGTGTCTTGATTAGCTCGATTACCGGCATCGAGGTGCTGAAAGACCATCCCAAGTTACCGCGGAACAGGTTGGCGACGTAATCTGCATATTGTACCAATATCGGTTTGTCCAAGCCGTACCTGGCCTCTATGGCTGCTGTTACCTGTGCTGGGTCTTGTCCTCTGGCAGCGAGGTTCGCCAGATACTTGTCAGCGGGTGAACTGGGGCCGACTCTGACCAGGATGAAAGTGATGGTCAATATGCCCAAGGCGATGATGACTGTGTAGATGAGCCTCTTGATAATATAATCCCTGAGCCAGCTTTTTCCCATAAAGGATTTTTACCTCATCGCCATGAAACTGAGTCAAGAGGGCTAGATTCTTCGGTTGCTCTGCTCCAGATTCCCCGCTTCGCTCAAAATGACAGAAAATGAAGCTTCATTCAAAATACCATAAGTAGTAGTTGTAGTCTATGCTGGGGCCAGGGTCTATCCCCATGACGTTCTCCTGGAAGCCTAGGTTGGATCTGCTATAAAGGAGGAAATCCACAGGCAGGTCCTCAGATAGCAGAACTGATAGTTTGGCGTATATTTGTTTACGAACCTCTTTGTCTAGCGCCTCTTTTGCTTTGACCTGTTTGAATAAATTGTCCACTTCGGGGTTTGAGCAGCCCATAAAGTTAAGGCCTCCGTCGGTGGCGTAGAAGACACTACTTCCGGATGGTGCCAACACATCGCTGCCAAAGCCCAACAGAATCATGTCCCAGGCTTCCTGGCTCACTGCTTCAGGACCGTTGTTGTTTCTGGGTTCCTGGTCACTTCCGGTTACTTTGTTATACATAAATTGTCTTAGTAGTGTCGACCATGGTACCAGCTTTATCTCAGTTTCTATCCCTAAGGCAAGGAGTTCCCGCCTTATCTGGAAGGCTATGTCTTCGGTCACTTTGCTACCTTGGCTTGTTGCCAGGACGAGATGAAGAGGGCTGCCATCCTTTTTGGTGACATTTATGGTGCCATCTTCTTTTTTCACTCCGTAGCCTTCCTGATAAAAAATGTCGGCGGCTTTTTTCTTGTCATAAAGCTCTTCCACGCCGTATCTGACCGTGCTTTCCTTGTCATACCATGGAGATATTGAGGGGATAAAGCTGAAGGCAGGCTCGGCGAAGCCGAGCAGGATGGACTGAGTAATGGTCTCTTTGTTTATTGACATGGCTATGGCTTGTCTGATGGACTTTTTCTTTAATCCTTCCCAGCCATTAGCCCTCTGATTAAAAGCTAACACGGTACAAGCTCCGCTCGGTATGGTATACACTTTGATATTCTTCATATTCCTGAATCTGTTGGCTTGTTCCGGCTCTATCCCAGTGGAGGTTATGTCACCGGCTTCTAGAGCTGCTTGCCTGGTAGCTGGGGTGCCGAAGAGTTTTACGATGTATTGGTCAAAATAGGGGGCTCCGACATCTTTCCCCAGGTAATAATCAGGATTTCGCTCGACCACGAATCTATCATTCCTTATCCATTCTTTGAAACGGTATGGTCCTAGGTTGCCGGTGTATGTCAAATTATTGAACTCCGGTGCTTCGGTAAAAGCTTTGACATCGCCCTCGTATTTTGTGGCGATATATTTAGGGTAGGGGAACAGGTCGTAAATGATGTAGACAAACTCCGGGTCAACAGTCTGGCGGGTTATTTTGAATGTGGTAGCATTAATTACCTCAGGTGCGACAAAGACATTCTCTCCATTTACCTCTTCTTGCCAGTTGGTTTTGTAAGGATAGTTGAGCCAATCGGAGAACATCAGATTCTTCAGTGTATAGACATAGTCCTCGGCAGTGACCGGCGAGCCATCGCTCCATTTGAGGTCAGCTATGATGGTTACGGTGTAAACCAAACCGTCTGGTGATACTTCTACATCCTTGGCTAAGCAACGCAGTTGAATGTTAAACTGGTTATCGTAAGTTGCCAGCGAGTCCAGGGTGTGTCCCACATAGCTGAAGGAACTAGCATCAGCAGCTAGAATCCAGTTTAATGTCTCGGCATCGCCGCCCGAAACTCCTTCTATAAAGTTACCTCTGCCTGAGGTGCCTTTCTCTTCTTTAATCTCACCTTTGGCACAGCCCCCCGTTAAAACAATCAGTATCAATGATAAGATTAAAAGGGTTGTTAGTTTCTTCATCTATCAGCCTTTCTAGATTTTATTCGCTCATTTCGTTTGCTTTCAGCTCTTCGCTTTGTTTGCTGCTTGATTGTCTTGCCTGACTTGAAGCGGTTCAGATTGAGGAAGCCTTTGCTTGACATAAGACATCCACTTCTACATGAAGCTACCCTTTATTTGAAAGATCGTCTCATCGACACTGTCTGGGGCTTCTGAAGAAATACGCTTGATAGCTTCGTCAACCTCCTGATGCTTATGAGCGTCGTAAAGGTCGTCCAGTTTCTCATAATAGCCAGTTCTTCTGCCCAGCCTGAAATTGAGCCTTTCCTGAGGTGGTAATGCTAGATATCTGTTTATCGTAGCCAGACATGCCGGCTTGGCTTCTGGGAATTTACCTTCTACCTCGGGCAGGAGATTCAATATATGGTCGCTCTTAAGCTGGCTAGTGACTTCGAGCTTTTCGATGAGTTCGCCGATTTCTTCTACCACCTCGTCTTCTGTTTGTAGCTCAAAATCACCGTCTTCCAATTTTGACCATAAGGGCATGTCCTGGCGGACATATAGAGTGCGTAACCTGATATAATCGGGGTCAATCTCATTAAGAACTGTGGCTGTGCCGAGAACGTGGTCTGATGACATTTTCCTGCCACCGAGTCCGGGCATCACATATTCACATAATGAAATGCCGGCTCCTTTCACCTTCTTGCCGCCTGCGATATGTTCCTCAGCCGTGACACCTTTTTCCATATAACTTAGCACAAGATTAGAGCCGCTTTCCATCCCGATGTGTAAACGGGAAAGCCCGGCATCTTTGAGCTCTTTCAATTCTTCTATAGACTTCTTGGCGGCAGTCTTTGAACGGGCATATGAGGTTATTCTGCTAAGTTCGGGGAAAGTTTGTTTCAGAAAAGAAACTACTCTGACTAGATCAGGTGTCCTCATTATAAGCGTGTTGGCATCTTGAAGAAATGCCGACTCAGCACCTGCCCACAGCCAGAGGGCTACGTTGCAGATGTTGGCATTGTGTTGGTATCCATTGTAGATTGCTGCAGCCACATCTCTGAGCCGACCGCCATCACCCATTTTCCACGCAAGCTCTTTTATCTCGTCGGCAATGGCTTTGGCTGTCTCTATATCCTTGATTATATCCTCTACCGGTCTGAGTTCGAATTTCTGTGCCTTGTAAACCGGACAGAATTGACATCGGTTCCAGGGACAATTTCTGGTTACCCTTATCAATAATGAATAGGCTTCACTAGGCGGCCTAATTGGGCCTAGCTCAAAAGAATAGCTGGCTAATTTTTTTGTATCGATACGAAAATTTAAGTCCATGATATTTGCTTGTGTTTAATTTTAAACTTTATTGGACGAAATTTCCAATTAATGGACTCTTAATTTATGAAATGTTAATATTTGATAAATTGGAGGCAGGTATTTCCATTTCAGTATTAAGATAGTCCAAATGGTTAACCTCAACGAAGTCAAGGTAGTTTCTTTCGATGCCGAAGGTACACTAGTAACGCCAGACTTTAGCTATGCCGTCTGGTTCGAAGCTATTCCTGAACGCTATGCTGAGAGGAATGGTATTGATTTTGAGCTGGCTAGGAAGGCTATTGAGGAGGAATATCGGAAGGTGGGAGACCAGAGACTGGAATGGTACGATGTTAGATATTGGTTTAACAAGCTTGGTTTGGGCACGCCTGAACAAGTTTTGGAGAGGTGTGAGAGTAAAGTGCGGTACTATCCAGAGGTTAAAGAGGTGCTGGCTTCTTTAAGTGAAAGGTATAAACTTGTTGTAGCTTCTGGGTCAACGCGAGATTTTCTGCATCATCTTCTACAGGACATTGAGCCTTACTTTACCAGGATTTTTTCCTCGCTCACAGATTACAAGCAGCTGAAGACATCCGAGTTCTACTTGAAAATGTGTCAGACAATGGAAATTAAGCCTGAGCAGGTAGTGCATGTTGGCGATAACTGGCAGTTCGATTTCATTGCTCCAAGTGAGGTAGGTATCCAAGCCTTCTACCTTGATAGGAAGCGACAAATGAAGTATAGGAAGTCTTTGGCTAACTTATTTGAGTTGACAGACCAATTAACGGGATTAGAGTGATTGGGATTTCTCCCTGCAGAATTGTCACTCACGTGTGGCTGGGCACAGTAAGGGCAAGCCTCTAAATTTCATAGCCTTTCCACTTTAACTTGAGGGAGAAGCCTTTCTACGTCTTCCCGGCGGCAAAGCTCGGTGCCGGGGGTTAAGGTGGCTGCTGTTCCTGCTGCTGCTGCCCATTGAGATGCTTCCTCAATCCCATGTCCCTGGCTTAGTTTTAGCACCAGTCCAGCGATAGCTGAGTCACCGGCACCTACGGTGCTACGAATCTCTACTTGAGGCGATGTCACCTTTAGGACCTTTTCCTTGGTGGCGACTATAAGTCCATCCTTGCCTCGGGAAATTGCCGCAACCTCGATGCCTTTGCTAACTAGAGCCTTCGCAGCCTCAATAATTGCCACTTCATCTCTTAACTGTACTTCGAGCAACTCCTCAGCTTCATGCACATTTGGTTTAATGACGTTCGGTTTAGCCCTTATTCCCTCTTTTAACCATTTATTATCCGAATCAAGCACGGTTTTTATACCGCTCTTCTTAGCCTTCTCTATTAGTTGCCGGTAGATGTCAGCAGGTACTCCTGGAGGAACACTGCCAGCGAGTACCAGGAAATCAGGTTTTGGTTTGATGCGTGTTATTTTGTCTATTAACTTTCCGAGTTCGTCTCTGGAAATATTCGGTCCTGGAGCGTCGATTCTAGTTTGGCGGCGAGTTTTCAAATCAGTGATGATGAAGTTGCTCCTTATTTCCCCCTTGATTGGCGTGAAGCCGAAGGGAACCCCCTGTTGTTGAAGAAGATGCTTTAGTGTTTCGCCGTCAATGCCGCCTATGAAACCATAAGCGATTGTCTCACCACCGAGCTCGTGGACGACCCGGGAGACGTTGATCCCTTTGCCACCGGGGTCTCGGCGCAAGCTAGTCCAACGATTGGCTTCATCTACCACCAATTCCTCAACGGTAACTATCTTGTCCAGGCTCGGATTCAAAGTCACCGTGGCAATCATTTTACCTTTTCCACTTTTAGCAGATTGGTGCTGCCGGAAATGCCTATAGGTACACCTCCGGTGATAACGACCAAATCACCATCCTGTGCTAATCCAGTTCGTTTGGCTACTCTAGCGCCTCGGGTGAATAACATGGCTATTTTTGAAGGTTCGGGGATTTGAAAGGCGCGTACTCCCCAGGATAGTGACAATTGCCTCTGGGTTACTTGACTAGGTGTAATAGCTAAAATTGGTACTTTTGGGCGATATTTAGCCACACGTCGTGCAGTGCTTCCTGATGAAGTGAAGGCAATGATTGCTGCTGCACCCAGTTGATAAGCAGTATGACAGGCAGCGTAACTTATAGCATCCTCTGTTTGAGGTTGGAGGTCTTTCCCTTTATTGGTCAGAATTTCTTCGTATGGTAAAGTAGCCTCCGCCTCCAGAGCAATCTGTGCCATCATAGATACAGCTTCTACCGGATAGTTACCAACAGCGGTTTCTTCTGATAGCATGACAGCGTCGGCACCGTTAAAGATAGCGTTTGCCACATCAGAAACCTCAGCACGCGTGGGACGTGGTGCATTTACCATCGACTCCAGCATCTGAGTGGCCACAATGACTGGCTTTCCCAAGCGGTTGCACTTCTGGATGATTTCCCTTTGAACTATTGGCACCCTTTGTATAGGAATCTCGATGCCAAGGTCGCCACGGGCGACCATAGCGCCATCAGCGGCCTCCAGTATTTCATCGAGGTTGTCCAGAGCTTCGCTCCTCTCAATTTTTGCAATAAGCGCTGTGGCCTTTTTCCTTTTTCGGAGAAAGTTTTTAACCTTGACAACATCGTTGGCCTCTCTAATAAAAGATAAAGCTATGAAATCTACATTATGTTTCAAGCCAAACAGGAGATGATTCCAGCCCTCATCTGTAATTGTGGGGGCGTCCCAGTTTATGCCTGGGATATTTATACCTTTATCATCACCAAGCTTGCCGCCAGTTACTACCTGGCAGGTGACTTCAGTTTTGCTTGTGGCTGCTACTTTTAGCTCTATGGCGCCATCATCGAGGAATATCATGTCGCCGGGCTTGACGATGCTTGGCAGGTAGGTCAAGTCTACGGATACTCTGTGTTCGTCTCCTAGAATTTCTTTCGTGGTGAGGATGATGTCGGCGTTTTCTTTAAGTTCAATGCTGTCTCTCTTAAGCTTGCCGGTTCTATTTTTGGGTCCGGGCAAGTCCTGCATTATAGCTAGTGGTACACCGGCTTGCTTAGCTGCTTTTCGAAGAGCTTTTATGTAGCTCGCGTGCTCCTTATGAGTGCCGTGGGAGAAATTGATTCTAGCTACATCCATGCCAGCTTGAAGCAGCTCTTTTATCATCGGGGCTAAGCTGGTATTCGGCCCAATAGTGCAGACTATTTTTGTCCTACGGTATGGATTATATGTGATATCGAGAGACATTCTACCTTTTCAGTACTTCAAATACCAGTTCTCTGGCACCACAGTTAACTCATAAGCCTCAATGCCAAGTTTGCGATACCAGGAAACTGCATATTTTGTAGCTATCTCGGCCAGCTCCTTTAGTCTGTCAGCGGCAGTTGTTGATAAGAATTTTACTCGTTCCTTCTTGTCTGTAAAATGTATAGCTTCTTGCCAGATAGCGCGCCCGCCGAGAAATCCAGAGGCACCTGCCTGGCAAGCGATTTCCACTTCCTTTCGAAATGTTTCATAATCTACACCCGCGCTTAAGATAACCCAGGGCACCTGGGAAGCCCCGTCCAGTTGTCGACAATACTGAATAAGTTTTGCTCTGTCTGTTTCGTATTTCATGTCGGCAGGAAACTCCGCTTTTAGTACGTCAATCGGCAAAGACGAAATCTGGCGGGCAGTTTCAATCACCAAACTTGGTTTCCGAGCAGCGAATTCGGGCGTTCCGGTATCTTCGCCCTTTATTGGGTATGTTTTCGGTTCAACAAGGAAAGGAATGTCGTACTTTAGGCATTCTTCTGCTACTGCCTGTATTGTTTTTAATTGTGTATTGGCAATTTCAGTCAAATCGGGTCGGTAATAGACCAGGAGCTTAACCGCTGAAGCACCCATGCGTTTGATTTTTTCTATGCTCCAGCCATTGAGTAAAGTGGTTATTCGTCCTCGTGGTTCACTTTTGTAGCCAGTAGCTTCGATGCTGACCAATAAGCCAATGTGCCCGGGGAGGACTCCTCCAGAGATGCATTGGGCGGCACCGTAATTAGGGTCTAGCAAAACGGCGCTGGCGTGGGTGGCTAAAGCAGCACATAATTCCAGCTTGTGTTCAACAATTTCCTGATAATTAACATCATCATCAAGCTGCTCTTTTTCAATCATAGTCTTGAGGGAGCCTCTATGGTCCATGGCGCAGATTATGAAGATTCCTTCAGGCGTCGAAATCTGCTGCAAACCCCTGATTTTGCCAATACCTAGCTTGGTCATTCTGCTTTATTCCCGTTTGTGACTTCCTGTGGTAAGAATATAGCCTTTTGCTCTTTGTAAAGCAAGTTCGAGTGTATAGTGAAATACATGAGCAGTGGAAGAGCGTTCGACAGGGCTGGAGTGAAGCCACAAGGGGACTTTATTGGGTGTTGTTTTTAGCCTGGCGCGTGTACTCGCATAATCATATTCCAGCTCATTTCTCTCCGTTGACCTCAAATTGTGGTAAAATAGGATGAAATTCTTAGATTTGGTGTCAACATGTCAATGCCATTGGTTAATGAAGAGGGGACTTCGAATATGAACTCGATTGCTTGTGGCAAGTTAACCTGGATTTATATTGAGAAGCCGACTAAGCAGGATGTGGATTATTTGGCTCAGAACTTCAACTTTCATATACTCAATCTAGACGACGTTTTGAGCCGAGTGCAACGCCCAAAAATCGATGAGTATCCTGACCACCTTTTCATCGTACTTCACTTTCCTGTATATAACAAGGGGAATCGGGTGACCACACCGAGTGAGGTGGATATATTCATCGGCGAGACTTATGTGGTTACCATCCATAAGTCGGGTGATTTAAAACCATTGGCTAATTTTTTTAATGAGTGCCATGTTGACGAGGGAATATGTAATGCCTATATGAGTCGCAGTTCGGGCTTTCTTCTCTACCATATATTGGATAGGTTAGTGAATTATTGTTTCCCGATTCTTGACAAGATTGTAGACAATGCTGAGAAGTTGGAAGACCTTATTTTTGCCAGGCCGGTTCCAGAGACAGTACATGAAATCATGATGATCCGGCGGGACCTCATCTCTTTCCGTCGC
>Ga0315289_10010429_pt1 | contig 13304 bp, 14 predicted proteins | sample YL17G11_40_MG_FD_203452 | JGI IMG/M metagenome (GOLD analysis project Ga0315289, IMG submission 203452) | Sediment microbial communities from Yellowstone Lake, YNP, Wyoming, USA - YL17G11_40 | ecosystem: Environmental > Aquatic > Freshwater > Lake > Sediment | place: USA: Wyoming | collected...
ATCGTTTAAGGAGGATTCGTGAACAACTTCTCGGATATCCTACAAAAAGCCCTTGAGGCTAAAAGCCTAGTTGATTTAATTGTGGCCATTGCCCAGGATCTGAATGATTCTTATCCACCTGTTATCCCTACACCTGTTGTTAAACCTAAACCAAAACCTATTCCACCGCCTGTGCCAGAGACAGAAGAAGTGGAAGAAGTAGAAGAACCGGAACCGGAAGAAGAAGAAGAAGAAGAAGTAGAACCGGAAGAACCAAAAACAGAAGAACCAAAACCGGAGCCCAAAAAATCAAGCACAGAAGATATTTTATACTTCCCCGTTGGAAATACATCCACAATTGATACGGTATACTTACACCCCTCTATTCAAGACGCATTAACCAAGGGCTTAAAAATATGTAAACAAAAAGGATATGATGTTATTGTTTGTGAAACATATCGGACACCGCAAAGGCAAGAAAAACTATATGCCCAAGGGCGAACAGAACCAGGATCAATTGTCACCCAAGCTAAAGCCTATCAATCTTTTCATAACTACGGCTTGGCTGTAGATTTAATGTTACGGGATGGGTCAACAATTACTGATAGTATTGCGAGTATATTTGAGAATTTAGGGTTTGAATGGGGCGGGCGATGGAAAAGCTTTAAAGACTATCCCCATTTTCAAATGTCTTCTGGTCGGACTATAGAACAAATTCAGGATCTTTATCAAGAGGGTGGTATGGATTTGGTTTGGAAAATAACATGAAAAAGGTTTGCATTTTTATTTAACATTTCTTCTCTTTTATTTTTTAAGTTAAACTACTATTAATTTAATTAAGAATACCCCAAAAAAAGGAATATAAATGAAAACCGCATTAATCACCGGAATAACTGGTCAAGATGGTGCCTACCTGGCTAAATTCCTTCTAAATAAAAATTACGTTGTCCACGGAATAAAACGTAGAAGTAGTTCCTTTAATACAAAAAGAATAGACGATATTTATAAAAATGAAAATTTTAAGTTACATTTCGGTGACTTAAACGATTCTTCCAGCTTGACAAGAATTGTACATGAAACCCAACCGGACGAGATTTATAACCTGGGCGCACAAAGCCATGTCCAAGTAAGTTTTGAAACCCCGGAGTATACTGCCAACGTGGACGGTCTTGGGGCATTAAGGCTTCTTGATGCAATCAGGCAGGTTAATAAATCTATAAGATTTTACCAAGCATCCACAAGTGAGATGTTTGGTAATGTTGTTGAAACCCCACAAACAGAAAAAACTCCTTTTTATCCTAGAAGCCCCTATGGTGTAGCCAAGCTTTATGCCTATTGGATAACTAGAAACTACCGAGAGTCTTATGGGATACATGCCAGTAATGGGATTTTATTTAACCACGAAAGCCCCATTAGAGGGGAAACCTTTGTAACTAAAAAAATTACCCGCTCAGTAGCTAGAATAAAATATGGCCTGGAAGACTGCATCTATTTAGGGAATTTGAATGCAATGAGAGATTGGGGCCATGCGAAAGAATTTGTCGAGGGAATGTGGTTAATGCTCCAGCAAGAAGAACCAGATGATTACATTTTAGCTACAGGTAAAACAACATCTGTCAGAGATTTTGTTTCAATGGCGTTTAATCATGCGGGTATTTCTGTAAAGTTTGAAGGAGAAAATTTAAATGAATTTGGAATCGACCAAAAAACGGGTAATATTATAGTAAGAGTAGATCCCAAATACTACCGACCGGCTGAAGTTGATTTTTTGCTCGGTGATCCTTCTAAAGCAAAAAGGATACTGGGGTGGGAAGCTAAAATCTCGGTAGAAGAATTATGCAAAGAAATGGTCGAATATGATTTAAGGAAAGTTAGTGAAAAAATCAGATAAAATATTTGTAGCGGGGCATAACGGCCTAGTCGGGAGTGCCTTAGTAAGAAGGTTAACCCAAGGAGGATACTCTAATTTAATTTTACGAAATAGAGCCGAATTAGATTTATTGGATACGGTAGCGGTTAAAAAGTTTTATGCGGAAACCAAACCAGATGTTGTTATTCTTGCGGCTGCAAAAGTAGGCGGAATCTTTGCCAACAACACATATAGAGCGGATTTCATTTACCAAAATTTAACTATACAGAATAATGTTATTTGGGGTGCTTTTGAAAACAAAGTAAGGAATTTAGTTTTCTTGGGGTCTTCTTGCATATACCCGAAGTTTGCACCACAGCCTATTAAAGAAGAGCATTTGCTTACAGGGGAGCTTGAGATAACTAATCAGCCATACGCTATAGCAAAAATAGCTGGACTAGAATTGGTTCAAAGCCTTAGAAAGCAATACGGTTGTAATTATTTTTCAGTAATGCCTTGTAACTTATACGGAAAAAACGATAACTTTGATTTACAAAACGCACACGTTCTTCCTGCCTTATTAAGACGTATCCATGAAGAAAAGTTAAAAGGGAGTAAAGAATTAATAGTATGGGGAACGGGAACACCTTTAAGGGAGTTTTTATTCTCAGATGATTGTGCGGATGCGATTGTATTTCTTTTAGATAATTTAGAAAATCTTAATAAAAAAATTAAAGATTTTTCTCATATAAATATCGGTTCTGGACAAGAAGTAAGTATTTTAGAATTAACAAACATGTTAAGTGATGTAATTGGGTTTTCTGGAAATATTAAACACGATCTATCAAAACCAGACGGTACGCCGAGAAAGCTTATAGATAGTTCTTTTATAAACAAATTAGGTTGGGTTCCTAAGACTCCATTAAAGGTTGGGCTGGAAAAAACATATAATTGGTATGAGGAAGATTTAAAACTTGAAGGTATTTCAATACTCATCCCAACGAGAAAAAGACCGAAAAATCTACATAGGTTTGTTTCAACAATAAATGCTGTTACTACTAATCACAAAAATGTTGAAATAATTTTCGGTGTAGACAAAGATGATACTTCAAGTATATTTGCATTAAATTCTATAAAAAATACATCGAAAATAGACGTTCGTTGTGTTGTCGTTAACCCATATAAAGACGGCGGTATTAATCTTTCATATATCTGGAATCAATGCTATGCCGCAGCTAAGTATCCAATTATCGGATATTTTGGTGATGATGTTATATTCAAGACAAAAAACTGGGATCTTGAGGTAGGAAAAGAATTTAAAAAGGATAAATGCATTCTTTTGTCATGTAATGATGTCCATCTATGGTGTGGAAAAGAATCTATTTTATTTTTTACACATAAAAAAGTTCATGAAAAATTTGGATTTTACTTAGATGAAACCTTCCGCAGAAATTGGTCGGATACTTTCTTAGATCGTATTTTCAGAAGTGTTAATAAAATAAGATACAGACACGATATAATTACAGAACACCTTAGAGAAAAAGATGAGATATACATGCGGATGGAGCATCTTAAAGACGAAGACCATAAAAAAGGGAATAGCTTAGAAACACGAATGAAAATTAAAAAGTATTCAAATATGCTATTACATCTTAAAATATAACATATTTTTTAAGATAGTCTTAAAGAATATTTGGAGGAAATATGTTTATTGCATTGTTATTTAATCGACACAAAGGAGTAACCTTAATGTCAAACATATGCGTGGCAATCACTAATTATGGTTTTTCAGATAACGCAGATTTGTTAAAAAAAGAATTCTCCGCGCATTTATCTACAATACTTATTGATTCTAGTTCGCCTAACCCCCCAATTAGCGCAGATTTGAAGATTGATAACACATACTATCCCGGCCTTTGGAACGCTGCCGTTAAGTATGCTAATGAAAATAATTTTGAATGGTTGATGTTTGTAGCTTCCGATCTCCGAATACCAAATGTTAATCTCCTTTGTGCTAAAGCCGTGGAAGCCACAAAAGATGATTCTATAGGGGTTTATTCTCCAAGCTTGGAGATTGGATCTCGTCTATCTTTTAAGGACTGCTTTAATGGGGCTACAAACGCCCTTAGAGAAGTATGGGCGGTTGAAGGTTTCTTTTTCTTAGCTAGGCTTTTCATTTTAAAAAATATTTATCCCATTTCAATAGAAAATAAATATGGGTATCTAGTTGATACCGCCACATGCTACATGGCGCATGATATGGGGTATAAGGTGGTGGTTGATGATTCAGTTACAATTTTCCACCCAGTAAGACTAGCAGAGCATAGCATTGATGTGTTAAAAGCTTGGGAAATGGGGTCTGAATATTATAAAAAAGTAAAACAAAAGGGGGCAATATGAAAATTGATCTAGGTTGCGGTCGAAATAAACCTGTAGGCTATTTTGGGGTGGATTGTCAAGACTTTCCCGGTGTAGACCTAGTTTGTGATGCTAACGAAATTTTGCCGTTGCAAGACAATATAGCTGACGAGGTGAGAGCATTTGATTTTTTGGAGCATGTCCGCAACGACTGTAGAATTCATATTATGAATGAAATATGGCGCATCTTAAAGCCAGGGGGAATTTTAATAAGTAAAACCCCGTCAACAGACGGGAGAGGTGCATTTCAAGATCCTACACACTATTCTTTTTGGAATGAGCAGTCTTTCCTTTATTATACTAATGACACATACCGCGCACTATACAAAAGTATAGTAGCTAAATTTGAAATTATTTCTATCTCTACTAAAGAATCTGATGTCATTAAAGTATTAGCAACATTGAAGGCCATAAAATAATAAACAAAATATAAGGAGTAAATAGTATGCACAACTCTTTTTTGGTAGCAAAAAAATGAAAATAATAGTCTACTAATGCTAATGAATGATACACAAATCGAAACCCTTGTTGTTCTTCCTTTTGCTGGCCGATTTGGAAATATGTTTATTCAAGCAATAAATTCTCTTTCTCTTGCGATAAAATACAATATTCCAAGCATACACTTTCCAAATAATTTTTCTTTTTTTCTCAATGAAGGAAAAATAAAAAACACTAAACTTTCTTTGAAATCTTGTGAAACTTGTGAAATTTGTGAAACAGAAAATGCTTTTTATGATACTTTTTTTTATAAAAAGCAAAAAGAATATTATGAACATACTTTGTCTTACTATGAATGTGCCAAGTTATTAAGCGGTCTTTTAAAATTCAGAATAGATGCAATCCCAGAAAAGGGAAATATCTTACATATTCATTTCAGATCTGGAGATGTCTTTAAAGAAAACCCACACCCAAAATATGCACAGCCACCTGCATCCTTTTATAAAAAAATAATTTCTCAAGAAACTTGGTCAGAAGTTGTACTTGTATATGAAAATGAAAATAATCCATGCATTTCTGAAATTAAAAAATTTTTAAATAAAAATAACATACTTTTTAGAACACAATCTTCAAGTATGCTTGATGATATAAACGAAATCCTTCTTGCTACATCTTTAATAAGTAGCAACGGATCATTTATACATCCAATGATTAATATTTCAAAGAATTTAAAAAACTTATATTATTTTAATAGCTGGTCTTACAGAAAAGATATAAACATACATAAATACGAAAGTAATAAATATATTTCTTTTTGGGAAAATACAAAAGAACAAATAGATATAATGTTGACTTTTTCCAGATATCTTGATTACCAATAATATAAGTGAGGTAGAACAATCAACAGGATCAATAGAATCAATAGAATCAATGATTAACAACCAGAATATAAAATAAAAGCTATAAGGATATCTATAGCCAATGAGTATACAGTCGATGTTCTACAAATTTATCGGCTTCAACATTAATTTGTATATCTTCGGGGTGTATAAGCGGAAAATCTAAAACGCTATCAAGATAAAATTTCAAATGATGATCTTTTTTCTTTGTATGGGTTGCTCTTTCATCAAACCCGGTATTTCTAACTAAATTGGTTGATGGAGCAATACAAATACCGTTATTCTTCCATATAGAGAATGACCATCGATATCCCCAAGAAATTACTTTGTTTGAAAAAGTATTATTAAAAATTTGTGTCCAAGCTCGCCTATTTAACAAACCATCCTTAAATAATTTTTGTAAGCAATCCCAATCGGGCGGCATACCCCACCCAGACATATGGTGGTCATATAGATCCCAAGCACGTTTCCAAGTAGCCCACCCCCAGTAATGCCCCATTTTTGTGAAAAAGTAGCTAGTATCTATTTTATCTTCTCTGTAGTTGTTTCCGGAAATCATCATAATTTGATGATTGTCTTTATATCTTTCCAGTAACTCCCCACAAAAAGGAAAAAAACTTTGATTGGCAACACAATCGTCTTCTATAATAATAGCGGTATCTACTTCCGGATAAGAAAATGCCCAAGTTATTCCTGAAGAAACTCGATCCTTGCACCCCAAATTGGTATCTGAAAAATTAGTGTGTACTTCACAAGGCCAATCGATCCCAGATAAAACAACATTTTTTGTTTCATTACACACTATAGCTTCTTCATTACTCCTTGGCCCATCTCCGACAACAAACAATTTAGTAGGCTTGTATTGTTTAATGGATTCAAAAGACTCTTTTGTTAAATCCGGTCTATTGAAAATTACAAAAATTACCGGTATTTTTTTCAACTCTTTTGACATTAATTTATCCTTGTGGGTTGTACCTACATTTAATATAACCAAAGGAAAGCATATGTTTTTAAAACAATTAGGAATTAAAGACAACCCTGTAATATTTGATATCGGATGTAATAACGCGGTAGAATTAGATGTATTTTTTGCGGTTTTCAAAAACCCTACAGTTTTCTGTTTTGAACCAGATCCACGAGCAATCCAAAGATTCAAAGAAAAAAATAAAGAGAGAAAGAATATTTTTTTAATAGAAAAGGCGGTTGGAGATACTGATGGGTTAATCCCTTTTTTTCAAAGCGATGGGACATTATATAACGTACCTAATTGGGATCAATCAGGATCAATTAAAAAGCCGATAGAAAACGAAATACATAAGGTTTGGCCTAATCTGGAATTTAAGCAAAATCCTGCAACAGTACAATCAATTAGGCTGGATACCTTTTGCCAGCAAAACAATATAACAGAAATTGATCTTATATGGATGGATGTGCAAGGAGCCGAATTAGAGGCTCTGTCCGGTGCAACAAATATACTAAAAAATACTAAATATATTTATACAGAATGTCCTATAATTAAGATGTATGAAAGTGATAGCGACACTGAAAATGTTTTAAATATGCTTCCAAACTTTTCAAAAATATTCGAGAAAATAAAAGAGAATAACGTTGAAAAAGACATCTTATTAAGAAATAATAAAATATAAAAGTATTATATTAATAGTAGATAGACGATTCCCTTCTGATATTCAAAAAATCCACATTGTTTGTAATTATTCTAAATTATACATTTGGGGATTTTTATGAAACCACACATGTCCGAAGAAGAAATAATTTTCTTCTCAAAATTTCTACAAAAAGAAGTATCTTACATCGAGTATGGTTGTGGGGGAAGTACAGTTTACGTTGAAGATAAAGTAAAAAATATAATATCTGTGGACACAGATATTGCTTGGGTACAAAAAATAAAACAAGAAATAAAAAGTACAGAATCAAAGATCATCGAGTATATAGATATCGGAGAGATAACAAGCTGGGGTAGGCCAAAAGATTTTACTGGGTTTAAAGAATACTACAAATATGTAACAAAGCCTTGGGTTTTAGCTTCAACATATAATATTGTCCCGGGACTAGTTCTAATAGATGGTAGATTTAGAGTAGCTTGTTTTCTTTTCAGTTTAGTATGTGCAAATGCGGGAACAAAAATTTTAATGCACGATTATGTGCTTAGAACAGAATACCATATTATAGAAAATTTTTGTTTGCCTTATTTGAATTTTGAAACTTTTGGAGTATTTGAAGTACCGAAAAAAGAAGTAATGGATATATCAAAAGTAACTGAAACCCTTTTAAGCTATATTTACGATTATAAATAGGAAAAGGAAAAAGACAAAATAGGAGTTACCATATGAACAAGTGGTATCCTGAACAGATCAAAGTACCTGAGTTAAGCCAACAGGTATTCTTTATGAAAACGCTAGTAAAAACAATAGTTGATACTTTGGTTAAAAAAGATTTACGATACGAAGAAGTTGTTAAAAATAAAATATATAGAAAAATAAAAGAATAGACTAATGATCTGCTTTAACAATATAGAACAAATAGTCGGTATCTGGAAATCTGGTTTGGGAAATCAAATGTTTCATTATGCTGGTCTGCGCGGAATAGCCAGCACAAAAAACTATGAGTTTTGTATTCCCCCAAATACGCTTTTAGATGATTTCTTCACCCTTAAGGGTGCTACCTATGGTGTCCTTGAAAAAGAATACCAGGCTAAAAATTTGTTCGATACCTTTCCCTATAACAAAAACTTTATAGATAATTGCCCAGACAATGTTAGTATTCGTGGGTATTTCTTTTCAGAAAGGTATTTTGAGCATATTAAAAAAGATATAAGATCCGATTTTACATTTAAACCGGAAATCTTAAACACTTGCTTAGAAATAAGATCGAAGTATTCTTCGCCAATAGTCGCCATACAAGTTCGTAGGGGTGATTACGAAACATCTTCTGATTTACTGTGTTGTCATAAAAACTACTACCTTAATGCGTTAAGTATTTTGGATTCCAAGCTTGGTTCTAATCTCCCTGTATTAGTGATAAGCAACGATCCTGAGTGGTGTCTAGATACCTTTGAAGGTGATAGATTTATTTTCATTGTTGATTCTGACGAAAGACAGTCTTCCAGCAAAGAACCAAAATCTTATAGTTATTTAGAATCAATTGAACAAAAGCATCCCAATCGAAAAATTATTTATGTTCCGAATTTTGGCTACAGCATGTGCCTTATGACACTTTGCGATCACTTCATAATATCCAATAGCACTTTCGGAGTTTGGGGGGCGTGGCTTGCAAACAAAGGCTTTGTCATCCACCCTACAAAAGTATTCAAGCATATACCCATAGAATACTACCCCAAGTATTGGAATTGGATGAATCTTCGTGGATGGTAAAAAGAAAAGGGAAGAAAAAGGAAGAAAAGGAAATATCCTATGATCGGCTTTAATATGATAGGAACGGATGGGTTAGGAAATCAAATGTTCAGGTATGCCGCAATTCGCGGAATTTCTGCCATAAAGAACTATGATTTTTGTATCTCTGAAAACAATAAGCTAAAATCTTGTTTTAATATGGGCAATACGGTTTTCAAAGACCTCCCTGATCATTACCCTGCGTATATCCAAAAAAATTGGACATATGATTTAGAATACATAAACGAATGCCAGGATAACTCTATTTTATTTGGCTGGTTTATGACAGAAAAGAATTTCAAGCATATTGAAAAAGAAATAAAAAAAGATTTTACATTTAAGCCCCACATTCTAGATTACTGTAAAGATTTACGAAAAGAGACAAGTGGAGAAGTTATCGCTATCCATATTAGGCGTACAGACTACCTAAAGCATTTAGATTTTTTTGGGTACTGTTCCCTGGATTATTACAAAAGAGCATTAGACGAAATGCCTAAAAATCTACCAGTTTTTATATTTTCAGACGATCCTCTTTGGTGTGCCAAGCAAAGTATTTTTTCCGGAAATGGAAACAGATTTAGATTTGTTTCAACTGAAGAAAATTTATCCAAATACCAAGATGTTATTGTGGTTCCCGATGATACTTACAACTTATGCTTTATGTCATTATGTAATTATTTCATTATAGCAAACAGCACATATAGCTGGTGGGGTGCGTGGCTTGCAGAAAATAAGAAGAGAGTGATCGCCCCGAAGTTTTGGTACTCCCCCAGAACAATAAAGTATGGTGTGAAACAAAACAGGAAAGTTATATCTGAAAAATCTGATGCTGTTATTTTTTCGTTTGATAGCCTGGATGATAAGGACGTTGTCCCGGATTCTTGGGAAAAAATAAAAAACTAGATAATTTGACGATTAGATAATTTGGAATTTCTTATCTATTTGGCTTTCACCCTTTATACCCAAGCAATTAAAAATTTCATTTAAGTTTTTATATGAATTATCCTCACCCCAAATAGTTTTAGAAAAATCTAACCCGCGTTCCGAAAACAGATCCCAAGTTTCTTTATCCGTGTATAGCTGACATATTTTTTCTGCAAAATCCTCTGCAAAATCTTCTAGGCTATCAGCAACCATAGTACATTCATGAATATCAGCACCCATCCCCTCCGCAGCGATATTCGTAATAACAGAAGGTAGTCCGCATGTCATAGCCGTACCTACCTTACCCTTCATACCTGATCCAAAACGTAAGGGGGCAATGTTAACGCGGATCGCATCCAAGTAGGTTTCTAAATCCTCTACATATCCAACCGTTTTTATGTCATCAGTTTGTAGTTCTTTAACATCCTCTTTCATCTCACCGCCAACAATGTGCAACACAACCCCATGTATCTTTTTCCGCAATATTGGCATTACTTGTTTTACAAACCAAAAAATAGCATCTTTGTTTGGTTGATGGCCCCAAAAACCAATAAATATAATGTCTTTTCTGTTTTCAAAACTATTTTTGTTTCTACGAATTTTTCTGGGGCCAGTTAACATCTTGATATTTTCATTTGTAAATTTCTTGTTTAGATATTCTAATTCAGTCGCGGATACAACTGTGGTCAAATCAGACAAATGAATCATTGCGGATTCTTTTTTAAGATACAGACCAGCTTGCTTTATTTTTTCTTCTCTGGCTTTTCCAGAAAGAAATTCGGCCTCTCTAAAAAAACGGAGATGGTGTAAATCTATGGTATGGAAAATAATCTTGGCATCCGGGATATATCTTTTTATTGCATTTATCGAATAAAACGCAACATCTACGCCACAAAGAAATACAAAATTAAAATAACAAGCTGTTTTCGCCAACAGATTTTCAAACCCGCGATGAAATTTTTGGTCAAGAGAAAGAGAATTAGACATTTCCGGTTGTACTGTTTTAATCTCGATATCTAATTTCTTTAACCGTTCTATATATTGTTTATCCTCTTTTTTATTATATAATGAAACAAAAGTAACATAGAATCCCATATTCTTAAGCATTACCATAAAATTATAGGTATCTATAGAGCCACAACTGTTTAACGCAGGAACAACAGTATCGATGATCAAGATTCTTTTTGAAAAGAAATTAGGATGTATTTTTAAAAAACTAGGTAATACATCGTAATTGTTTCGTAGAAACCAAAGAGCGTATTCAGATCCTTTTTGATATTCTTCAAATAGCTTTGTAGCTAGGGTGCTTCTGTCTTTATTTCTTTTTTCGATGTCCCAACCAATCTTACTTACCTCGTCAAACTTAGCTGTTCTTTTCAAAAAATGATAATGATGTACTACTGCGTCTGTACACCGGATTGCTTGATTTAAATATACCGATTTAGCCCACAAAAGATTATCGCAGCAACAATGGTGGAAATCTAAAGAAAATATTTGACCGCCAATTTTTTCTACGAAATCTTTTCTTATTATGAAATGCTCATTGATATTCCCGTGGTCGTTTGAAACAGTATTGGTATTAAAACTAACTAAAGATTTTTTGGTTTCAAACGAATATGATATCGCACACAACAAGGAACCGGGTGTAAATTCTATATCGTTCGAGGCATAGACTAGAAATTCTCCTGTAGATTCCAAATAGCCCTTATGGACTTTTTGTGGCACTGTTTCATTGCCAGGGTACACTAAAATTTCAAGTAGGTTTTTGGGGTAATCCAAATTAGCTATAGAATTTAAACACCTTTTAAGCCCCTCTTCTCGACCAAGCTGGGGGATTATAATAGATACTTTGGGTAGTTTTCTTTCATTGCTTTTTTCATTACTTTTTTCATTGCTTTTTTCATTGCTTTTTTCATTGCTTTTTTCATTGCTTTTTTCATGCCCCCCAATAAGATCCCATCTCAATTCTTTTTCCCAATCATTTCCATATTTCTTAACCAAAACATCGGTCATTTCGGTTAAAGCCCTGGAATTAAATTCTTGGTAATTGCTTTGGCTTTTATGCCCGAAGTGTGTGACATAAATATTTTGGATCAAATAGGAACCGAAACCTTTCTTGCTTGCTCTGTAGCAGTAATCAAGATCGATACCATAGCCAAGAGAAAGTTTAGAATCTAAAAACCCTATTTTTTTCAAGACATCCTTATGTATGATAGGGCAAACAAATTCAAGCCAAGGAACTTTAGAAATTTTTTCTGTATTGTCTTTTCCTTCCATAAATTTATGGAAAGAGGTAACTGCGGGGGAATAAATTCCAGGAGGCAAAGTTTCTAGAATCTTTTCTAATTCGATTAATCTGGCATAATCAAGATCGATATCATTGTTACATACCATGACCCAATCTGAATCTGATTGCGTTAGAAAAGACATTAAACATCGATTAAAAGAAGAAGTGAAAAATGTTTTATGTTTAGATGAATCGTATACAAGGTAGTTGTGTGGTGCGATATACGATATCAAATTGTTAGTATATTTATTGCTTTTTTCATGATCAAGAATGAAAATATCCATTATTTCCCCTTCACCTTATTTCATCAGTAAAGAAAGTAATAAAGATGTTAAACGTTTTGTAAAATTTTCCATACTCACAAGATTTAAAGAGGATAGACAGGCTTGTTGGCTGTGTTTTAATCTATCACTTCCCCATAGGCTGGCGGCTTTGATTATTGAACCCCTTAATTCTTTGGAAGATGAATAGGAAAAACCCATTCCTTTTGAAATATCAAGTATATCAAAAATACATCCGAATAGGAAAAACATTCATTTTCATAGTAATATCTAAATGGCGGAGTTTTGTGGACGGGAAAAGGAGCAGGATAATATTTAGACAACTCTAATAAAATACTTTTCTCTCGGTTGTGATTACGAGGAATTATATTCGGTTTTTTTTGTTTAAAAATCTGCTCTTTCCTGGCTAATATATCCTCTATATCTGGAATAGAGGAATAATAATGGCCATCAGGGAATGCATGTTTTTGCATAACTACTTTTTCTTCCCGGATACTTTTACTTTTACTTTTTCTTCCACAGCGGGTACTACTTCCGGCCTATATACCGTATTTTCGACAACCACTTTAAAAAGCATATCAGAATACAATTGTACCTTTTGAGTGTAGAAATCCACTGAAGGCAAAATAACTTTCTTGAAAACCTCACTGTCTCTGTATTCACCTAAAAGTTGAAGAAGATTAGTTAGTCTTTCTTCGTGTTGAGCAAGAACCTTCAACAAAGGCTTCATACTATCCGTTACCCATTTAGTTTCCATACGCTTCTCCTTCTTCTTGTTAAAATAAATACCGTAATATATCTTATCCACCACAAACTTCC
>Ga0315289_10010431_pt1 | contig 13302 bp, 10 predicted proteins | sample YL17G11_40_MG_FD_203452 | JGI IMG/M metagenome (GOLD analysis project Ga0315289, IMG submission 203452) | Sediment microbial communities from Yellowstone Lake, YNP, Wyoming, USA - YL17G11_40 | ecosystem: Environmental > Aquatic > Freshwater > Lake > Sediment | place: USA: Wyoming | collected...
GATGGTCATGCTGGAGAGACATTCTCGAATGCGCACGGTCCACCTCCATCGGAATTTGCTGAGCAAAGCATAGCGGGTGGCGCGGCGCAAGTCAATATCCGTGACCGCGAATGAGCCCGAGACCGCCAGGGGCGGGGGGCGTCCGCAAGGGCCTACATGCTGACGGAGATCATGCGTGCTGGAAATCTTCGGGCCGTCCAGATTCTCCTTGGACACAAGTCCGGAAGAATCACGGAAATCCATTCTCACCTGGCCGATAGGTATCTCCAGGCGGCCGTGAACAAGCTCCCAAGCCCGAATTTGGGCACAAACTTGGACACAACGGCGGTTTTGCCGGGTCGCTTGATAGCGCGAAAATTTACCCTAAACGTCCCCAGGTCTTTTTTAGATATCTTAGCTTCCCCAACCCCTCCTCGAATTTAGGAGGGGTTGCCGGTTGAGGGTTTGGGAAGAGGAATCGTGGGAGATAATTTGCCAAAGACGCCTCCCCCTCTATCAAAATTTCTTAACCCCCTATAGTCCCCCTTTGTTATTAGGGGACTTAAGGTAGGCGTCTTTGGAAAGGATGGGCGATAGAGGATTTGAACCTCTGACTCCTACCGTGTGTAGGAAGCTACGCTCAAAGCGAAAGCGCATAATATAAGGGACTTCCGTTGTAAATCCGGGACCGCCTTTATCCATCAAAAGGTTTCGTTTTCTCCGGCCTCCCGCAGGATGGACACCGGACCGAGCAGGCCCGAGTCCAGAAGCGAGGTCGTTTTGGTGATCATGTCGAATCGGAAAGCGCGTCGCCGATCATCTTGGCCGTTTCCGGGGAAGTGGTCGTGCAATTCTGCAGGACGAGGAGCCGGTAGCTCAGGCCGTCGGGAAGTACGATCCGGCCGCCTTCGACCGACATGCGGGTCAGGAGGGCTTCGGTGTTGGCATAGTCGAAATCATAGCCGGGGCCGAGCGCCGGGTCCTCGGCTTTGGGCGGGGCGATGACCGGAGGCCGGTCGCCGAGGTAATAGCAGACGTCGCCGGCGAAGACTCCTTGTTGGAGCATGTACTGGCAGCGCGCAAGGTAGGCGAAGAAGGGCGGCGATTGCTCCCACCAAGTGCTGTTGGCGTTCCAATGCTGGCCGGCGCAAAATTCATAGCCGGGCTTGCCGTCCGAGGGCGGCTGGCAGGTGGCCTGGTGCAGCATGATGGAGTTGATCCCTTCGCCGAAGGCGGCGTCGACGTAGGGCTTGAGGTCGGCCGCCGACAGCGACCAGTGCGTTCGATCGCGCTCCTGCTGGGTGAACGACTCGGCCATGGCCTGGGGCTTGCCGTAAATATGGGCGGCCGAAGCGGTCTGCTTGAGATTGAGCCTCATCAGGGGATCCGCGTTGTAACCGCCGGGGAAATCGAAATGGTGGTTGACCCAGAATTCGCCGGCCGGCAAATCGCAGCGGCCCTCGTTTTTCAGCGAATCCATGGGCGGGATATTGCCCGGGCCGGCCGCCTCGCTGCCCATGCGGATTCCACGCTGGTGGCAGAGCTCGGCGAAATGGCCATAGAAATTTTCGGCCAGACAATCCTCTATAGTGCGGTCGAAATCCTCCTTGAACCGCGCCGTGAATTCGGCGTCGACCACGGTGCGGCCGGCGAGCGCCGGCAGATACGGTTTCAGGTCATAGCCGCGGAAACGGAGGAATTGGGCCGGAAAATCCCGGGTCCAGGTCAGCTTGCCGCATTCCCAGCTGTCCGACCAGAGGTAGTCCAACCGCCCTCCCGCCTTGGCGGCCTCGTCCAGGACCGTTTGGCCGAGATGGCGGAAATGGTCGTCGAGCGCCGCGGGATCCAGGTAATCGATTTGATAGCCGGCCCCCTCGGCGAAGGTGTCGCCCTTCGGGTAAGGATCCCAGAGGCTTCCGGTCAGCGTATATCCGGTCCGTAAAATGATCCAAGCGCCGGCCGGGACGTCCCATTCGAAACGACCATCCGCACTCAACCGGTCGGTCACGTCGACGATCGTTCGGGGATCGACCGCCTTGTGCGGTTCTTCCGGGAAAGCCTGGACCCAGACGTCCTTGTAGTAACCGTCGACGGTCGGGGGCGCGGGAAGCACGCCGCGGAATTTTCCCGGGCCCCGCACTTTGAGTTCGGACTGCACGACTTTCTTCATGGCGTTGTCCGGGGTGACCCAGGGTCCGATCATGACCCAGCCTCCGGCCAGGTTGAAGCCCATCTCGATCTTCAGCCGGGCCGCTTCCTTGACGGCGTGGCGGAAGAGCTCGCGCCTTTCCGGGCCCAGGAATTTCACGCCCGGAAGGGGCGCCAGGCCCGCGTATCCGCCCGTGCAGATCAGGTTGACGCCGCTGATGTCCTTGGCCTTGAACTCCTCGAGATCGCGGGTGATCGCGGCCTTGTCGACGCGGTTGAACAGCCACCACCAATAAACGCGGGGCTTGGCCGAATCGGGTGGATGGAGGAAGCCTGCGTCGAGCCCGGAGGCCGCCGGTTTACAGGCCGTCAGGCAGGCGACGAAAACGATGAAGGCAAGGGCCCATAGAAGACGGGCGCGGAGCGGAGATTGGATGTATGGCCGGATCGGCAAGCGCGGCATGAAGAATTCTCCTCTTCGGTTCGGAACGAACGGACTATAGCTCCCGGCTTCACGCCTTGTCAAGGCGCGCCGGGGTGAACGGGCGGAGCGGAACCTTGTCAAACTCTGTCTCTTCATACCCCGCAGCCATAAAATCGCAGTCCGGAATGTCGAGCCAGGTATTTAGGAAATGCCGGTTCTCCTGCCAGGGTGATAGGAGTCTGCTTTTTCCGTCAACAAGCGTTGACGTGGACTCCAAATTCTAGTAACTTCCAGAGCCGGAACGGGGAAGAGGAAAGGAAGTCAGGAAGGGCTGATGAAGATTTTCATGGCTTTCTGGCCTTGCTCGGAATCAATCGGAGTTGCGGATGAGAAGCTCGACAATATCAGCCGCCCGTTTCAGTATAGATTATCTCGTTATTACGGGGAGCAGGAGTCCATCGTCTTTCGGCCGACGCAAGAGGAATTCTTTTATCCGCACGCTCTTCGGATACCGCTTGTCGCGGTTATTGACATCAGCGCACGGCCGGCGATATATTTCCGACGTGGTAAGGAGGGGAAATTTATCACCGGGAGCGGCTATTCACCACTCCGCACGAAAAGCAATGTTACCTATTATCTTATATTGCATTTCAATCGGGAGAGAATCTTATGAAAAAATCAAGAGAATTAGGTTTCAGCGTAAATTCCATCAATAGCATTCTTAAAGATGACAAATGGGTAGACATTTACAAAAATGAATTTATGTTAAGGTCAGGTGTCCTAAAGTCCAGTTATTTTAAAGATGGATTATTTGAGAAAATTTTAAAATCTGAGCTAGAAATATCCTTGAAAGACGAAATATCGGACGACCCATATTACATTAGAAGCAATATCTCAAAATGGATGCAAATAGCCCACCTAAAATCATTTTCCTTATTTAAACTCGTACCCCTTGTAAATGAACAGTTGGATAGCTCGTTAAAGGTATATAAAGAATATCAAGATGTACCATTAGGACCTCAGGATAAAAATACCCTAGATGCCCTGAATAAAGACGCTGTTGCCAAGTGGAGAGACGGTAATTTATTAATCTTCTTTAGCGAAGCTTCGATAAATAATATCTTGGGATTATATATATCTGAATTATTTTTCTCTGCCGAATCAATGCTAAGAATAATTTGCATAGGGAGTTGTATTGAATTTTCAATAAAAGCAATATTGCCAAATCACATCATTCAACATGAAGAAATCCATAAAACATTAAGAAAACTAGCAAAGGAAGAGTCAGAAAAGGTCAGTTGCCGTTTGTGTAAAATGAACCCTAAATGTCCAAGAATGTCGTCTTATCTAGACTTAGCAAATATTTATGAAATAATTTATCATTTACGTGTCTTAAAAGATTACAAAAGAGAATTTTACTTCAATAACAGCCTCACTGATTTTTTTATAACAATATTTATAGCAAAGGGCTTGGATATTATTTTTATCCTTGATGAAATCATCCAGAAAATATATTCAAACTATTTGATGTCACCTTATTCTCTAAGAAACTTTTACAAACGTGCCATTCAAATAAAAGCATGATAAGCAAACAACATCTAGTCCGCAGATCAACTGGACTGCTCAAAATGACCAAGATTTTCAAGATTAATATGGCCGCCAGTTATCCGCAAGACGTTGGATGCCTGCATCCAGCTCGATTCATGAAGGTATAATTGCAACAAGATGAGCCGAGATCAACGCAAATGTCCAGATACGTCCGAGAGACCTAAAATATTCGCGTCCCTTCATTAAGGAAAAGTTTCAGTTTTTTAGCTGCAATGAACTTTAAAACAAAGGATTTAATATTACTTTTGGATTCCCTGACTATTGCAGACGACACTTTAATTATCCCACAGGCGGTTTAGGAATAGGGCCTGCCAATGATGTTGTTATTTGGACTATTTGTAGCAAAGAATTAATTGATTCCGCATTATTAGTATAAAATAACTTCAATTTCCTTTTGTGAATATAGTTTTTTATTTTTCCGCCAACATTTCTTTTATCCATACAACTTATTAAGCCCCATAATATGCGTTTTATCTCGCTCGGGTCGTCTTCTGTAATATTATTAATAATAAATAATTCCCATTCGTTTGCAGTTTTTACAATTATCATTGGATCTTTAATTTTTTCTATTTCGCCAATTGCCTCTGCCCATTTAAGTAAATCTTTAATAAATTCTTTATAAGCATCTTTTTCTTCCTTCCCAACATAAACAATATCTGTATTAACTTTCTCCGAAGCATCGGATAGCAACAATGAATATTCATCACTTAATAAGGCTTTCCCGGTAGGACTATTTGGATCGATTATCGGGATAATAAAACATCTTTCTTGAGAATAAAGGTACTTTTCAAGCCTAGAATCACGAGAAGTCCGAACCATTTTATAAAAGTACATATTTTCTCCCTTTATATGTGCATATAGCTACAATTCAGAGCCGTAGGAAGTCCGCTCTCTAAAACGGATAAGTCCTCTTCATAATCATTTCTAGTTTTATTATATATTTTTACAATATTTGCTATTAATTCCCGAAATACCTTATTTTTATCAATAAAGAGTTTTCCCTTAATCATTGTTACTGCCTGAATAATCATTTCGTCGATAAAAAACAGTTTATCTAAAACATTTACTACATCAGTCCTCCATTCAGAATAAAATCTATTCAGAAAGAAGAAATAGCTATACAATTCATCTATTGATAGTCCTGTATCCATTAGTGACTTAATAAATATTGCTCTTTCTGTTATATGCCACAATAGATCAGCCTCAGCTTTTCCCTTTTCTGAATAATATTTCTTTTCGTGGCTATCTAGTGCCTTCTTGCCACTAAGAAAACCTCTCGGATCAATCGTATATTTTCCAGATAAAATGCCTGGCAAGAAATGATAATCGGCTATATTTTTATTGCCTTTTTTAAATCGATTTAGCATAAAGACACTAATCGTATTTATGTGTTCTAAAGATTTCTTACTTAAAGATAAATATACTCGATAATTCAAAATAATATTTTTAATTAAATATTTAAAAATGGTATTTCTAACATTAATATTTTCACAAACGAATTTCTTATTTGCTTCCATAAACGCAGTATATCTTTCATACCCATATCTAAGAAAAAATGCATAATCAGCATCTATCCGAGCAGCAATCTCTTCTGGCCGAATTTCTTTTTTTGAATTTATTAATATCTCAATATACCTATTAATTCGATTTTCCTGATCGCGGAATGGTAATAAAGGCTTTTTATTGCTTATTAAAGAAAAGTGAGCTTCAATCCAAGGAAAAGAAACATGATGAAAAATAATATGCTCATAGTAATAATTAAGAACTTCATTGATGATCAATATCTTAGGAGCAATCTTTGCTTTGCCTTTTCTTAAATATGAAGAAAATATATTCCTGATTTGGAAATTTCTAATAAATAAATAAGAAGCAATCTTAGATCGGGATATACAAGAATAATGAGTCCATTCTTCTCTGAATTCTTCAGGAATATTATTTTGTTTAAATAAGTCTATTAATTTTTGAGTCAAGGCGAATTCAGATTGATCCTTTTCATCCGCCATAAAATCCTTAAGCCCATGTGTAAGTCTTTCTTCTGGAATGACTATTGATTTTAGTCCAGTTAGAGCTTTTATCCCCCCGCTATTGTTTTCGTTGTTATTATCGAAAGAAAAAAAGGATATGGACATAGTTAAATTATATAATTATTTTCTACCTAAGCAATAGTGTTAATGAGTCATATGATATAAATGAAATAACGTTTGTATTTTGAGCGTTATCAAGATGATAATTAGATGATATATGGCCACTTATAAACAAATTCAAGAACACGTAAAAGGCCATCATGGATGGACCCCCGAGACCTGCTGGATTGCCGAAGAAAAGCGTGAATATGGCCTCACGACAAGGATTGCTCCTAATAGAAAAGGTGACGGACCTGTAAAACCCTGCCCTCCGGATAAGTTTTCTGCGATTATTGAGGCATATCTGGTATCTTATTGAGAATCAATATTATGCTTTTCTTTGAATATATTCTTGTTTTTGTTGATTGGAATGTTTCGCCGGAAGCATTTCCGCTTGATCCAACAAATTCATAGCAAGACTACTAAGTCGCATATATTCGTATGCCCGAATAGGATCATTTATCTTTGCGTCAGAGGTATGGCTCTTCTCGTTTCTGAATCGGTCTATAGCCATGGTAAGGAATTTTACAGCTTCGTTGAAATCTTTATCGACATTTGGAGCGGCGGCACCCAGGATATGAAGATTTCCCTTCCCAAATGCTTCGGAACCGGTTTCGTAATTCGTCAATATTCTCAACTTATCCCTTACCACTTTGAAGCTCTTTTCAACCGCTTCTGCGTAAGTATCTCTCGAATAAAGGTCTTTGCATTTAGCAAATATTTCTGGGTGCAAATCGCTTAAAATATCATCAGCATGTTTCGCAATACTGTCCATAGAGTTTAATTTGGTTTCTATTTGCCTTAGGAATCTATTCGCCAGTTTTAAAAATTCCTCAACTCCTTCTATGATGCTAATTGCCTCCAACGCGATTCCTGTATAATATAACCAGGAAGCAATACATATTCCTTGTCGCACCGCCTCTGAGTCGCGAGACATTAGGGTTTTCGGCAAACTATTCTTTATAAAATCATTCTTTCCTTTCCCGAATGAATATTTTTCTATCTGATCAAATAGCTTTTTTTCCTTCTCTATTTCTTTATGAAACGTAAATGCAGAAAATATAATAATAACCTCATTACGAAGGGCTTCCGCATCTTCTAATAGCTTCTTTGTTTTTCGCTCGAATTCATCGATAGAAAAAGAATTGCCGAGCAATCTTTCAATTTCTTTTTTTACCTCTTCAGGTTCTCGCTCCTGCCAACCTTCCGGTATTCCTTTAATGCCACCCCACTCTCCGCTAAATCCTTCATATATGGAGGGCGCTTCAAAGTTTTTGAAATACATGCGACCATGCCAACCTGCAAAAGAGCCACTCCATGATCGTTCTATCCGCTCGCAAGCCTTTCGCAAGTTCTCACCTAATTCAATCGTACTTACTCGATCCGAGTGATTTCTTTCGAATTCCTGTATAAGTGATGTCGCCTTTTGAAATATCTCTTGCATATAAGTCCCCATAATAAATCTATATCTTAAGGTTATCAGATAAATTCAGGTTCGTAAAGCATATTAGCTCGTTAAGAAAAAAGGAAGCAGGATTTCCTGGCTCCTTATGTTATTCAGGGGAACCATCAGTTGCCCGGCCAGGTCTTGCACCGTTCCGCGTACTCGCAGTCTTTGTACCAAAAGCCGGTTCTGGGGAAGTGCTAAAAAGCGTCTCCTTTTCTTTTTAATTATAATCCGATATTATGTTATCGGCTTTTAGAGAGAACTAATGATTTCTTTAAAGAAACTGATAAACTGGGCACTTTATGCTTTAGTATTGTTTCTTTTCGCGCTAATAGCTTTTTTCATCTTTTCAAATAAAGCCTTTATCTTGACTGCCCAGACTCTCTCTGATGGGATCATAGCCTTTTTTGGAGCTTTCTTCGCTTTTATTTTTGTAAAATTCTCTGATTGGCTTTCTGTTATCAGAAAAAGCAATGCTAGTCACTTTAACGCTCTAGTTAAAATCGAAAGGCTTCTTAATAGGATAGTATCACGGCTGGAGAGAAATATCCTGCTCTGCCGAGACGACATAAATGCTCTTCGTTCTATGAAGATACTTGTTTGGAACCTGCCGCCTGTGCCGTACAGCTACGAGCTTGGCGACGATGTAAAGAATATAGATTTTATAAATGATTTTTTCACCCTTACCTTAGATATCGAAACTCTCAATAACGATATAAATACGATAATATCCATGTATGAAGAAATTAAAAGCCTGATTATTAACAAGACCGTAACCCCGGAGACATATAAGGCTAACGTTGCATTTTCTACTATGAGGGTAGCGGAAATCATCAAGTTTATGGAGAACTATCAATCAGAGGCGATAAAATTATCGGCGAGAGTCCGAATATTGCTCAAAGAAAGGAAGCAGCGGATATTTCTCATCGGCGCGCTCCCAAAAAAGCATTACGGAAAAGACTTCGATAAATATTTGAAAGAGGAATTGACAATACTGGAGAAAGAGATAGCAATATCTAGACGCAAGTCCCAGGAAGAGATCGACAGGATAAAGAAATCGGAACCGAAAACAGAGCAATAAAAGAGGGCTATAATGGACGAATCGAGGGATTTCATCTGGGCGCAGTATGCCTCCGGGTGGCCGGACTACGTAGACTCCTACTATAAATATGTAGGCACCAGGATATTTAATCTCCAGCTAAGATATTGGGCCGAAGCCCAAATGAAGTTTCAATATCTTAATGACGGGAATTATAAAGTTGAGGAGTTGCTGATAATATTGAATCTTTTATGCTCTAGTTTGGAAACTTTGGCCGGCGTTAATATAAAGCCACCGAAAAGTAATCATACGCCTCCGTTAATCACAATGTATAAAGATACACTTATAAAAGATAGAAGCTGGGATTTGCCGAAGGAAAGACCTGACTTATATACAAAACTCGATGATATGGATAAATTCCACAAGAATCTATGCAAGCATATTCAAATCTCTTCTTCGAGAAAAGAACTACTAAAACAAATAAGCTATGATAAAATCGAAGCCTTTATGGAAGCGACAAAAAAGATCTGGCTTTGGATTCTGGATAAAAATTTCAAAGGAAATATTCCTGAGAGTCAACTCGAGTTTTTCAAATAAGAATCCTAATTTTTTTTACGACAGGTATCAGCCGAAATCCAAATACATTCGAGAAGAGAAAAATCAGTCATTTTCTGTTTGACTCCCTCATCAAACGTTTTCGAACATAAACAATTACGGTATGAATTCTCACAATGCGTGCACTTGGACTCTTTAACCCAAAAAACCGGAGCTATCCATAACTTTTCGCGAGTTACAAGTGCACGGATTTCTTTTTGAGTAACATCTAATTTGGCTACCATAGCATGTTTTCTATTATCCCATTTAAGCGAGTACTGATTATGATCAAGAAAACGTCGCTTGAATACTAGGAGGCCGGACTTTTCAAGAATATCATCGAGAAGCGGATTGTCATTTGCCGAGGGATTATTCTTCTTGAGGGCTTCAGACACATGTTCGCACCATGCTCCGAGATCATCCTTTGAGCGCGGGAGTTTTGCTTCGTCGCTTCGCAACCAAGAACATAAATCGGACGGGTTACCGGCCAACGAAAAGTAGACACTTCGATCCGAATATTGGACGCCAATATTGCATGCAACAACGATAAAAGCGTTTTTCTTACTCCACTCTTCGCAGAGTGTCGCAATAGCATCTTGGGTTTGTTCTGCATTCACTATTGCCTCCGGCCCGCAGTGCATAATAAGAGGCAAGTTTAAGACACGATCTTCATAAACTACATAGACGGATTCTGATGGAACCGTGATTTGTTTCCCCCTGCGGCGGAGCAACTTAACGAGCTCGACCGTGTCGGACTCAATGTATGGTTGCCAGTCCTCATCACCTGCCTTGAACCGATCCAAGGCAATAATGCGGCAAGGATCTGAACAAGCTTCTTTAGGGTGGTAGGAGATTGAAATGCGCACGCCCGCTCCTTGGGATATCACAGGCGGAATATAAGAAGCCAAACCTTCGTCCTCGATATCATCCAGTATCTCCCTGGACGTGTTATCATTTTCTTTTTTTCCACCAAGATACTCTCCTACAAGGCTGTTATCGCGATAGTAGTGGCACAAAAGCTCTTTCCATGTTTCGATGTCGATTGAGCCATCGATCCGCCAAAGTTTTTTATACTTACTCTCCCTTCCGGCCTTCATGATATCTGTGCCGCGACGACGGCTAATGCTAATCTCATCATAAAGCCTAATCGCTCCGTCAATGTGGCAAGACTTGCGATCCGTTCCGATAATGGAGTGAACGAAACGACAACCATATTCGTGCGCGCTAACGCCGAGGCTGGGAATATCGCAAATTTCTTCGCATTCAAAGGTGCGCTGATTATTCTGAACGTACCACCAGAACTCAGTCGCGGAAATTCCATGGAAGAATTTAAGTCGGCCATTAGCCGCATGCTTCGTCACCCCGGATGGTATCTTGGAGAGATCATTGTTGAAGACCGGACCCCACCAGTATTCGAGCTCAAAATGGTCCTTGAGAGTTTTGGCGAGCCCCACCATGTCACGATCCAAGGCAATTCGGATGTCGATATCGGCACACTTGGTAGCGAGATCTTGCAGGCGTCCGAGGAAGGCATTGTTGAGGCTATTCAATCGCGAAAGGGACCTACGGAAGAACGGATGTACGAAGATTAGCAAACCATCTTTTTCGAACACTCCTGGCTTTATGGAATGTAGTTTGCGTAGCGAAATCAGCCCATCCTTGTCAACCTGGCTAAAAATCGCCGGAAACGTACGGGCGGCAAGATCTGCCTCAAGCAGAGCCGCACAGTCGGGAACAAGTTTTTGTTCATCACCTCTTAAATGGAGTCTTAGCAATCGTCTTAGTTCCGCTTCATGAAGAACGGGAACCTCGTTGATCGATCGAGAAAGGCATTCGCGAAAAGCGTGTGTGAGATCTTTCCATTCTGTGTCGTTTTCAGGAATCGACGTTATTCCCGTGAGACGGACTAGCCCTGGCTCAATGAAGAGGCAGAGGCTGCGCGACCATGCTATCGGCCGATGAATATCATGACTCACCAACGAAGGAAGGCCGAAATCCCAGCTCTGTGATAGCCCAGACTCTAAAGCCCGCACTGTGAATTTTTGGTTATACCGATTGATTCGATTGCTATTGAATACCGCGAGCATTTGCTTCATTTCCAATTACCCTCACGAGCGATCAAGCTCGTAATTTCCGTATTGTCTTAGGTGATATAAGTTTGCTTTTTCCGTACGCTTGAGATCGATCCCCTCTGAGCTCCATGACAATACTCCCGCGCCCATAAAAATGTTAAATCCGACTGGTGATCGATGTCAAGAACAGGAAATGGTCGCGAGTCGTCCATCCGAGGGATCTTGTGGAAGATCCTCGCCTCGTCCACTCCGCCCTCGGTCACCAGGAAATGGAGATGCTGGCGTAAAATGATCCGGTCCCCAAATGTCTGAATGGCGGCGATGACGCCGGGCATAAGCTCGTTCCTGGTTACAACCTCGTAATAGACATCCCGATTTTGAGTCTTACATAACGACCGCATTCAAGATATACTCTTATCTGAAATGGATGATAAGGAGCGCGCTTTGGGCGAACGAGTCCTGAGCGGTGACCTCGATGCGTTTGAGCCTCTCATTTCCCCCCATTGGAAAGAAGGCACGCGATGAAAAATATAATCACTACTCTTTTTCCGATCGTTACTTTGATGTTAGTTGGCCAGGCTTATGCCACTACTCAAGGGCAAGAGCTAAATGCGCCAGCCCCGGCAGCAGCACAAGCTTTAGTTAAGCAGGGCCTGGATCTAGTCTATCACGACAAGTTTGACGAGGCGGTTGCCACCTTCAAGAAAGCCATCGCCGCGGCCCCTCGTTACTTGAGAGCGCACGCGGAGTACATCCGCACGAGAGCCTACTTTCAGGAGGCTTATAACGAAGTCAGAGTCGAGTACGAAGCTTTGATGGCCAAAGAGCCTGGCAATCCGATTTATCCGATGGCGCTTGAGTTGGGAACGAGGGGTGCGACATCGCATCGGGTGAGCCGCGCACGTTACGAGAAAGTTGCGTCGCTGGCGCCGGAATGGGCCTGGGGACACTATGCTAAAGCTCAGCTTCTGATGAGCAAAGAGCCTGAGGCCGCGGCAGCGGAACTCGTCAAGGCGATAGAGAAAGATCCGGCAGCCGAGGAAGCTTACCGCCTGCTGATTTCACTTCAAGAAGGGCAGCTCAAAAAGCTTGATGAGGCGATTGCCACGGCGGAGAAGATGGCGGCTCAGCCAGAATTACGTGGTGCGGGCCTGACTACTCTCTGGCGATTGCGCCTGGGCAAGGCACAGGGATCAGAAGAGGCGACGGCCAAACTGAAAGCGGAACTGGATAAACTGGCTTCATCTTCCCGTGATGTGGACCTTCTGGCGGCTGTTCGCTCAATGTATCAATCTCATTTGGAGGATAAAACGGCTGCGGAGGCAATGGAGAAGAAAATCCTCCAACTCGATCCCGCTTGGTATCAGTGGCGCGGTTTTACAAATCATTTCGTACCGGCAAACTTGAGTGGGGTGAGTCGCGATGCGTTGCTGGCCGGACGGCAAATGGAGCTCTTCCTTAAGGTTAGAGGGATTGATGACGCTCAGATCGCGCCCAAGGAGCAAATGGCAAAATTGGAACAAGTGCTGGCGCTGAAGCCTGGCCGGGTCATGAAGCGATATATATATGAGACGCTCTTCGAGACCGCGGAAAAAGAGAAGGATGCTGCTGCGCTAGTCAAATATGGCGAAGAACTGCGAGCCATTGATCCGACTGATATCGCCGTGCCTGCCAGGATAGCGATGGTACTGGCTGAGCAAGAAAAGAGCCTCGATCAAGCCTTGCGTTACGCTCGAATAGCGGATGGGGCAACTACCGAATTTCGGCCAATGCAGCCGTCAGCGATGGATGATCCAGAGCGGTTCAAAGATTGGTTCCCGGAAAATAAGCAACGGGAGATTTACCGGAGCCAGCGGGCTCTCGCCTTG
>Ga0315289_10010432_pt1 | contig 13301 bp, 8 predicted proteins | sample YL17G11_40_MG_FD_203452 | JGI IMG/M metagenome (GOLD analysis project Ga0315289, IMG submission 203452) | Sediment microbial communities from Yellowstone Lake, YNP, Wyoming, USA - YL17G11_40 | ecosystem: Environmental > Aquatic > Freshwater > Lake > Sediment | place: USA: Wyoming | collected...
CTGTACCAATCGGGTATTGTATTATAAATATTTTCAAATTGTTTAGCCCATTTTTTTTCTACGCCTAAAGCCATGGCAAAAGGCAATAATTTCTCAAAAAGATCAGGATTTTTTTCAGGTGCATTATGAAATTCCAAGCGAGCTTTTTCCGCAACCACTAAATATTCTTTTAATCCTAAAGTATGCTCTTTAGCTAAAACGCCTTTTAAAGTCCGAGCTGGCATGAAAGAAGCAAAAACAAGAGGCAATATACCGCTAATGGCAAAACTAACAAAACCTAAGATTCCCCAAATTCCTATAATAGCAAAGCCCAAACAAATTAAAACAATGCCAATAATTCTATATGTTAATCTAACTTTATCTGGTCTGGCTCTAAAATAGCTTTTATCTGTCAAAGATTGATATATTTGTGTTTTTAAAGTGTTTAAATTAGAATAAAACACTTCTTCCATGTCTGATAAAGAGGCCTCCGTTTTACCTTCGAAAATAGCTGCCATTAATTTTTTGTCAAATTCATTGGTCAGAGTGCTTTCGTCTTTTAATTTAGTAAATTTGTAATCCCCTTTTTCTTTAGTTATTTTTAAATAGCCTAATGTGGCTAAATAGATTAATTCAGCAGAAATATCTTTATTATCTGCCTTTTCGTCCATTAAAGTGCCTAATTCAAAAGGTGTCAATTTGTCAGGCGCATCAAATTCAGCAATAATTGTTTTCCTGCCTTCGGGATCGCGTCCGCGGGTGTACCAGTGATAAAACAACCAGATAATTACTAGTAAAGGTAAAAACATTATCCAATTGTCTTTTAATGTCTCTATGGTTGTTTCAGCCACTGTTGGCTGTTTAACGATACCTTTAGGCCAACCAAAAACAATTGTTAAACCCTCATTAGGATTTAAGGATTCCTGACTAAAAGTTATACTATTAGAAGAAAAAGTATTTTCATTGGCTAAATGATATGTTTTATCAGTGCAGGGACTAGTACTGCCATAAGGACCGCTAGAACATGTTTCTTGCAATTTATCTATTTGAATTTTTTCCGGCAAGGTTATGGTGGCGCTGGATTTTAAAATTTCTACTGGCCATTCTGTGCCTGTCGCATTCCAGTATAATTCATCATGATCAGCAAAATAATTAATAGCGCGCTTAATTGTGTAATTAATAAAATAAGTATGTTTGCCAGTTATTGTGACATCAGCATCGCCTATTTTAAATTGGATATTGTCTCCAGGATAAGAGATTTCATAGTTGTAAGGACTGCCATTTTCATCGGTAATTGAAATATCTGAAATTCTCAATTTAAAATTACCACCTCTAGCTTTATATTTTATTGGTATATACCTGAAAATACCATGGCGCTCCAAATCGCCAAAATCATACTGAATTTTTTCTGAAACATTAATACTGGCATCTGGGTTAATATTTATATTCACATCATAGCTATCAATTTGTTCAGCTAGAGCAAAAGACCCAAAAGCAAAGCTTAGTAAAATAACTGCTAAAATAATACATTTCTTCATAAAATATAATTTAATTATCTTGTTTATATCATACAATTTTTTAATAAAAAAAGCCAAGATTTGCGGTCTTGGCTTTTAATTTAATGTAAGTTTATAATCCTGCGGCTTTTTTCATGATTTGTGCCACTTTCTCTTTAGAAATGTTTTTACTCTGTAGTTCTTGACCATAGAGCAGCCAAAATGCTTCAACGCCTTGGTTAACTACCATTGGTATACCATCCAAAGTTTCAAAATCAGCTTTTTGGGCTAATTTAAGAAATGGTGTTGGTTCTGTGGTTAAAACTATATCGCTGATTATTGCTTCTTCAGGGATGGTTTGCAATATTGCTTCTGATGCGTCCCCATTAGCCTCAATGTTTTGTGCTGTTGCAGGCAAATTAGCAGGGGCTAAAGCATTATACTTTTCCATTTCGCCCGCAGCACCTTTAGTAGAGACATTGATGATTGCATCAGCATTTTTTACTTCCTCAGCAATCTGCTCTTCTCCGCCAAAGCGTACTTTCTGATCCTCAATCAGTTCATAGCATTCATTAATGCCATGGCAAAGATTTTCTGCTTTGATGACAGTTCTGTTGAGAATGACGATTTTCATGCCTTTGGCAGCCAGAGCAAAAGCAATACTATTACCAGTACCGCCTGCACCTAAAATTACTGCTTTTTTACCTTTAAGCTCCAGGTTTCTGGTTTTAAATTTTTCTTCCAGACTTTGGGCATAACCTAGCCCATCAGTATTAAAACCTTTGAGCTTGCCTTCTGGTGTTTTGAGGATAAAATTGATTGAGCCAATAAGCTTGGTAGTAGGATCAATTTCATCCAAGTACTTTATGGCTTCATCTTTGAAACCAACGCCAGCACCTCCTCCAACATACTTCGGATCTTGGCGAAAGATATTAAGGATATGTTTGCTTTGACTGGGATCACCAACTAGCATGATATTGCCAGCAGGGATTCCAAATTCTTGATAAGCAGCATTCCACATCACTGCTGTTTTAGCTGGATAATCATGTTCAATCAGGGGAATGGTGTATTCCTTAAAACTTAAATTTGCTGGATTTTCAGGCGGTAATTTGGCAAATTGTAAGACTTTGAATCCAATTAGATCTTCAACTGTGCAAATATTTTCCTTATATTCAAAGTTTACAATTGAAAATAGCTCTGATTTTCTTACTTGGCGGCTGTAAAATTCAGCTAGTTTTTTCAGCAGCTTTTGTTTGGTGTTTTGATTTGGCAAGCATCCAACCAAATCTAAATCTTTCAATTCGGCAATAGTCTTTAAAGATATATCCTTGATGACAATTTCAGTTTGCCAATTAGCAAATTTTTTTTGTTTTGGATCAAATATCTTCAGAGCAACAAATGATCCGGGATAGTAACAGCCTTTATCTTCACAACTGCCGGTTCTTCTATTGCCTAATCTTACAGTTGTAAAAACTTTTTTCTTTTGTAAAAGTGCTTTGTCTTCTGGCCTAAACCAGATTTCATTAGCAGAATTATTATTGGCTTCAAGCTTAGTCATATCTTCCCTCCTTTCTTTGAATAGATTTTTGTTTTCGTATTTAGCCATAATGATTTGATTTTAGTAGAAATAAAAAAAAATGTCAAAGCAGACATTTTTTAAATAGATTAAAACTGAATCACATATAAACCTTTCTTTTTGATATTCTTTGCCTGGCCAAAATCATCAAGATTGAACTTTAAAATAAAATTAACCTTTTTCTTTAATTCCCTGCCAGTATATTTTTTAGTTTTAGCATCCCATTCTTGCAAAATTATGGCGTCCCCTTTTTAATCTTAAAATCAGCCAGGCGCAGTTCAAATTTCTTTTTACCGGATTTAACTAAGCTAAAATATTTTTGATTAATTTTCTTTTTTATTATTGCCATAGATTTAAACTATTCAGTAATGATAATTTAAAAAATAAAAAAATCAAGAAAAACTCTTGACTGTGGATAAAATTTATACTAAGATATATATTACAATTTTCAAAAAATAAAGGAGGAGATATGAAATTAAAAAGAGGCGGGATTCCCATAAATCCAGATGATGAAGAAGAAAACCAAGAATAGGCCTATTTTTTAAAAAGCTGCTTTAATCTGAAAGCAGCTTATTTTTTATTGGCGGAGAGAGTGAGATTCGAACTCACGAGATCATTTCTAATCTACAGCTTTTCGAGAGCTGCGCCTTTAACCACTCGGCCACCTCTCTATCTAATAAGATTTTAACTGGTTTTATTCTTTGGTGCAAATTATAGAAAAGAAAAAAGGGAGTCGCTTTCGCAAACTCCCTTTGTTTGAATGTACCTTAAGCAGCAAGGCGAGATTGGTAATCCTTGAGTTGTTTTCGCCAGGCCTGAAAGATTTTTGGCTGAGCAGGCTCGGCAATAAACAGCTCATCACCTTGTTTCTGAAATTTTGGTGAGTAAGGACTGGGATCAAATACATCATCTTCTCTGCCAAGCTTTTTGAGGGTCTCGTTTTGGCCAGCCAGCTCATCAAAAAGATCAGAGAGCCTGCGAATGCCGCCAAGACCAAGATCTGTCCAGGTGACAACGATGCTGCAGTCGCTTGCTGCTATTTCTTTGGCGACGGCAGGTGCATCCTTATCAGATTCGACCAAAGCTTTAAACATCCTGAGATTTGGCAATCTATCCGCTGGGGATACTAATGAGCCATGGGCTTGCGGTGTAAAAACGATTCCGCGTTTCTCGTTGTTTACCCAAAAGATGAAAGACAGAGAAACGCGAAGGTCAAATTTACCGCTCTCATCTTCCAATGTCTTGAAGTTCCACCAGTTGCTTGGCGCAAATCTAGGTGCTGGCTCTTGTGGGTTTGTATCCACTAAGGTAAAAACATTGAAGTGGCAATCGGGACGAGGTTCTATTTTGATCCCCTGTTTTTCAAGAATTGCCAGTAACTCATCATCCAGCATATAAGTCTTGATCGGTTCGGAATAATCGTTGGCAGAACTTTCATGGAGTTTTAAGCCTTTAAATTCGGCTGCTTTTCTGTAAAGATCGACTAAAGTAAACGCCTCCACACCCACTTTAAGATCTATTGCTGTTTTCATGGTTCACCTCCTATTCATTTTTTGATACCATGTATCTTTCAGAAACATTAACAAAAATAGCCATAAAAGTCAATCTAAAAAGAAACCGAACAAGTTTCTTTAAAATAAAAAATTCTTTATCGGAGAGGGCGAGATTCGAACTCGCGATCCGCTTTCACGGATAGTTGCTCTCCAAGCAACCGCACTCGGCCACTATGCGACCTCTCCATTTTTGTGTCCTTTATCTTTAAATTTGGCTATCACATCTCTATATTGCCTATTTAGTAATGTCCTGCCTTCAGTTGTTTTTAAAAACTTTTCACGTCTCATTGCATCACTTTTTAACAAATAAGCTTCATAGCCAATCAGCTTTAAATTATTATATCTTTTAGTGCTTTCAACCTTTTTATCCAAATACTCTCTGCCGCGCAGCCCCGCGACGCGGGGCTCTGCGGGATATGCGACCTCCCCAGATTATTTATTTTATGTTATCTCTAAGACGCATCCATATTTTACCCAATTCGTTCCTACCGTCTCTATTTGGACCCCAGCCCCAAAAATCATCAACTGGAGAATCTTCTACAATCATTTTATCCTCTGTCTGTAAAAGTTTCTTTTTCACATAGGGATTTTGCTGAAGTTTATGGAGACAAATATCTTCCATTAGAGCAATATTTTTATTATAAAATTCAGCAGGCACCTTATCTTTATTTCTTTCAACAATTTTTTTCGCCTCATGAGCAGAATTGGCAGAAAAAATTTCTTCTATAAGTTCTGGGGCACTATCAAAAAAATGCGCGGCCTGATAGGCGTGCTCAGAGGTTTGCCATCTACGTCCTTGCCAGACAACCGCAAAACTAGAAAAATTTGAAAAACAATAAAATTCTCGTTCGTAGAATCCTATAATTTTTCCTGAAGTTTCAAGTAATGGATCTCTCATAGGTATTACTTAATTTTTAATACTTACTACTTTTTAAACAAATAATCCAATACCATCCAGTCAGTTAAATATTCAATGGGCGCTTTGTCGTCTGTTAAATAAGCGAAATTATTATCATAAGTAATTTTTATATTATTGTTAATAGCATGATCTACAATGTTATCAAGCTCGGGAATTTTATTCAAGGATTTAATTTTTTTAAAATCCAGTTCATTGTCAGAAGCCAAAACCATATAATTCCAGCTATCTTCACTAATAGGAATTAAATAAACATTTTTAAAAACCAAATTCATAGTATTGGTAATACTTTTTAAAAGATTAGAATTTGCTGATGTTGCATTGACATTTATGGCAATTACGCCGCTTTCTTTTAAATGTTTTTTTACGCCTTCAAAAAATTCTTTAGTCGCCAGATGAAAAGATATATAAAGTTGACTTGAATAAGCATCAATAATTATGGAATTATAATTATTGGAGGTTAAATCTAAAAAATTTCTGCCATCAAGATTATAAATATTTAAATTTTCATTCTCCAGGTTAAAATATTTTTTTGCTGAATCAATCATTTTTTTATCAATTTCAACTCCCGTCATCTTTAAATCATAATTTTTAGCAAAAAAATTATGCAATTGAGTACTAATTGTTCCACCGGCTAAACCCAAGATTAAAATTTCTTGTTTTGAATTATTCCCATTTAAATAAGGCAACAGGTTGTAAAAATCAAAATAACTATTTGTTAAAACACCACCTTGCAAATTTAAAATGGAAAAAACGCCTAATCCCTCATTAATTTTTAGATAGCGAAAATTATCCTTATCCTCAATTTGGAAATATTGGTAAGTAGATTCATCCTCATAAACTATTCCTTCGGCGTTTTTAATAGGCGGAAATTTAGCCCATAGAATAGGCAAAATAAATACAGGGATGATAATTAGCCATTTTCTTTTTAAAAAACCGATTAAGACAATTAAAATTAAAATTAATGTAAAAATAATAATTGTTTTTCTTGTCCCCAGATATGGAATAAATAATAATGTCGGTAAAAAGGTTCCCAAAATACTGCCTACTGTAGATATGCTAAAAACCAAACCAGCATCTTTACCGACTCGAGGATCTAATTGCGATAATAATTTAATTATAAAAGGACTTACCATTCCCAATAATATTATGGGCAAAATAAAAAGCAAACTTACGGTAATTAATGAGCCGCCAAAAATAAAAAAGGAAGCTGATTTAAAAACTAAAATATTCTTGCTGATAAAATCAACTAAAGGGCCAGTGAAAAAAGGAATTGTCAATAGAACAAAGCTGGCTATTAAGCAAATTTTTAAAAGCATTTTTGGGTTTGGATACGTGTCAGCTATTTTGCCGCCCAAATAATAACCCAAGGCCAAAGCAACCATGATTACGCCAATAATATTAGTCCAAACAAAAGTCGAGGTGCCAAAATAGGGCGCAATCAGGCGCGAGGCAGATATCTCTACAGCCATAATCACCATGCCACTGGTAAAAGCCAGAATAAGTAAATAAGTTTTTTTGAATTTTTCTTGGTTAGTAAGCATTTTTCATTGCTTTAAAGCCAAAAGCTATTAAGCCAATAGGCATTAGTTTTTGGTAAAATTTTTTTAAATATTCATTTAGCGAATGACCATTAGCAAATGGCTAATGGCTTATCATAATTTTACACTAAAAAACCGTCCTGCACCATATGGTACTGGACGGTTTTTTATATTTCAGATCAGTTTATTTCAAGCCGATTTCTACAGCTGCTTTACTGATATTTTCAGAGTTAAGAGTTGAAGCATTATTTAAGGCAAATAATTTGTCGTACATTTCCCAGAATTTACCTGATTCATTGGCGCATTCAGTAGCAATTGCTGCTTTTTTAGCATATTGATGAAAGCTTAAAGGAAAATGCTTGAATACTAAGGTCACATCATTAGGATAATTCTTCAAGACATCATCAATAGTAGTTTTATAACGGCCGCAATATGGGCATTCAAAATCTGAATATTCGACAATGGTAATTTTGCCATTTTTTGCCCCAGTGACATGATCTTGTTCTGTAATTTGTGGCATATCAACTTTGACTACATTGCCGGTTTCTTGATCTTTTAAAAAGTCTTGAGATGGCTCCTTGCCTGCTAAAAGATCATCAATAACCTGTTTTATAGATTCATAAGGTAAAGCGCCGGAAACTAAATAACCGTTAATAAAACTGGCTGGTGTGCCTTGGACGCCTAATTGCATCCCTTCCTTTTGATTTGCGTCTACTTGAGCATCATATTTACCTGAGGTTAGACAGGCTTCAAATTTTTTAGCTACTTTGCCTGTTGTGCTGCCATTGCTGCCTTGTGCTAAACAAGCTGAACGACCGCCGGTCATTACATAGATAACCAAAGCGATTAAAGCCACTGTGCTGACACAAGCAATGCCAATTGCTAAGCCAAAAAGAAACTCTTTGTTCTTCTTGACTGCTTCTTGTAAATTAGCGTTCTCCATGTTTTTTAAATTATGAGTTAATAATTATAAATATAAAACTTGTTTAATATCTTACTACAATTATTTATAAAATGCAAGCCCTTATCTTAATTTAGCAGTTTTTAGCCTCAGTGAATTCAATACTACAAAGATTGAAGAAAAAACCATTGCCCCGGCAGCGATCATGGGTGAGAGTAATATGCCAAAGGCAGGATATAATATCCCAGCCGCGATCGGAATGCCCAAAATGTTATAGATAAAAGCCCAAAACAAATTGCCTTTAATAGTATTCATTGTTTTTTTACTTAAGTAAATGGCTTTAACAACTTTTTTAATATCTCCCTTTAAGATAACGATATTAGCGGATTCTATGGCAATATCTGTGCCTGTGCCCATGGCAATGCCAATATTTGCTTGGGTTAAAGCTGGTGCATCATTTATGCCATCACCCACCATGCCAACCATTTTACTTTGGGCTTGTAGTTCTTTAACTTTTTTTAATTTATCTTCTGGCTTAACTTTGCCATGCCAATCTTTAATATTTAATAAATGCGCGACTACTTCAGCAGCTTTAAGGTTGTCACCAGTCATTAGAATTGGTTCAATATTTAATTCTTTCAATTGACTAATAGCTTTTTTTGCTTCGTCTTTAATGCTGTCAGAGATTGAAACAAAACCTAAATAATTTTTATTATCCGCTAAAATTAAAACAGTACGGCCATTATTTTCCTCTGCTGTAATTTGCAACTGAGCTTTTTGGGGTATTAAAATAGTATGTTCTGTTAAAAATTCATGGTTGCCTAAATAATAAATCGATTTATTTATTATACCTGTTACACCGCGGCCTATTTGAGCTTTAAAATTAGTAACGTTATCTGCTTTAAATTTATATTCTTCAGCTTTTTTAACTACAGCCAAAGCCAAAGGATGTTCGGATTTTTTTTCTAAAGAGTATGCTATTTTTAAAACTTCCTCGCTAGAAAAATTTACCACTTGGGGTTTACCTTCTGTTAAAGTACCGGTTTTATCAAAGATTAAGATATCTAAATCTTGAACTTTTTCCAAGCTTTCCGCATCTTTGATTAGGATTCCTTCTTCTGCGCCTTTGCCTGTGCCCACCATAATAGCAGTTGGAGTAGCCAAACCAAGTGCGCAGGGACAGGCAATAATTAAAACGGTTACTCCAATAATTAATGCAAAGGCAAAACTTGGTCCGTAGATAAGCCAAATTATAAAACTAACCAGAGCAATAGTAATTACTGCGGGTACAAAATAACCGGCAATAATATCAGCCAATCTTTGGATAGGCGCTTTTGAACCTTGAGCATCTTCAACTAATTTAATTATTTGGGCTAAAGCTGTTTTTTTGCCCACCTTCTCAGCTTTAAACGTAAAAGTACCTACTTTGTTAATGGTCGCGCCAATAACTTGATCCCCTATTTTTTTATCTACTGGAATGCTTTCACCAGTAATCATACTTTCATCAATAGCAGATTCGCCTTCCACTATTTCGCCATCAACTGGGATTTTTTCCCCTGGCTTTACCATTATTAAATCGCCAACTTTAACTTCTTCAATTGGTATTTCTTTTTCTTGGCCATCTAGCAAAATAGTAGCTGTTTTGGCTTGTAATTTTATCAAACGTTTAATCGCTTCAGATGCCTTACCCTTAGCGCGCGCTTCCAAAAAGCGGCCTAAAATAATCAAAGTTAAAATTACTGAAGAAGTATCAAAATAAACAGCTGCTTCTTGGCCAGCAGAAATAAAAAATTGTGGGAACAAAGTGGCGACTAAGGAAAACAAATATGCCGCGCTTGTGCCGACCGCAATCAGCGTATCCATGTTAGCATTAAATCTTTTCAATCCTGCCCAAGCGCTTTTATAAAATTGAGAGCCAAGCCAAATTTGGACAGGGGTTGCCAGTAAAAGCAGGATTGTATTCATCATTTTGGCTGAAAAATTTTTCAGGCCGGGAATTAAAAAATAATTGGATAATATCATGATAATGGCAGACATGATAATGCCAAAAATCATTTTATTTTTTAATCTTTTTATTTCTTCTGCTTTGAGCATGGCAGCATGATCATGTCCAGTCATACCTATGCCTGACATTTTTTCTGGAGAAATTAAATTATAATTTCCCGCACTACTGGTTGCTTTTTGTAGTTTAGCAAAATCCACATCACTTTCAGTTTCAATGGTCGCTTTTTCAGTTGCATAATTAACCACTGCCTTTTTTACCCCAGGCACTTTATTTAATTTCTTTTCAATATTTATAGCGCAAGCTGCACAATCCATGCCCTGAATGTGATATGTTTTTTTTGACATATTTTAAAAAATAAAAATTTTAAGTTTTTAAATAAAAATTTAATGACAAGAGCTTCCTTTAAATAAATTTGTTAAGCCTCGATTTAACATTATTATACTCAATTTACAGATCCTTACAAATTTATAAATTTCTTAACTGGATTTACCCCTTTAGGGGTTTATAAAGTCAAGATAAAAGGCACGGCTTCGCCGATGCGAGCTAAAGCATTAACTTCTATAAGTGCTGATTCGCATCATTCGCAAAAAAATTCGCATTAATAAAAAACGGTCCGTCATAATAACGAGCCGTTCTATTCCCTATTGAAATTTCTTTATTTATTTTTTACTCGTTTACTTAGTATGGAAATTAAAAGAATTAAAAGTAAAAGACCCAATATGCCCAAAACAAACCAAAGCTTGATATTTTCTAAATTAAAAAAAGAGATTTTTAGTTCTTTAGCAGTTGTTAATGCTAAATCATTTTCCCCGGTTATTTTCAGACTAATTTTATATTTGCCAGAATTAGCAAATTGATGCTGCGCAACTTTTTGATTTGATTTGCTGCCATCGCCAAAATCCCATTCATAAGTTAAATTTTCATCAACTATACCCCTTAATTGCGGTCTAAAAACATAGGTGTCCCAATTTTGTTTAGTAAGCGTAATGGCTAAATTTGAATGAGGGGCAAAACCGCTTTCATTTAGATTGGCTGTTTCATTTAAATTTTCAGTTGCCAAATTCAAATTTTCATTTGTATCCGCAGCATTAATATCCAAATTTAAATTTTCATTACTATTGGTGTCGCTGATATTTAAATTTTCATTTACATTTGCATTACTAATGGTTTCTTTTTTACTGCGTTTGGGATCTAAAGGGAAATCGTCTTCCCGATCAATAATGCTATCTCCGTCAGTATCTGGATTTTTGGGATCCGTGCCTAAGGCAGCTTCTTGTTTGTCAGATAAGCCGTCATTGTCATCATCATTATCTTGTCTATCATCAATGCCGTCACCATCGGTGTCATGACAAAGTTTTGGATCCAAAGGAAAATCATCTTGCCCGTCAAGACAGCCATCACCATCAGTATCAGGATTGAGCGGGTCTGTACCAAGCAAGGGTTCTCTGTCATCTTTCACTCCATCATTGTCATCATCTTCATCTTTATTATCAGGAATACTGTCACCATCAGTATCAGGTAATGGGATAAAATAAGAACTAACCGTTAAATCATTATTAGTATTTTCATCTTTGGGTTTCTGGCCGTTAATATCTGCTCTAATATTAAAGCTTCCGCTCGGAACAGTAAAATCAACATAAATTTCGTCTGCCAAACCGCCGGCGCGCACTGAAATAACCTGAGAATCCCCGATTAATTGGTCGCCTTGATAAAAAGTAACATAACCAGAGACATCCTCTATGCCATTATTATGTATAGCAGCATAAATCCTGACTTTTTGTCCAGCCACTAATTCTTTAGAGAAACTAATATCGCTTGGTTCAATTCCCAAATCATAAGTATTATCAGCAGCCAACAAAGCTAATGGTGCAATTAATAAAATGCTTAGGGAAAATATGATTTTTTTCATAGGTTTATTTTTCTATTTAAATTATAACAAAAAAAGCCCGGACTTGGAAGTTCGGGCTTTTTTAATTATGTATTTTAACGATGGGCTTTATTGTATTGGATTGAATTGCGCCAGATTGTAGCTGGAATTTTAGGGTGAACCAGACCAGGGCCGTAATTTAAAGTATCTGCTATTTCGCTAATAGTATACCCCCCATAAATATAAGCATTCACTATCGTGCGCCAATCTTTTGAACTTACGCCCAGGTCCCTGCCTATTCGTTTCTTTAATTCAGTTGATAAGCTTGAGGCATAATATTTTTCAATAGATAATGAATTTACCCTGGGTTTGCCATAACTAAATTTATAAAAACTGATACGGCCAGTACCATTTGGATTATATCCACTTGCCACTTCCAAACCATCTGCATAACCATCGTGGTCAGTGTCAAGATCAAAAGGATTAGTATCATAAATATATTTTTCTTGAAAATCTGCCAAGCCATCACTATCACTATCTAGTGCATACAAATTTTCCGGAATCAAACTTGTTGACTGCTGATAGATCGGACTACTTCCGCCAGAATTATTTGAGTTGGTGTTTTGGCTGGTATTGGTATTGGAATTATTATTTTGAGTAGTATTGGTTGTATTAGCAGTACTATCAGAATCTCTTAATGTTACATAGATATTATTTAATTTCTCTGCTTCAATATTGATTTGATAAATATTATTTAGGTTTATTTGCTTAACAATATATCGGCCGGGCGGTAAACTAATTTCTGCATATCCAGTAGTACTGGTTGAAAATGTACCTATTTGCGTTGAAGCTGTAGGATTACCATTAGCATCTAGATTGTAATAGTATAAATTAAAAGCAGTATTTTTAATATTTACATTAGCGGAAGAAACTAGATAAATTCGAGCTTTGCTTAGAATATATTGTAAATTATTAGAATTATTTTCATTGATATAAAAAGAACTGGTCGTATAAGTCAAACCATAGTAATAGCCTTGAATTTGAGCAATATAATAATCAGAGGATAAAGGCACTTCTACAAAACCGCTATTGTCTGTCATGCCTGAAAAAACTTGGCTTTGGAATTGATTATTGGCATAACGATAAAGCAAAACTCTGACATTAGTTACAGCATCATTATCAATATCCAAAATTTGCAAACGCAGAGACCCATAATTATAAGAAAAAGTTTTTTCATCTCCATATCCTAAACTAAAACCATAAGTAGTATTAAAATTACCGTTATAATCTTTAAATTCTATTTTATAATCCCCTCTCGGTAAATACAATATTTTTTGTCCGTCATCACCAGTATTAAATTCTCCTATTTGCACAAAATCATTATTGTTATCCTCATAATATAATTTGAAAGTCGAATTTTTTTGTAAATTTCCTTGATAATTTCGGGAACTTACTTTTAGAGTACTT
>Ga0315289_10010433_pt1 | contig 13301 bp, 9 predicted proteins | sample YL17G11_40_MG_FD_203452 | JGI IMG/M metagenome (GOLD analysis project Ga0315289, IMG submission 203452) | Sediment microbial communities from Yellowstone Lake, YNP, Wyoming, USA - YL17G11_40 | ecosystem: Environmental > Aquatic > Freshwater > Lake > Sediment | place: USA: Wyoming | collected...
ACGTCAATCCTAATTTAATAGATTTTATCATCCTCAAGGTCAAATTCGACTGTAACGGTCTCCTTTCTAGTTTATTATACTAGAAAAAACCGTTACCGAAATACTGAAAAACTACACTGAGGCGGACTCGCCCTCGACTATTCTTGGATTGTCATTGCGGGCCGAAGGTGAAGAAATCCGTTTACCCAATCTTTAGCGAATTGCTTCGTCGTTCTCTTCGGCGAGATTCCTTGCAATGACAGAAGAAATGCCTTTCCTTTTCCCTTGACAAAAGGATTTGAAACTATATTTTTGTTTTTTTAGATTGTGTAAAGTATTAGTTTCGAGTAGTTTTTGCGTATAGTAGTTTTATAAAAGGAGATTTTGGGGGTGTAGCTCAGTGGTAGAGCATCTGCCTTTTAAGCAGGTGGCCGAAGGTTCAATCCCTTCCACCCTCAGAAAAATATCCCCCGCCAAAGGCGGGGGAATATTTTTCGGTGGTTGGTTCATAGTTATTAGTAGATAGTTTAAAAGATTTTCATAGAAATCTCTGAAATGGTGGAAGAGGGTAGTCAGACAAGGGTGCCCGACCTATCCTACGGATCCGTTTCTAGGACGAAAAATCAACATTTTTTGATCCCATAGGTTTCCGCCAGAGGCGGACCAGCCCAGCAAAACTTAGTTACAATCAATCTTTAAGATATAATTCTGACCAATTTTCCACTTGCAAAAACCATCATCAGATATTATTATTTCATCTAATTTTAGAATTATTGATTTTACGAAAGAAGGAGTTATTTCAGGTGAGCAACATAGGGTCTTATGAAGAAAAATACAAAGGGTTTGACTGGGCTCTTGCCAGAAAAGAATTAGGTTACAGGGAAGGTTCCCCTTTAAATATAGGTTATTATTGTTCAGATAGAATCTGCGAAATGGGTCTGGGGAAAAAATTAGCTATGATCTGGGAGGGGTACTCTGGAGAAATTGAAAAATTTACCTACGATGACCTAAAGGTCTATTCTAACAACTACGCCCATCTCTTGAAAAGCTCAGGAATTAAAGAGGGGGAGAGAGTTTTCATCTTTATGGATCGGGTGCCGGACCTTTATTTTTCATTTTTAGGGGTTTTGAAAATAGGGGGGATTGTGGCACCATTGTTCTCTGCCTTTGGAGAGGATTCCCTTCTAACCCGGCTGGAGGATGGTAAAGCTTCTGCTATAATCACCACCACGAAACTGATGAAAAAGATCAGGAGAATAAAAGATAAACTTCCTCAATTAAAAAAGATAATCATTGCAACTGAAGAGGAAAATCTCAAACTTGAGGAAAAAGAGATAGTCTTTTCAGTCAAAAAAACTAAAAGGATTGAAAGTTTTGACATTTTTCCGAGCAATCCTGAGACACCTTCGGTCCTCCATTATACTTCCGGAACCACAGGAAAGCCCAAAGGAGCTCTGCACGTTCACTCCTCCATTTTCGCTCAATCTTTAACTACAAAATGGTGCCTGGATTTAAAACTGGACGATATCTACTGGTGCACTGCTGATCCGGGCTGGGTAACGGGGACTTCTTATGGTATCATAGGTCCTTGGAGTCTGGGTATAACCCAGGTGGTTCTGGATAGCGGCTTTCATCCGGAGAAATGGTATAGTCTAATCGAAAGACATAAAATAATGGTCTGGTATTCAGCACCTACAGCCATCCGGCTTTTGATGAGAGAAGGGGAAGAGGTAGTGAAAAAATATGACCTTTCCTCTTTGAGATACCTTTGCAGTGTAGGTGAGCCTTTAAATGCTGAGGCGGTTTTGTGGTCCAAAAAAGTTTATGGTCTCCCTTTTTATGATACCTACTGGCAGACAGAAACTGGAAGTATCGTGATTTCAAACTATCCAGGAATGGAGGTTAGACCAGGCTCTATGGGAAAACCGTTCCCTGGAATTGTGGCTACAGTGTTAGATTCTAGTTATAACCCTATAACTAAGGTTGGTTCCGTTGGTCTGATTGCCTTAAAACCTGGCTGGCCCTCTATGTTTCGGGCTTACTGGAACAACCCGGAGATATATAATAACAAATTTAAAAATGGATGGTATTTAACCGGAGACCGGGCAAGCATAGATAAGGATGGATATTACTGGTTTATCGGCAGGGATGATGATGTGATCAATACTGCCGGACATCTGGTCAGCCCCTTTGAAGTGGAATCCGCACTTTTAGAACATAAGGCTGTGGCTGAATCTGCCGCCATTGGAAAACCTGATCCGATAAATATGGAGGTGGTCAAAATTTTTGTATCATTGAAGCCGGGATTTGAGAAAAGTGATGATATGGAGCTGGATATAATGAACTTTATTCGCAAAAGATTATCCCCTTTAGCTATGCCTCAGGAGATAGAATTTGTCCAATCCTTACCCAAGACCAGAAGCGGAAAGATAATGCGACGTCTTCTTAGAGCCCAGGAGAGAGGTGAGCCAATCGGGGATATCTCAACCTTAGAGAATGATTGATTAGACAAAATATATTAAATAAGGACTAATGTTTAAATAATATAGAGGAGAATACCGCGTAGGGGTGGAGCTTGCCTCCACCCTTTACACCCAGGGCGGTCGATAAAAGCTTTACGACTCGTAGAGAGATAAACTCCGCCCCTACGCGAACCTGAAACGAACTAACAGAATACTTGAAAGGAGTAAAAAATGGATGATGCCAAAAAGATGATCATCGATTACGTTAAGAAAGAGTTCTTAGAAGAGGATAGTGATATGAAGATTAAAGAGGATACCCCTCTGATCTCCTCGGGAATTGTAGATTCTTTTTCTATGGTCTCTTTAAAAACTTTCTTAGAGAAAAAGTTTAAAATTCAAATCCCAGATGCCAAAGCAACTCCAGAGGCTTTTGATTCAATAAATAATATCATCACTTTGCTTAAGGAATTTGTAAAAATATAATCCCTTCAGCCAGGAGATGAATTAATAGATTAAATGACCTTTTAGTGAATAGAATAAAAATTTTTAAATGATTATGCAGGAGGTCTTATGGCTTATGGAAGTAAGGCAAAAGAATTTTATCAAAATGAACTGAAGAACATCAAAGAGGCAGGGCTGAATAAAGAAGAGAGGTATATTCATACTCCTCAAGGAGCGGATATCAAGGTGGAGTTCCCTGAAGGGGCGCAGGAGAAACAGGTGATTAATTTCTGCGCCAATAATTATCTGGGTCTTTCCAGCCATCCGGAAGTGGTTAAAGCTGCTCATCAAGGTTTAGATGCCAGAGGTTATGGTATGTCCTCAGTCAGATTTATCTGTGGGACCCAGGATATTCACCGGCAATTAGAAAGAAAATTGACCCAATTCTTAGAGACTGAAGACACTATTTTATTCCCTTCCTGTATGGATGCTAATGCCGGGGTCTTCGAGGTCCTTCTGGATAGGGAAGATGCGATGATTGCAGATAAATTAGTGCACGCCTCGATCGTGGATGGGATGAGGCTTTGTAAAGCCCAGCAATACGTTTATAAGCATTCCAATATGGAACATTTAGAGGAAAAGCTGCAGGAGTCTCAGGAAAACCGCCACAGGATGATTATCACCGATGGTGTTTTTTCGATGGATGGTGATATTGCGAAATTAGATGTTATCTGCGATTTAGCTGAGAAATATGATGCTATGGTTTTAGTGGACGATTCCCATTCCACCGGATTTGTGGGAAAGACCGGCAGGGGAACGCATGAGTATTGCGGGGTAATGGGCAGGATCGATCTTATTACCACCACCCTGGGTAAGGCCTTAGGAGGGGCTTCAGGTGGCTGTATTAGTGGCAGAAAAGAGCTGGTGGATTTACTGCGGCAGAGAGCCAGACCCTATCTTTTCTCCAATACTGTTCCGCCGGTGATTGTTTCTGCGGCAACCAAGGTTTTAGATATTATCTCCAAGACTACTGAAAGAAGGGATAAGCTGGAGAAGAATACTTTATATTTCAGGAAAAAGATGACTGAAGCAGGCTTTGATATCAAGCCAGGTATTCATCCAATTGTTCCGATAATGCTTTATAATGCCAAGTTGGCTTCTGATTTTGCTAAGGACCTCTATTACGAAGGGATTTACGTTATCGGCTTTTTCTTCCCGGTAGTTCCAAAAGGCGAAGCCCGGATCAGGGTTCAGATCTCAGCCGACCATGAGATGAGACACCTGGATAAAGCCACTGAATCCTTCACCCGCATCGGAAAAAAATACGACATCTTAGGAAAGGACAAAAAAGCGATAATTGAGAAATATGGACTTTAAAAGAAATATTGAATAACAAATGATGGATAACTAGTTTACCCACGTTGCCCGCAACATGGATAAATATCACATCTTGATTAGTTGTAGGGGCAGGCCTCCGTGCCTGCCTTTAGTTTTTTGTTCCGGAAAATTAAAAAATCGTAGTGTGACCCTTTCAGGATTGCCGGAGTTGTAGAGGCTGGCTCAGTATTTGCCCTTTGGTTTTTGGCTTGCCAAAAATCCACCTCATGCGGATAGCTTTACACTTGGTCAACCTGAAGGTTGACACTCCAGAATTTCCATGGTAGCCGTCATGTCCTCTGGACCGACGCAGATAGTCATTGTAGGGATGTATTGCAATATGCCTCTACAAAATTAATCCTTTATCTATTAATTCCGATAAATTGGAAGTTTATCAAAACGATTCAGGAGATCATAAACATTAATTCTTAAAAAACCTTCCAAAATACTGATACCTTCTAAATCCGGGATGAATTTAGAATTTCCTCTTTTTTATAATACTCAAACAGAGCCTGAAAACAATTATTGACTGCACGAATTGATTATTTTGGCTTTCTTCCTTTAATCACGTAGAAGAAACCGGCGGTGCAAGCAGTATATTTACCATCCTCAAGCTGCTGCTTGAAAACAAGCTTGATCTTATCGGATATTTCTCGAAAACGTTCGTATTCATCGGGATTTCCACCTCCTGCCAGAAACTCCTCCCGGGTATATTCCATCCAGAATTCACTCTTATCCAAGACTCGTTTCTTTATCATGTGCAGAAGGTTCTGCTGGAGTGGACCTTCGTAAGGTGGATGGAGGAATTGAACCTTGTCGTTCATCCGAGCTTCAATTTCCCTAAGTCCCAAATCTTTCATCATCGCTGGAACCTTAGAGCCGATGTTCTGATCCCCTCGGCCCAGCTTAATATGGCCTTTGTTAGTGATTAAATACACTTTCTTGATTAAAAGCTCTTCCTCAATATCAAGCTCTGGTATAGACCAATAGTGTTTTGCCAGCATTGTTGATAGGTTATCTGGTTCGTTGCACATGATAAGTCCACCTGGTTTAGCTACACGGACCATCTCAGCTAAGGAAAGTTCAGGTTTTTCCAGATGCATCAAAAGGGTCTGACACATAACCCAATCGGCGAAATCATCCGAAAACGGCAACTTATAAGCATCCCCAATTACAAATTTAGTTTCGCCGCCAGTTGCCCACTCCTTTGCCGCCTCTGTCGCATCCCGGATTAGCTCCGGCGACTCATCCACCCCGAAATAGCGCCTACCCTCACCAAAATAAGGCCAATAGGTATAGCCTAAATTACCCAGTCCACAACCGACGTCAACTGCGATCATTCCAGGCTTGAGGTCCAGCCAGAGGGCTAACTTAGCCACCGTATCGTTGAGCCACATATACTTTCGCTGGTCTATCAGCATATCTTTCCAGCACCCTTCTGACCAGTCAACTTTCTTTTTATCCTGGCTCATAAAATTATCCCCTTCCTAAACATTCAGCCTGTAGGGGTCGCCCCTACTTCAAACTAACAAACCTCAATCCGCCTCAGTGTACTACTTCACAATATTGGTAACATATTTAAGACCGCGTAGGGGCGGAGTTTAACTCTCTACGAGGAGCAAAGCCCGGCGTAGTCGTCGTAATGCTTTATCGACCACCCTGGTGGTTTCGGGTGGAGACCCTAAAATCTGGGTTTCGCTAAGCTCAAAAAGCTCCACCCCTACGCGATATCCCTTTAACAATCAATAACTTCGTTTAGGTGACTCCTAATTTTAAAATTTTCCTTATCTTTAACTATTTCTTTTCTACAAAATTATACTATAAAAATCCGTTACCGAAATACTGAAAAACTACAACCCCTCCCATCAAGGGAGGGGTGTAAAAAATAAATTAAAAGAGCCATATTTTAAACCTGAGTTGATCTTTTTTTGAAATTTAAGTGTCGGTAGATGAAAAATGCGATTCCTAAGATTATAACAATAACGATTATAATGTCCGCACCTCTAAAATAAGTTCTAATAGTCTGCCAGTTTTCACCCAGGATTTTTCCCATAAAAGCTAAGGCAAAACACCAAGGTAAAGAGCCCAAAAAAGTATATAAAATAAATTTGGGGAAGTTCATCCTGGCAATTCCTGCTGGTAAAGAGATGAAAGTCCTTATCACCGGAAGAAGACGGGAGAAAAAGATGGCCCAATCACCATATCTTTTAAACCATCTATCCGCGGTATCTAAATCCCGATGAGAGATCAAAATATATTTTCCATATTTTTCTATAAAAGGTCTTCCTAATATGATTCCTACCCAGTATGCGGCTAAAGAACCTAACACACACCCGGATGCCCCAGCCACTGAGACCCAGAAAAGATTAAATCTCCCTGCAAATACTAAATATCCGGAAAAAGGCATAATTATTTCAGAGGGTAAAGGGATACAGGCAGACTCAATTCCCATAGTTAAGATTATCCCGGAATAACCCAGGCTGGAGATGGTCTCTATTATCCATTTCCCTACTGGTTCGATTATGCTCTCAAACATCTTCCTTCTCTTTTTTGTTTATCTTTAACTTCTGCAGGTGATGCCCCATCTTCTCTAAAATATGAAAATCTATTCCGAAAAGCACTATTTTTTCATCTAAGATGGGTATCCTTCCCAAGGTGTTAATTAAAAGCCCGTTTAAGGTCTCAAATTTTTCCTCTGGTAAATTGAGTTTGAGTTTTTCGTTCAGCTCCCGTAGAGGAATAGAGCCCCGGACAATGGCTGAGCCATCAGATAAAATCTCTACCTCTTTTCTTTCCTCATCATATTCATCCTCTATCTCGCCAACTATCTCCTCGATTATATCTTCCAAAGTTATAAGTCCAGCCGTCCCTCCAAACTCGTCTAAGACTATAGCCATCTGAGACCTTCTTTTCTGAAACTCCCTTAAAAGCTCACTTATCTTCATAGAGTCCGGCACAAAATAAGGCTTTCTTATTATATCCTCAAGGATTATCAGGTCGCTGTGCTGTAAGATGGTGATTACGTCTTTGGCGTGGATTATCCCCAGGATATTATCTAAGTTATCCTTGTAAACTGGTAAACGAGAATATCCCTCTTCGGTAACAGTCCGCAATACCGTTTTTTGGTCTGAGCTTATCTCTAAACCTACCACCTCAGTACGAGGGGTCATTATCCTTTTCACAGTTGTATCAGTGAACTCAAAAACACTGTGGATTATCTCCGCCTCTGTCTTTTCAAAGATCCCTCTGTCTTTTCCCTCAGTTACAATATACTTCAACTCCTCCTCTGAGATAAAGGGTGGCTCCTTAGGTGTTTTTCCAATAAAAAGTCTCATCAAACCCCGGGTGGAAAATGAGAGTGGCTTAATGATGATAAAGGATAACAAGGAAAGGAAACGAATCGGTCCTGCCACCCGCAGGGCGACCTTTTCCGAATATCTTAAAGCTATATATTTAGGAACAAGCTCGCCTATGACCAGTGAAAGATAAGCGATGCCTATAACTACAATGGCGATAGAAATGGATTCGCTCCACCTCTGGATAAACTCAAAAGGCAATTTTCTTAAAAGTGGGATTAAAAGGTCAACGATTTTTGCACCACCGACCACTGAGGCTAAGGTGCCAACTAAGGTAACCCCGATCTGGACTGTGGCTAAAAACTTTTCCGGCTCAGATTGAAGCTTCTGTACTAATAGAGCTTTTTTATTGCCTGAATCGACCAGCTCCTTAACCCGGCTCTTCCGCAAGGTGATTAATGAGAACTCCGAGCTGGCAAAAAAGCCATTCGCTAAGATTAAGGCTATGATCAAAATTATCTGTATCCAGTAGGTTTCCATAATACTTACTAAAATTTTAGACCGATATTTTTATTAATACTAAATTTTGGAAGACGTAAAATTCTGCGTGTTTGTGAATTGTTGAATACATTTGAGTGAGCGAAGCGAACCCAAACACGCTATTATCAGAAGTGCTGTTTCTTCTAAGATTCTAAAACTTTTCTTTTAGGTTTTCATAATATTTATTAAACATATGTTCTCTAATATTTTCTATCTGAGGTAAAGAATTCTTAGAAAAAAGTTCTGACTCTTCTTTTTTAAACCATAATTTTAAATTTTGACAAAATACTGTATGTTTTTCTAAAAAGTTTCTCGTAAAATTATTTATTAATGACTCAGTTTCGTTGTTCAAAAGCAGACAAACTAATTCTTTTATAAAAGGGAAGCATAAACTTCCATAATTCATCGAGATACTTTCATACTTTTTAATCTTCTCTTTATTATCTGCGAAATAAAAAACTCTTAATTTCTGAAGAAATATCTCAAAAAGATTATATGGAAGACATTTATCAACATTCTCAACAATTTCCAATAATTTACGGACTTTTAAGTTAATTTTGTTTCCTTTTCTTAGAATCATAAGATAATATCCAGTGTTTGGAAAAACAATCAGACGGTTGAATGGAAATAATAATAATTTTGGGACATTGCATTCTTCTAAGAAAGAAATATTTTGAAGACAGTCTTCCAGGGTCATAAGAGGATCAAAAGTGATAAAACCTCCATCTATATGAATTTCTAATTCTTTTAAAATTTGAATAGCTTTCATATTCTCCAGCCTAGTTACTCCTTTATTAAATCTTTTTAATTGTTCATCCGAACCACTCTCAAATCCAAGATATAACGTGTTAAAACCTATATTTTTCATTTTTTTTAATAATATTATTTTTGCCTCATTTTCTTCCTTGGAATCTTCACTACGAAAAACATCTGAAACTCTTATGGCACAATAAAAATTTGTCTTTTTATCGATTGAACCATCTAATCGCATTTTTTCAATTTGATTTAACAAGGATGTAATACTATCTTTTCCACCTCCTAAAAAGTCTTCTGATATGAAATTAATTGCAATAGGTTTCCTTTGTGCACATTGCTTGATATTTTTAATGACTTCTGAAATATTAAGTATCTTCCAATTTTTGTTTACTCCTTTTATACTGTAGGGGCAAAATGTACATGCTGATTTTTTACTACATCCTCTTGATACTTCAACACATGCAACTGTTTCGTTCAATCTCACGTTTTTTCGATTAATAATATCTATTTCCATACAAGGAGCAATATAATTATCAGGGTCAAACTCATTATCATAGGTATATCTAATTTCTTTACTATTGGTTTTGTAATACAAATTAGGAATATTTTCTAACTTCTCCTTGTTAATGATTTTTAAAACTGCATCTTCTCCTTCTCCTTTAATAACTAAAGCATCAGGAATAATTCTTAAAATCCCTTCAACATTTGTATACTCTAAAAATACTCTATTTCCTAAAATGAATCGTAGGTATTTGAATAAATCTGATTTAAGTGAATTTTGGATTTTCTTGATAAGTTCCACTGCTTGGTTATAGTAACCGAGATTAATAGAGAAACAAATATAATGTGGTATTTTTTTTGATATATGCTTCAAAAAATATGATGAATCACGATTGTCATAATACCAAACATCTTGTATAAGGTTTCCTTCATAATACTTTTGAATGTATCCTGCAATTGTATGTATACCTACAGCAGTAAACCAATAACTTCTCCAGTCTCCAAAACTAATCCATGTTATTCTTACTTTTTTGTTCATTTTTCCATAACTTAAACACTTCTTTTATTGTTTCTTTTTCCTTATTAGTAAAATAGTACTTCTTTTTAGTCTCTAAATATTTTAGATTTTCTTCTAATTCCTCAACATTATATCCATCAAACATTTTTTCTAATTGTATTGTCTTTTTATAATAATCAACTGCTTCTGAAAAATTTTTCAATCTATAATTTGAAATAGATAAACCACAAAAGCTATTTGGTAATTTTACATCTTCACTCTCTGCCTTCTTAATTGCATTATTAAAATCATTAATAGCCTTTTCAGGTTGATCTAAATTAAAGTAACAAAACCCACGACTTCTATATACTCGAGCTAAATATACATCATTATATTCCTCCAATCCTTTAAAATTAGGAGCAGTTATAGAATTTATTATAAAGTTTAAGTCATCTATCGCTTCCTGTTCAAAATTGTTTAACCTATATGCTCTCGCACACCATCTACGGATATATATTTCATTAGGTGCAATTCGCTTTGCTTTCTCAAAATAGTTTAATGCTAATTTATATTTTTTCTTAAAAAAGGCTTGAAGTACACCTAAGTTATAATAAACATCTTTATCAATACTTCTTCCAAGCACTTCTAAAATTTCAATTTTAATTCTATATTTTAGTTCATATTCATTCAGAGCACTTTCCCAATTCTCATCTATGTTTTCTGTAATTTGTGAAGGTGTAATTTCTGTTCTTATTAAACTATTTTCTATATCAGAGATCGTCTTTATAACTTTTTTTAAACTCTCTCCTTCCAATTCACTTTTTAACTTTATTAATTCTTTACTAATATCTTTGATTTCTTTTAACCGAATTCTATCATAAAGAATAAATATAGTTAGTATTAACGTAATAATAATTCCAAGAAATGGAATATAATCTAGAAACGGGATACTACTATTGGGTTTAGATTCTAAATATTTGCTAGTTTGATTTTCTCTATTTTGTATAACCGTATGAGTATCAGTATTTTTATTAAAATCAGCATCTAATGCTTCTATAGATACCATCAAAGGAAATGTCAATATTAAGACAGCAAGAATAATTTTACTTTTTCTCATTTATTCTTCTCCTTAATCACATTGTGTCCTAAGGTACAGTATTTATGATAACTTGTTTGTATCCGAACAGGTTCAGATATGTCCGCTTTCACCACCCTTCAAGTAGCTAAGCCTGGTGTAACCGTCACGAAGCTTTTATCGACTTTTAAAAATATATTTTATTATAATCTTTTAGCTAATTCCTCCAGCCTGGAAATCCTTTCCTCCAAGGGTGGATGGGTGCTGAAAAGATTAGCCATCCCTCTGCCAGAAAGCGGGTTTACTATAAATAGATGAGCAGTTGAGGGATTGGCTTCCATCGGGATTCTCTGGGAAGCATAAGAGAGCTTCTTCAAAGCATTGGCTAAATATAATGGCTTATGGCTGGTTCTGGCGCCGCTTTCATCTGCCTGATACTCACGGGAGCGGGAAATTGCCATCTGGATTAAAAGAGCGGCAATGGGTGCAATAATAGCCATAAATAACATTGCTAACCCTCCTCCTCTATCCTCATCATCCCTTCCACCCCCAAAGATTGCGGCAAACTGAGCCATATGAGCCAGCATACTTATGGCACCAGCCACAGTTGCCACAATTGAGCCGATAAGTATATCCCTATTTTTTATATGAGCCATCTCATGAGCTAAAACCCCTTCCAACTCTTCCTCATTTAGAATCCGCATAATTCCGGAAGTAACTGCCACGGCAGCGTGTTGGGGATTTCTACCGGTGGCAAAGGCATTGGGTGAGTCTGAGGGGATGATATATAATCTGGGCATAGGGAGTTTTGACTGCAGGGCGATATTTTTGACAATTCTATATAGTCTGGGATTATCACCCTCTTCTATCTTTTGAGCTCGATACATTCTCAGGACGATCTTATCTGAAAACCAGTAACTCCCCAGGTTCAAGACCGCCGCAAAGATTAGTGCAATTATCATCCCGGAATTACCACCTAAGAGCCTGCCAATAAATACTAAAAGCAGAGTTAAAAGGGTAAGAAAAAATGCGGTTTTAAGTGTATTCATAATTTTCCTCCAATATTTATTAGTTTATCAAGTTATAATTTTAAAGTCAAGTGTTTTTTCAACTTATACTAATCTATACTCACCACTTTTCAATTTTTAATTTAAGAATATCTCAACCTGAAGCTGTTAGTGATCATCATATATCTACGAAGATAATTGAAAATCTACCAAGTGCTTAATTCGAGAACTCTGGAAAAATTTGTATCGCTCCGTCAGAGAAAAAAGTAAAGCTAAAGCTTTACACTCCAAGGAATTTCTTTCAACTTTACCGGGCTTCGCTCCTCAAATTTGACTTTTTAAAAAACCCAATATTTTTCTTGACAAAATTTGAATTTTAGTTTATTTATATTTGTCCTTCATTTCTTAAAGTTTTAAATAAAAACCTTTTACTTAGGTAAAGGAGGTGAATAGATAAAGGTAAGCTTGAAAGCTCTTTAGTTTTTTGATGACAGATTTACCTCAATTCTTTAATTTTATGGAGGTTTAATATGAAGAAATTATTCTTTTTGCTAATTTTCTCCTTGATTTTAGTCTCCTCTACATGGGCAGTAGATGGAGTTTATACCCCATTTGAAGACCAATCTGGAGAGGTTCAATATGTTCCCAATCAGTTTGTGGTGAACTTCAAGCCCGAGGTGGGAACCCTTCACCCCGCATTGGAGAAAGGGGTTATCAAGACCGGGGTTCCGGCTTTTGATATCCTGAATGAAAAGTTCGGGGTCTCAGAGATGATCCAGCAGTTCCCTGGAGCAAAAGCTGAGCCAGGTGTTCCGGATTTATCCAGGTATTATATGGTTACCTTCAGAGGTAATCACAGACTGGATGAGGTTATCAGTGCCTATTCAGCCAATCCGGATGTAGAGCATGTGGAGCCAATCGGAATCCATCCCCTTTATGATATTTATCCTAATGATTACTATTTTCAGGGACAGGCAGACCCTTGGAATCAGTGGGGTTTGCACAATGCTAATGACCATGATATCGATGCTCCCTGTGCCTGGGGGATTAATCCTGGGAGCACCAGCGTCAAGATGGCTATCCTCGATTCAGGTGTCAGGTATTATCATAAGGATTTGGGAGGTGCAAGCTGGTCAACTACTACTGGTAATATCTGGATAAACCCTAATGAGATTAAAGGAAACAAGAAAGATGATGATGGCAATGGTTTAAAGGATGACTGGATGGGTTGGGACTGGGTGACCGGAGTTACCGGTTGTATGAGAGGTGAAGACTGCAAGACTGCGGATAATGACCCGAAGGATTTTGCCGGTCATGGAACTCACGTAGCAGGAATTACTAGCGCTATGACCAATAACTCCCGCGGAGTGG
>Ga0315289_10010435_pt1 | contig 13301 bp, 10 predicted proteins | sample YL17G11_40_MG_FD_203452 | JGI IMG/M metagenome (GOLD analysis project Ga0315289, IMG submission 203452) | Sediment microbial communities from Yellowstone Lake, YNP, Wyoming, USA - YL17G11_40 | ecosystem: Environmental > Aquatic > Freshwater > Lake > Sediment | place: USA: Wyoming | collected...
GCCAGTGAGACGGGTGCAGCGACCAACATCATCGCAGGTCTTGCCACATCAATGCGGAGCACGGCGATCCCGGTGATCATCATTGCAGTTGCGATCATTATTGCGGCGCGGGCAGCAGGGCTCTACGGTGTGGCCATTGCGGGTGTGGGGATGCTTGCCACCCTCGGGATTACACTGTCGGTGGATGCCTACGGTCCTATTGCGGACAACGCGGGGGGCATTGCCGAGATGTCCCACCAGAAACCCCAGATCCGGCAGATCACCGATACGCTCGATGCCGTAGGGAATACCACGGCAGCAATCGGGAAAGGGTTTGCCATCGGAGGGGCTGCCCTCACTGCTCTCGGGCTGTTTGCAGCCTACTCCCAGGCAGTTCAGTTGAATCTTGTAGATATGATGGATCCAATGGTCTTTGTTGGGCTTCTGATCGGCGCGATGCTTCCATACCTCTTTTGCTCGTTCGCAATGGAGGCGGTCGGTTCTGCCGCAGGTGAGATCGTCCAGGAAGTCCGGCGACAGTTTAAGGAGATCGCGGGACTGATGGAGGGAACTACGGAGCCGGATTATACAGCATGCATCACCATTTCCACGAACGCAGCCCTTCGTCAGATGATCGCCCCGGGAATCCTTGCCATTGGAGCTCCTATTCTTGCCGGCCTGATCCTCGGACCTGCAGCCCTCGCCGGACTCCTAGTAGGATCTATTGCAAGTGGTTTTGTCCTTGCCGTGATGATGGCAAACGCGGGTGGTGCGTGGGATAACGCGAAGAAGTACATTGAGCAGGGAAATCTTGGGGGCAAAGGCTCTGCCGCCCATAAAGCAGCAGTGGTGGGGGATACTGTCGGAGATCCATTCAAAGACACTTCTGGTCCGGCACTCAACATTCTGCTGAAACTGATGGCAATCGTTTCAGTGGTTTTTGCACCCCTTTTCCTCTAAATTTTTGATGGGTGATATCATATGGAACTCGGTGCCCTGGCACAAACCGCCTCCCTTCATCAAACTCGAAACTCGGATGAAACGATATCCTCAAAGGGTGGACGGTATCATCACAATCGATGGAATTCCCCTATCATTATTGAATGTGTCACGAAAAGGAGGCAGGACCCATGAATGAAACGATCATCACCGCACTTCTCGCCCGGGAGATCCTCGACTCCCGGGGGAACCCGACGGTCGAAGTGGATATTATTCTCAATGACGGTACAAAGGCACGGGCTGCGGTACCTTCAGGAGCGTCGACCGGGATACACGAGGCAGTAGAACTCCGCGACCGCGACCCGAAACGGTTCGGCGGGAAAGGCGTACTCACTGCAGTCGCCAACGTGAACTCCCTCATCGCCCCTGCTCTCATGGGACTGGACGCCGGTGAACAGGAACAGATCGATCGGGCAATGATCACGCTTGACGGCACTCCCAACAAAGCCCGGCTCGGTGCGAATGCAATACTCGGAGTCTCGATGGCGGCAGCTCGGGCCGTTTCCATTTCGCGGGATATCCCGCTCTACGAGTACCTGAGCGAAGATCTCCGCTATCTCCTGCCAGTACCGATGATGAACGTGCTGAACGGAGGGGTACATGCCCAGTGGCAGGGAGCGGATTTCCAGGAGTACATGATCGCCCCGTTCGGTGCCCCGGATTTCCGGACCGCCCTGCAATGGGGTGCGGAGACGTATCATGCATTACAGGATGTTCTGAAGGAGAAGGGGTACCCGACCGCGATCGGAGACGAAGGCGGGTTTGCACCGAAGGTCCTGTCCAACGAGGAGCCGCTCGAACTCATCACCCAAGCCATCGAGCAGGCGGGGTACCGGCCTGGCACGGATATCGGGATCTCACTGGATCCGGCATCGAGCGGTTTCTGTCATGAGGGAAACTATGAACTTCGGCGCGAAGGAAGGACCCTGTCGCCGCAAGAGCTGATCCGATATTACACGAAGCTGGTGGAAATCTATCCGATCATCTCGATCGAGGACGGGTTGGCCGAAGATGACTGGCAGGGCTGGATGCAGCTCACCAGAGAACTCGGAAACAGGATTGAACTGATTGGTGATGACATCTTTGTTACATCCCCGGAACTTGTGAAACGGGGAATTCAAGAAAAAACTGCGAACTCGGTGCTGATCAAACTCAACCAGATCGGGACCGTGACCGAGACCCTCGCGACCATCGATCTCGCGAAGGAGGCCGGCTGGGGCATCAATGTCTCCCATCGGAGCGGCGAGACGGTCGACTCATTTATTGCCGATTTTACCGTTGCAACTGCTGCAGGAAAACTCAAGACCGGTGCTCCCTGCCGTGGCGAACGGGTAGAGAAATACAACCAGCTCATGCGGATCGAGGAGGAGCTGGGCAGCAAGGCAGTCTATGCCGGTAAGAGTGCGTTCGTCCGGGGATAAGATATGACCGTGGTACCTGATCCTGATTCCCTGAATGAGCATCAGGTACGCCGCCTTCGTATTACCTGCGAGCATATCGACGAGCTTCTCAGTGATATTGAAGGTATCCTGAACGAGTCTGCATCACTGGCCGCATTTCCCTCCTACACTGCTGACATTGCCCCGGTCCAGCAGAAAACCATTGAAGATTATATCGCCCGCATCCGCGCCCGGCTCATCCGGGTCCTCGAAGGTCAGGAAATTCCCCGGAAACCGCCATGGGTTTCGGCTTCACGCGCCATTAACGGCAGACTCGCCGGGATTGACATCGCTGCAGAAGAGCTGAAACCGAAATACATGCGAGGTTTTGGCGAAGTGTCCGATACTACCGCAACAGAACTGAATGGAATTGCCGGGGAATTACAGGCACTCGTTGCACGGCTCGAAAAGTATCTTGCCGGGGGAACCGGGCAGGATTTCCGGGAACGCCTGGAACGGCTGGAAGGCGCAGGCAATGACCTGGAACACCTTTCCCGTATTGAACGGGTTGTGGCGGAACGCGGGCTCGTTGAATTTCGTGGGACCATTGCCTCGATTCTTGACCGGGCTGAAGACAGGAGCTTTGAGATCGCGGTGTTCGGGCGCGTCAGCTCTGGGAAGTCTTCGCTCCTGAATGCAGTTCTCGAAACAGATGTACTTCCCGTGGGAGTAACGCCCGTTACCGCTGTCCCCACACGCATCACCCACGGCAAGGAACCATCGCTCACGGTTTCGTTTGCCGATGCTCCCGTAAAAGTGTTTGAGATCGCCAGACTTGGGGAGTTTGCAACGGAGCAGCAGAATCCCGGAAATACAAAACACGTGGCACGTATTACCGTTACCCTTCCGGCTCCACGGCTCTCCCAGGGTGTCACCTTTGTGGATACCCCGGGTCTGGGGTCACTTGCGACGAGCGGAGCTGCCGAAACCCTTGCGTACCTGCCACGGTGCGATCTCGGGGTGGTCCTGATTGATGCAGGATCAACGCTTACTGCCGGAGATTTACAAACCATTCTCACGCTGCAGGAGGCAGCTGTTCCCGCACACGTCCTTCTGAGTAAAGCAGACCTCCTGAACCTGCAGGACTGTGAGAAGACCATTGCCTACGTCAGGGAGCACATTGTCTCGGAAACCGGTCTGGACCTGCCGGTCCATCCGGTCAGCGTCAGACCTACTCATCGCAACCTGTTAAACCAGTGGTTCAAAGACGAGATCCTTCCGCTCTACAGCCACTCGCAGGAGCTCATGACATCATCGCTGCAGAGAAAGATTGGTGCGTTGCGGGAATCCGTGGTTTTCATTCTGCACACTAAGATTCGGCGGGGTCAACACGCGATTCCGGGGGATAAGGAAGAAACCCGTGCCGTCGAGTCCCGTCTGCGCCGTGCGACAGGATTGATCGATGAGACGCGTATCACCTGCGAACGCGAAATGAAAAAAATGGTGGGCAATACCCCGGAAATCTTCTCAGCAGCCGCGGTCAGTGTACTGGAAGCGCCAACAAAGAACACTGATCCCGGGATTGCACCGGATACTATAATCCGGGCAGCGGTCCTTCAGGTTGTGCAGGGGTGGGCAAAGAATGTCCAGGCCCCGGTCGAAACCCTGGCTCTCCGGTTGCAGGAAGAGCTGGTGATAAGCGCCGGGGATCTTGGTGTTGCAGACATGCCAAGAGGGGACGAATTCCTGTCCCTTGTCCGGGGTATGCCGGCCTTTGATATGGGGACAATCCATGTCACTGCACCAAAATCTGCGTTTGCTGCGCTGCTCGGAAGACAATATACAGAGAACCACATGGCAGAACATATCCGCCGGCACCTCGGTGAACCGTTTAATCAGGCACTCACCAGCTACCTGCGACTCCTACAGGAATGGTCGAGAGTGGTAACCGGTCAGCTGGGCCAGCGGTTTGAAATATACGCTGAACGCTACCGGGCACAGGCGGATCGATCATTCGGAGGACAAGACCTTTCCGTGGATGAAATTCGTGCTATCGAAGAGGACCTGAAACTACTCGGGGATACAGTGCCCTGATTGGGAGTACCGGAGGTTGCGGTGATGGATATACATAATAAAGATGCAAAACCATTTTTTTATATCATCTGGTGATGAGGTCCACCGTTAACCGCCAAAAATGGCTGATGACTTCTGTTTTATGGAGATATAATCCGCAAACAACCGGCGGCCCTGCTTATGGCTTCTGCCATTCCAGATCACTGATTACCATCCGATGCATGGTAAAGCGATCGCCCGATGGAAAGAGCAGGAAAATTGAAACCGGAACTGGCGGATTACCAATGAATAAGAAAATCTGACGGGGTAAACTAATGTCACAACAACTCGGGGGACAACCCATAATTATTCTCAGGGAAGGGGCAACACGGAGCCGCGGGCAGGAGGCCCAGAACAATAACTTCGCCGCTGCAAAGGCGGTTGCCAGTGCCGTGCGGTCAACACTCGGCCCCAAAGGCATGGACAAAATGCTCATCGACGGGATGGGTGATATCACGATCACCAACGACGGCGTCACCATCCTCAAGGAGATGGACATCGAGCACCCTGCCGCCAAGATGATGGTCGAGATCGCAAAGACGCAGGACGACGAGGTCGGCGACGGGACGACAACCGCTGTCATCATTGCCGGGGAACTGTTGAAGAACGCCGAGGGGCTCCTCGCCCAAGGCGTCCACCCGACCGTCATTGCCGAAGGATACCGGCTGGCCTCCGAGAAGGCGCTCGGGATGCTCGACGGGTTCGCCATTGCGGTGAAGTCGACCGATACTGCGATGCTCAAAAAGATCGCGGAGACAGCGCTCACCGGCAAGAACGCTGACGTTACAAAGGACAGGCTCTGCGACATTATCGTAAAGGCGATCACCTTCGTCACTGATCCTGACGGCAAGGTGGATATCACCCACATCAATGTGGAGAAGAAGGTCGGCGCTTCAGTGGATGACTCTGCCCTTATCGAAGGCATGGTCATCGACAAGGAACGTGCCAACCCGAATATGCCTAAGAAGGTGGAAGGTGCAAAGATCCTGCTCCTCAATGCGGCGCTCGAATTCAAGAAGACCGAAGTGAACGCGACAATAAAAATCTCCACGCCCGGGCAGGCGCAGGCGTTCCTTGATGAGGAAGAGCACATGATCCACGCGATGGTGGACAAGGTTGTCAAGAGCGGCGCAACCGTGGTCTTCTGCCAGAAGGGCATCGATGACGTCGCCCAGCACTACCTCGCAAAGGCGGGCATCCTTGCGATCCGGCGGGTGAAGAAGAGCGATATGGAGAACCTTGCCCGGGCGACCGGCGGGAACCTTGTCAACAGCATCGATACGATCGCATCCAAGGATCTCGGCGCTGCCGGGCTTGTCGAAGAGCGCAAGGTCTCGGGCGACGAGATGATCTATGTCTCGAAGTGCAAGAACCCCAAGGCAGTCTCCATTATTGTACGGGGCGGCACGGAGCACGTTGTCGACGAACTCGAACGGGCCATCCACGACGCCCTCATGGTTGTCGGCGTTGTCGTTGAGGGGAAAAAGATCGTTGCGGGTGGCGGGGCACCGGAGACTGAACTCTCGCTCCAGCTGCGCAGGTATGCGGCACAGGAAGGCGGCCGTATCCAGCTCGCGATCGAGGCCTTCGCTAAGGCGCTGGAGATCATCCCCCGCACTCTCGCGGAGAACGCGGGGCTGGATGCCATCGATGTGCTGGTCGCGATCCGGGCTGCACATGAAGCAGGGAAGAAGACCTTCGGGCTTGATATGAACACCGGCAAACCGGCTGACATGCTCAAGGCAGGGGTTGTCGAGCCGCTGCGGGTGAAGACGCAGGCAATTTCAAGCGCAGCAGAGGCGGCGGTCATGATCCTGCGGATCGATGATGTCATCGCGTCATCGAAGGCTCCCGGACCGGCGCCCGGCGCAGGCGGACCTGACGGCATGGGCGGGATGCCGCCGGGGATGGGCGACTACTGAACACCCCCTTGTCCCCCCAATATTTTTAATGTGTATACCTGCCGGGCAAGAAGATCCTGTTCAGGATCGTAAAGGCCGGTACGAACAGGCGATGAAGTCCACCTCCAACCGCCCCGATCCGGGCTGATGACTTCTGTTCTGAAACGAGGTGAACTATGGATATGCCAATACGGATGATGCGAGCCATTGTAACTGCCGGCACCCGGCTATTGCCGTGCAAGGGTGAGCCTGATGAAGATCGGTGACGACACGCTCCTCCTGTACTCCTTCAGCAGGCCCTACCGGAAGAAGCTTGCCCTCATTACCATCCTGGCCATTATCTGCGCAGGGTTCGAAGCGATCAATCTCGGGGCGCTGGTGCCGCTCCTCCAGCTGATGAGCATTGAAAGTGCACCCGGCGGCGCTCTCTGGTCGGCACTTTCCGGAGCATTCGCTCTCATCGGGCTGCCGCTGAACTTCCTCACCCTCCTGTCTGTACTCACCGTCCTGTTCCTGATCGGGCAGGTGCTCCAGTTCTATAAGAAAACTGTCCAGACCCGGCTCTGGTTTACTGCAAGCTCCGACCTGAAGAAGAGGATCTTCCGGCAGGCTCTCGCAACCGATGTCGGGTATCATACCACCCACAAAGCCGGTTCGCTCATCCTCCTCCTTTCGGGGGAATCGGAGCATGCGGCAAACGTCCTCTTCATCGTTACCGAACTGGTCACCTATTCCATCTTTATCTGCGTCTACTGCGCGATGCTGCTGTACATCTCGGTCCCGATGACTATCCTCTGCCTTGTCATCGCAGTATCAGCCCTCGTCCTGCTCAATACCCGGATCGCGGCATCGAAGCGGATGGGGCAGGTAATGGTGGAGACAAACATGCGGATGAGCGAGTTCATCAATGAACGCGTGGGCATGGTGAAGCTCGTCAAGATATTCTCCAAGGAGCGACGGGAAGATGAACGGTTCGAGGCCCTCACCGGCGCGTATGCAAAGGACAACAGTGCCTTTATGATCAACGGCATTACCATTGAGACGATCTTCCAGGTCATCATCTTCCTCATCGCGATCATGATCCTCATCGTATCGATGCTGGTCATCCAGATGCAGATGGCCCTGATGCTCGTTTTCATCTTTGTCCTCATCCGGCTCACCGATCCGCTCCGGCAGTTCAATGCCCAGCGCCACCAGCTGGCCGGGAATATCGCGAGCCTCAAAAAGATCGACATAACGCTCCATGAGATGCACAACACTCGTACGATTTCAGGTGGGAATCGACTGTTTACCGGCCTGAACGAAGCGATTGCGCTTGAGAACGTCTCCTTCTCCTATGAACCCCGGAAACCCGTCCTGCAGGATATCACGTTCACGCTCAGGAAAAATGGGATGGTCGCTATTGTTGGGGCATCGGGAAGCGGGAAGTCCACCCTTGTCGATCTCATCATGCGGCTGATCGAGCCAAACAGCGGGACGATCCGGATCGATGGCATCGATCTCCGTAAGTACGAGATCGACAGTTATCATGCAAAGATCGGGTATGTGAGCCAGGACTGCTTCATCTTTAACCAGTCCGTGATGGAGAATATCACCTATAGCTCTGATACGCCGTCGCAGGAGAGAGCGATCGAAGTGGCAATAGCCGCCCATGCCCACGAGTTCATCATGAAACTTCCGCATGTGTACGACACCCTGCTTGGCGAACGGGGGGTCACGCTCTCAGGCGGCGAGCGGCAGCGGATCTCGCTGGCACGGGCATTGTACGGCAACCCCGATATCCTGATCCTCGACGAGGCGACGAGCGCGCTCGACTCCGAATCAGAGAAGATCATCCAGGACTCGATCCGGGGGATCAGGGACCGGTGCACGATTCTTGTCATCGCCCACCGCCTCTCGACCATCCAGATGGCAGACGAGATCCTTGTGATGGAGAACGGGAGGATTGTCGAACGCGGAACCTCTGCCGAATTGCTCAACAACGGGGGAGCATTCGCCCGGTACCATGCCTTGCAGACAACGGCACAACCCTGCACTCAGGAGCTGCCGGATCACCACATCGATTCGGCCATTGCCCGGACATCGCCCGATACATGATCGCACCACGCGGCGATCTCCTTTTGTGCCTCCGCGAGCTCCTGCTCCGCATCAGCCCCGGCTGTAATACGTTCCTTCGCTGTCCCTATGCGGGCGATGATCCGGTCGCGCAGGGCATCGATCATGTTCGTCATGCCGGTGCAGTCTCTTGTCGTCCGTTCGCCCACACGAGCATCATCATCGTTCCCGCCGTTGCCACCACCGCAGCGAATACAAACCCCGTGGTATATCCAACGAATGCCCAGATGAACCCGATCAGGATACTGGAAATCAGGTCGCCGATCCCGTTCATCGTCGCGAGCGCCCCGAAGCCCAGTCCACGGCACTTCTCTTCGATCATCTCCCCGGCGACCGCACTTTCGAGGGTGTCCTCTGCCGCGATGAACACACCGCAGAGTGCAAAGAGGATACCGTAGAGGACCAGATCGGGGGGGGCAAGGGCAAACCCGATAAAGGTCGCGACAGCGATCCCATACCCGAGTGCAAGCAGCGTCTTCCTGCCGAACCGGTCGCCCAGTGCGCCGAAGGGGTAACATGCGGTTGCGTATACGATGTTCCGTATCGTGTACAGGATCACGCCCGCCGCCGTTGCCTGGGCAAACCCGAGCGATGGCGTGAGCATGACAACCGCAAATGCGATCAGCAGCGTGTGCGAGAAGTCTGCGATCCCGAAGACAAGCACTGCTGTGAGATACTTCTTAAACCCGCCCGGCAGTCCTTTGAGCGATGCAACCAGCGTGCGGTGATCGCCCGAAGGTGCTGGGTTTTTTTCTCGCACAAAATACCAGAACGTAAAAAGGGCGAGCATTCCCGGGATGAGGGTGAGCCAGAATATTTCCCTCATACTAAAATAGGCAAGGAGCGAGAAAGCAACAAGCGGCCCGGCAATTGCGCCAAGGGTATCACCAGCCCGGTGGAACCCGAATGCTTTGCCGAGGTTCGCTGTATCCACCGATTTTGCAAGGATAGCATCACGGGGAGGCCCCCGGGTACCTCTACCTATCCATCCGATCACGCGCCCAAAAAGCACGGCCGGCCACGAAGTCGCCACAGCAACAATAGCCGGGAAGATGCCGGTTGCCACATATCCGGCGAGTGCGAACTCCCGGCGTTTACCGAGTTTGTCCGAGAAATACCCGGATAATAATTTCACGAAGCTCGATGCCCCGTCGCTGATCCCCTCGATGATACCGAGAGCATATATCGGTGCTCCCAGTGCGATCAAAAACGAGGGGAGTAGCACCGTCACTGCTTCATGGCCGAGGTCAGAGAAGAAACTCGCGATGCCGGCGCCAAAGACCGTCCTGTTCAGCCACCCGTCTTTTTTCATAGAATCACTCGTTTCCTGCTGTTCTCGCCAGTACAATCCGGCTCATTCTTTCTTCTTCGGCCTCGCCCTCACCGACAATGCCCTCCGGATAAAATCCTCTTCCTTGTTGAAGTACAGGTTGTCGTGCCCGCTCCAGCGCTCGCATCCCCGAACGACAACCGCGGGAACGCCGTTGTTGCTCTCGCCCATGACGAAGTTGGCGATGCCGGCGATCTCGTCGACAACTGCTTCTTCCGTAATCTTCAGCACATGCCCGAAGAGATCCGTGTCGCCCCGGAAGTCCCGGATGGCCGGCATACCGCTCCAGCCGATAGCGTTGCCGGTCTGGCCCCTGCGGAACGCCCGCCCGCAGGTATCGGTGATGATGACGCCGATGGTTTTTCCCGTGATCTTCTTCAGGGCATCTCTGACTTCATCGGCTGCTTTCATCGGGTCCGGCGGCAGCAGGATCACCATGTTGTCTTCGATATTGCTCTGGTCGACCCCGGCCCGGACGCCGATATGGCCGCCGTTCACTTCCGAGAGGATGAACGGGTATTCGAGGATTACATCCTTTGATGCATCAAGGATCGACTGGAGGAACCGGGGGTCTTCTCCGGTCATCTTTGCGATCCGATGCGCCCGATCGGTCGGTCTGATGTCGGTGAGTTTCCGCGTGTACCCTTTCGCTTTCGAGTACACCGATGAGGCGATGGAGACAATGTCACCGTCCTCCAGTGCACACCGTTCAGCAAGGAGCACCGGGAGATCGTCTCCTGCATGGATCAGCGGGAGTTCTTTGACGGGTAATATGGTAATTTTCATAGCAATCGCTTTGCCCACGGGGAAATAAGAGTATCTTTTTTCATCTCCAACGCCAGTCACTCCTGATCTCAGTAGGTGGCAAGATACCGGTCGAGTTCCCACGGGTGAACCGCGAGACGGAACGAATCGGTCTCTGCTTCGGCGATACGGGCGAGGTTCTCAACCATATGGCTGCCCAGTGCGTCGCAGATCACCTTGTCATTCATCAGGCATTCCTGTGACTCCGCGAGACTTCCGGGCAGCATCTCGATCTTCATCTTTTTGCGTTCCTTCTCACTTAAGTGATATATGTTGACGTCGGTACTATCCGGGGGCATGATCTCTTTCTTAACCCCATCCAGCCCGGCGGCGAGCATGCAGGCGAACGTGAGATACGGGTTGCACATCGGGTCCGGGCTCCGGAATTCCGCGCGGGTACCGTTGCCCCGGGCGGCGGGAACACGTATTAAGGCGGAGCGGTTCGCGTCGCTCCACGTGATATAGCATGGCGCTTCGTAACCGGGGACGAGGCGCTTATACGAGTTGATCGTCGGGTTTGCGATACGGGTGATTGCCTTTGCATGTTTGAGGAGGCCGCCGATGTAGTAGAGGGCGGTGTCGCTGAGTCCCTTGGATGCATCTGCATCGAAGAACGCATTCTTCCCTCCTTTGGAAAGCGACGCGTGGGTATGCATGCCGCTGCCGTTGATACCCGCAATCGGTTTTGCCATGAATGATGCGTGGAGCCCGTGCCTGAGTGCGATTGCTTTGGTGGCAAATTTCTGGGTTATGACACGGTCGGCCGTGGTGACGGCATCCGTGAACTTGAAGTTGATCTCATGCTGGCTCGGGGCGACCTCGTGGTGGGACATCTCAATCTCAAAGCCCATCTCAGTCAGCGAGAGCACAATATCCCGTCTCACATCCTCCGCTGAGTCGTTCGGGGCGAGATCAAAATAGCCTCCCAGGTCCGGGAACATGGTCGTGGGTTTCCCATCAATCAAATTAAATAGGAAAAATTCGAGCTCGGGACCGGTGTTGAAACTGTACCCCATTTTTGCGGCTTCCGCCATCCCCCTCTTCAGGACATACCGGGGATCGCCCTCGAACGGTTTGTTGCCATAGGTGTACACATCGCAGACAAACCGTGCAACCTTGCCTTCGGCAGTTCTCCACGGCAATACTGCATAGGATGCCGGGTCTGCTTTCAGCAGCATATCGGACTCTTCGATGCGGGTGAATCCTTCGATAGACGATCCGTCGAACCACGTCCCGTCGGTCAGGGATTTCTCAACCTGTGCAACAGGTATTGCAGCATTCTTGGGCATGCCCAGCACATCGGTGAACTGGAGCCGGACAAATTTTACATCGTCTTTTTTTATCCTGTCAAGCATTTTGGTGACTTCAACGTTCGTCATGATACACTTCTCCTCGTCTGGATGTTTTCACAGGAGCGGGGGCCAAAAGAGCAGGAAGCCGGTTTGAGCTGCCGGCACAATGATCTTCTGACCTCTCCCCCTCGCTTGTGCTTTGGGTTATGGCAGAAGTCATCAGCCGGAAATGGCGGTTATGGCGGACTTCATCGCCGTTGATGAATATGTTCTCAGTCTGAGGACTTTTAATTTTTCCTACTAAAGATCCAGATACCGGTAAACCCACGGTATCATTCAAAGAGACCCTGTACCGAGATCATCTTCCGGTCATGCTCGATGCAGTCATAATATTTGTGTTTGAGGCGGGCGAGCGGGTTGTCGGGATGTGGGGGGATCGGTTTTCACCAGGGAGCAACGGGAGAACCGGTCACGGGACTCCTCGAACTCCCGGCAGATCTTTTCCAGTGCTCCCGACAGCTATTCCGGCATTGAAGAGGCTCCTGTTGTATCCGATGCTTCACCGGCTGGCGTGACGATCTCCCGGTAGATCAGGATCGCCAGCGCAACCCGTTTCAGGGGATCCATGAACAGGAAACAGTCACAATGCATGGTTGTGGTTCCTGCAGCAGAGGGCACGGCCACCTCCACGGAGCAAGGGTTACCATCATACCAGACACGATTCAGTACGGCACGATCCGGTAAAAAATCACTGATTTCGTCGACGTGCCGGATCAGGAACCATCTTCCCATGCCCTTGATAAATCCAATAAAACTAGGATTGGCATACAGGATTGTACCGTCGCGTGTGATCACTACCATGGGGTGTGTAATGGCCGCCCCGATCTGTTTCAGGAGACAGAGCGCATCGTCCGTGTAATCCTGTCCTGGATGGTGAGATCTCTTCATTCCTGCACCTCATGTTTTAGATCCATGCATATCCACCTTCGTCCTGAGCGGACGGGGCGGTCCCGCAGGTATTCCCGGCCGCAAGCCCCTCATGAAAAGGCAATCGGAAGGCCGGTTCTTTTTAATGTCGGTCGTATCGGTGATCGGGAGACGAAGCCCGTTAACGGTATAAGAACGGGTCATCTCTGGCCTCCTCCTGCTGAACCGGCCTTTTTCTTGACCGTGCCAAGGCACTCTGCATACCGGCGTTCGAGTGTTTCCTGCACAGTTCCCAGCAGCTTCGCAAACCCTTCACCCAGTCCCCCATACCGGATATCCCGGATTACCGCATGCACAAAGATCTGGTAGAAGATGCAGAGATCATCGAATACCGGATCAGAAACTCCGTAAAGCCGGTTGACGATGAGCAAGGGCTGGTAGGTCTCCCGGACCTTCTCCGGGG
>Ga0315289_10010437_pt1 | contig 13299 bp, 9 predicted proteins | sample YL17G11_40_MG_FD_203452 | JGI IMG/M metagenome (GOLD analysis project Ga0315289, IMG submission 203452) | Sediment microbial communities from Yellowstone Lake, YNP, Wyoming, USA - YL17G11_40 | ecosystem: Environmental > Aquatic > Freshwater > Lake > Sediment | place: USA: Wyoming | collected...
TCGGAACCTGATTGCGCGGGGATATGCAAGCCTGACTGCGCCATCAGCACCAACAGCCCGGCAGTCTTGAGCGTCACGGTCTTGCCGCCGGTGTTTGGGCCGGTGATGACCAGGGCGCGTGTTCCTTTTTCGAGCGCAACATCAACGGCGACCGCGATTTTAGGGTCCAGCAAGGGATGGCGGGCTTGCGTGAATTTAAAAATGGGGTCCGGGTCGGTGTCATTTCCGCCTGGAAATTCTTTTAGAACAGGTTCTGACGCGCGCAAATCCTCGGCATAGCGGGCGCAAGCCAGGGCAAAATCCAGCGCGGCCAGAGCGCGCACATTAGCCTGAATACCGGTGGTGTGGCTGCCAACCAGCGCGGAGAGCTCTGCCAGGATGCGGCGTACTTCTTCCTGCTCGGCCAACACCGCTTCTGCCCAGTAATTATTGAGGTCAACGACCGCCAGTGGTTCCACGAACAGGGTTGCACCTGAGGCGGACTGGTCCTGTACCACACAGCGCATGCGGTTCTTGTATTCTGCCTTGATGGGGATAACGTAGCGGTTGTTGCGCATGGTGATGAGCGGTTCCTGCAGCATGCGCGCGGTAGTGCTTTCGGTGAGCATACGCCCCAGTTTTGACATCACTTTGTCATTGGCGGACTTGACCTCCAACCGCAGCGCTGTGAGTCGGGTTGAAGCGCTGTCGAGTACCTCCCCCTTGTCAGAGATAACACCGCTGATGGCTTCGATCACGCCCGGCGGGGGTTCAAGCCCTGCGGCAATGGCGCGCAGATGCGGGATCTCAAGTTCAAGTTTGGTGAAGAAGCGCAGGAGGTCACGGCTGGAGATGAGCGTAGATTTGATATCCAGCAGTTCTTCAGGCGCCAGCACCCCGCCGCGCGCGGCCAGTTCAGCCAGCGGGCGCACATCGCGCGCGCCGCCGGTGCTCAGGTTAGCGTGGTCAGCCAAAAGCCGGCGGGCTTCGGTTGTGCGCGCCTGGCGTTCAGCAGCCAGGGCGTAATCGTTGGTGGGGCGCAGCGCGCGCACCATGGCGGCCGAAGCGCTGAAGGAGGAATAACCCGACAGGCGATCCAGGATCTTCTGAAATTCAAGCGTGGCAATTGATTTTGCGTCCATCGGGCGTAATTATAAGGGGAATATCTGGCTAAAGTCATGACCTAAGCTTGTCGAAGGGTTCATTAGGTCACGTTTCTAAAATTTATAAGTCGGGATCGCCTGGCCAGTGAAAGGGATTGTTCATAATGTAATTATAAATTTTGCTTAGTTCTGATTCATTGCGAATAATATGGTCATAAAAACTGCGCTGCCAGATAGGATCTTTGATATTCAAGATACTGTGAATTAATCTGGACGAAGCAGATTTGAAAGATTGAATAATTGCTGATAAAGAACCAGATTTTATACTATATACCTCAGTTGGTAAGTTAGAAGTGTCCCATGCTTCGCTCTGGACATTGTGCTTCGAAATTTCTAAACCTTTATCTGGTAGTGGCGAAGCATGCTTCGCCACTACCAAGTAATCGCGAGAATAATTAATGATAATGATTCCGTGGATATGATCCGGCATAATCACTTATGCGCCGAGATTAACTTGTATGAAATGCAGAGGTATTTCAGCCCAGCATCTTTTGATAATTTCCCCTGTTGGAGTAAGTTCAATAATCCCTTTGGTAACAGCTGAAAATATTTCTTCCCTATGATAGGAATTGATGGTAACAAAATAACCGCCGGGTTGTCGATAGTCATAATCTCTTAACCGGCGGTTATTGGGCATAATTAATAACGGCTTTACCAGCCGAACAGTTTGCGGATGTTGTTGATTGAAAAGCGCTCCCTGAGATAATGCCCGTGGTCAATGGCGGTCTGTGCTTGTTTGGGTGAAAGGTCCAGCTCTGCGGTGGTGGTGGGACCGCCCAGGTTCTTCAGCCAGGCACGGAACTGGTCAGGCGGGGGCACCTTGGCCGCGATGGCCTGGATCTCATCCCAGTTGTCCAGGATTTTCTTTTTCACACGCTCCAGCTCCTGTGGGTCAGACAACTGCATATAGATGGGGTTGCTCTCAATCAGCTCTTCAGCAATCTCTGGCAGTTCCGCGCGGATAGTTCTCTCCTGCTCTGCGCGGGAGGGAACTTTCGTGCGGGATAACAATTCCTCAGCGTCCTTCTTGCCCAGCCTGCGCAGGCGGTCATACCAGTCTGCCTCAATGATAGCAGCCACACCCACCGCGTTGCCGTGATATAGCCCTTCGCGGCCGACCCAGTGGAACATCATTTCCCAGACGTGCGCAATGTGGTGCTCGCCGCCGGATGCGGGAGCGCTGTTGCCAAAATCAGCCATGCAGAAGCCGCTGTCGAACTGGCTCTGCATCATGACAGCCATGCTTTTGGGATCATGTGCGACGATACCCTCAGCCACCGCGGCGGCCTGATTGGCAGCGCCCAGCGCTTTTTCGTAGATTTCAGGAAGAAATTTTGAACCCCGGATTATATGGGTTAATTTCCAGTCAGCAGATGAAGTGAACTTGCTGGTAAGATCGCCAAAACCGGAAGCGGTCAGCCACTTGGGCGATTCAACGATGGTGGGAATATCAGTGAAGATGGCGGCGGGCGCCTGGCAATAAATGGAGCCTTTATAGTCGCCGATGGTTACCGGAGCATTGACTGAGGTATAGGCATCCACCGATGCAGCTGTGGGCAGAGAAATGAACGGGTTCTGCGATCGGTGGCTGGTGAACCGGGCGGTGTCGGTGATGGTGCCCGAACCAACCGCCACGAACATGCGCGCCTGCCCGTCGTAGACCGCGAAAACGCGCGACAGGGTGACGCTATCGGCATGCAGGCCTTCGGGATGCAGAATGATATGAATCACATTCCAGCCTTCTTTTTTCATTGCTTCATGAACGCGCTTGCCCAGTACACGATAGGTGTTTTCGTCAGCTACAAGCAGGTATTTTTGATAATTGCGATTTTGGCAAAACTTGATAAATTCCTCTACAGCATGGTCCCCAATGTAGATTGGCATGTGATCCGGCACAGTGTCTCTCCTCACGACTCTCTTGAATCCCACCGATTATACACCCCGCAATTTTGACGCTTGCTATAATGGAGATATGGCAACCCTGTCTGAAAAACTTGAAGCACTCAGCAAACCCGGCTCGCTGTTTGAACCGGTTAAGGATGGGGCGGTGCGTTGCCTGGCCTGTGCCCACCGCTGCCTGATCAAGCCCGGCGCCCGCGGCATCTGCCAGATGCGTTTAAACCGTGACGGGCAGCTGATGGTTCCCTGGGGATATGTGGCAGGCGCGGCGGTTGACCCGATCGAAAAAAAACCGTTTATGCATTTTCTGCCCGGCGCCAAAGCGCTGACCTTTGGCATGCTGGGCTGTAATTTCCATTGCGATTTCTGCCAAAACTGGGTCAGTTCACAGGCGCTGCGCGACCCCGCATCAGCCAGCAGCGGAAATTATATCCAGCTCGCAACGCCGGAAGAGCTTGTACAAAGTGCCAAAGAAGCGGGCGCTGAAATTATCGCTTCTTCCTATAACGAGCCGCTCATCACCACCGAATGGGCAGTGGATATCTTTACATGCGCCCGGCGCGAAGGGTTGCGCTGCGTGTATGTTTCCAACGGCTTTGCCACATCTGAAGTATTGCACGCGCTAAAACCCGTGCTGGACGGCTACAAGGTGGATTTGAAGTGCATGACGGATGAGAAATACCGTTCGCTGGGCGGGCGGCTGCAGGTGGTGCTGGATACGATAAAGCTTGCGCATGAACTGGGCATGTGGGTGGAAGTGGTAACGCTGGTTATCCCCAATTTCAACGATAGCAATGAGGAGCTGTGGGAGATGGCGCGCGCTTTGCTAGCCATCTCGGCAGATATTCCCTGGCACGTGACCGCTTTTTATCCCACCTACAAACATCTGGGCGCGGAGCGTACCAGCGCTGAGATCCTGCAGCGCGCTGCGGATATCGGCCAGGAAGCCGGACTGCGTTTTGTTTACGCGGGTAATCTGCCCGGCCGGGTAGGTCCGCTGGAGAACACTTTCTGTCCGAAGTGCAGCCAACCGCTGGTACGGCGCAGCGGGTATTTTGTACGTGAAAACCGGATAACAAAAGAAGGGACTTGCCCGAACTGCGGGGAAAAAATCGCCGGGGTTTGGCATTAATTCAGCAAAAATTCCTGTAAATTGGTCATACAAATGTCGGAACTTTTTTGGCAGTTATGCGTTAAATAGTACACACATAATTTATTCAAAAAGGATAATTCCATACTGAAATTATCAGTTTGGGATTATCCAAAAATCGACCAGGCGAGCAGCCACGCCGTAACGCCGAAAATACGGCCTGCCGGTCAGAAGATGAGGTGAGCCATGGCATTCTTTACAAATTTAATTATCGGCATGGTCAGCATGCTGTTTCTGGCCATGAGCCTTTTAGGATTGCAGTCCCCTTCCAAAAAGGAATGAGGAATTCTATTAAATTGCCAGCGGGAAGACACGAGTTGCGCGACACTCGCATCTGACTGCTGGAAAACAAAATCCGGATGTGATTACACCTGTCATCCGGATTTGACCTTTTAAACTTCCGGGAGCCAAGCGCTCCCGGATTTTTTAAACCGGTTTGATGGAAGTCCTGCGGCGTTCTATCATATAAGCAATAACCCCAAAGATAAATCCGCCGACCGCCACGATAGACATCGCGCGGAACAGGAAAACCGAGCCGGAGGATTCATAGAGCAAGCCGCTGATGATGGAACCGGTACCGATGCCCAAACCGGAATACAGCCCGCCGCGCACTGCCTGCGCGGTGGTGCCAATCTCGCGCGGGGCGCGCTGGTCCACATAAGCCACGCTGCCCGACTGAAGAAGCGCGAAGCCTGCGCCGCCAAAGATCTGGAAAAGCGGAATAGCGTTGGGATCGCGGATGAGCGATAGGCCGGTGAGCCAGGTGAAGAGCACCACAAACGCCATCAGTACCATCTTGTGCGGGCCGAACAGCGCCTGGATTTTGTGCGCGAAGGTAAAGGTGATGATCTCGCCGATCAGCGAGACCGAAAGCGCGGTGCCCATCAGTGTGGGACTGCCGCCCAGACTCTTGATGTGCAGGAAGAGGAAGTTGCCGATACTGGATTCGGCGATACCCCAGATGATGATAACCAGCAGGAAGAGAACAAAGCCCGGCTGCTTGATCATCTCCTGGATCTTCTTCAGAGAAACCTGATGGGTGGGGGCAGCTGCGTGGTGGCGGATGGAGGGCATGATGCCGATGTTAATCAGGAAGAGAAAATTAAACAGGATATGGATGTAAAAGATGACCGATATACCCAAACCAAGATGGTCAATGAGGTAACCGGTGACCAGTACCATGATACCCCAGCCGATCGAGCCACCCACGCGGATGCGGCCGTAATGCCCGGGGTTTTCAAGCGAAGCCAGCGCGGTCTCATCCATGATGGGATTGCAGGGGGCATGCAGTATGGAATAGGCCAGAACGATGGGAATAAATGCCGCGAAAGTGCGCGCGGAGGGATAAATAAAAAGAACCCCAATCATCCCCACTGTGCACACCGCCAGCACCAGTTTATGGCGCCGGGTAACATCCGAAAGAAAAGCAAAGAGGATGCTGCTGACAAAGGATACAAAATAAGGAATGCTGTTGAGCTGGCCGATCTGGCCGCCCTTAAGGTTGACACTCGCGTAATAGACACTGATGAATGGAAGATATGCCGCCGCGCCGGACCAGAATATAAAGAACGCCAGCCACATGCTCACCTGCCGGCCCTGAGGAGTGTGAAGGTATGCTTTAGCGCGAGTGATGAGACTGTTTGTTTGCATGTCCGCCATTATAACAACCTTTGTTTTTTCACTCCCCCTGTGCAGGGTTTAAATAAGATTTAGGGAGAGTTTTTCGAAATCTTATGGATTGTCCAGCCAGCCGGTAAACTTTCGGCGCGGCCAGGGGTTGGACATCCAGGAGGTATCCGGTTCGGGCAGTTTCAAGGCAGCTTCGACGTTCAGCCAGCCTTTGGGCAGGGCAAGGCGCTGCTGCTTGCCGGTGTTGCTGAACCATTCCAGGTGATGCCTGCTTTCACACACAGCGGCAAGTTCCAACGTGGCTTTCACATCCTGGGAGAGATACTCCAGAACTTTGTCAAACTGGCCTTGCTGCCATAACAGCGGCACCTGCGAACCATCCATGCCTGGGGTTTTGCCGGAAAGTCCCATGCCCCGGGCGGCTTTATCCAGCGAGAGGGGATAGCCTTTCTCGCAGAAGAGGTGAAACATCATATCGTAATGGTTGAGCGCCAGAAATTTGCAGTCAGGGTTGCTGCCGGTTTCTTCGTACAGGATGTCAAAGTCAAACCCCAGACCGTTCCATGTAACGACCTTGTACCCCTTGAGCCGCATGTCCATGATGTACGCCACGAGTTCGTTGAGTTGTTCAACCGGCGTCTGGTTGGTGATGCTGCCCTGGCTGTCTTTGCCAAACCACAATTTCAAATCGCCGCCGCTTGCCAGCGTGGCCGCGCAACTGATTCCCAGCGGGCGGAAACGCCTGAAATCCGCCGCCCCTTCCGGAATCTCTTTGTAGATTTCAAGGTCAAAGGCCAGGTATTTGGGCAGGGTTTCAGTAAATTGCAGCGGGAGCATGGCGTCCTGATAGTTGGTTTTCATTTATCAAATGATTATCCGATTGGTGAATAAAAAGATTATACAACCTGAAGATAAAGAAACCAGGAATTACAGGAGGGGTTACTTTACTGTAAGCTTGCTGCCAATAAAATTACCAGATGGATAAAATTTGTGGAACACAACATGCTGTGTCTTTACCGGGTTGATTGAAATAAGACGTCATAGCCACGCCGAACCATTTACTCCTCGCAAAAGAAGCATCGCTCTGATGCAGGATAATCTGGAATCCTATTAAAAAGGTGCGGTCAGAGACCGCACCTTACAAATAACAAAAAGTCGCATTAACCTTTAAACTGAAGCGGGCTCTTTCAACCGCGTGCAAAGCAGCAACACTGCGACCATCAGCACCAGCAATACATTCAGCGATCCTGTCATGGACCCGGTTTCAGGCGACTTGAGCAGTTCCATTCCAAAAATAAACAGGATGCCGGAAATCTGGCCCATCAACAGCAGCAAACCGTTGGATGTGCCCTCAGGAACCGGGCGGGTGATCTCGGCGCCGAACTGAAACCCGATCGGACCTGCGCTGAGCAGAAAGAATCCCAAAACAAACGCGGAAGCCAGAAGCATTAAATAACTGGATGCATAAGTAACACCTGCCAGACCCAGGGTCGCGCCCAGGATGGAGGCGAGGATAAACGGCACCCGTTTATGCTTTTTGTCAGAAAGCGTGGGCATAACCACCGCACCAAGAATGCCGCCGATGATCATCATCCCGCCGGTTACCCCGGCTTGCGTGATGGTAAACCCTCTGGGTTTCAGCAGATCTTCAATCCAGGTGGTTACCGCGTTGAACGCGCCGAGTCCTACAAAAAAGATGGCCAGGAGGAGGAGAAAATTCCTGTTTTTAAAGGTTTCGCGCAGCCCGTCAAACATCAGCGAGCGGACTTCCGGTTCGGTCGAAGCTGGCACATTGGCCGGGCGTTCCTTCACAAACAGGAAAAAGGTCACAACCGGTAGAAGTGACAGGATGCCGTAAATAAGGAGCATTTGGCTGAACCCGAAACGCAGGGCGAGCAGAGGCGTCACCAGCATGCCTGCCAAAATGCCGAGATAAATCGAGAGCGATCCCAGGCCCGAGGCGGTAGCGCGTTCATCCGGCGCAAACCAGCGGGCTGCGACGCTGGTGATGGCATTGAGGATGAAAGGCTGGCCAACCGCGATCATGATCTGCGCAAAAAGGGCGAGGGAATAATTGCTGCCTGCCAGTCCGCGCAATAAACCGAAGATGCCGGTTAATACCGCGCCAATCCCGACCGCGATGCGGATCCCGAAACGGTCAATCACCCAGGAAGCGGGGATGGACACCAGGATATAGACGATCATAAAGCTCATGGAAAGCAGCCCGATGCTCAAGGTTGACACGTTGTAGTATTTAGCCGCGTCACTGGTCACCGGGGCATAGGTGATCCAAAGAAGCTGGTTGATTGCGACCACTGCCATGAATGCCAGCATCACTGCCCAGCGGTAGGCGTTTGGTTTTTGGATATCCGTCTTCATTGTATTCTCTCCTGATAAAAAAATTAATTCTCGTCTTATTTTAGCAACATTACTTATAAGTCAACCCCCCTTGTATCGAAAGGATACCCTAAAAAAAAGATGCCTTTCCATTGGATTTTAGAGAATGAAATTGCCGCGTCGCTGCTCTCCTCGCAAAGACAAATCCCCTTTAAGGTGTCACTGCGAGCCTGGTTGTTGGCGAAGCAGTCTGTGGTATAAGAAATCAGATTGCCGCGTCTATTCGCTCCTTGCAATGACAGAGGTAAATTATTTTACTTTCCAGATTGTGGCAATGCCATCCGAGCTGCAGGTAAGCAGGGATTGGCCGTCGGGCGAGAAACCCAGGCTGTTGATCACATCCCCGCCGGTCTGCATCCGTGAAAGTTCTTTGCCGGAAGCGGTTTCATAAAAAACAACCTGGTTTTTGGTTCCGGCGGCGAGAATGCTGTCATCCGGAGAGAAATCGAGCGAACTGAAATATTCCGCGTTGCCCATTTGCCAGAGCACGGCCCCGTTTTGCGGGTTCCAAAGCGTCACCAGCGGCTGAAACTCGCCATTCAATGTGCCGCCGGCGGCTGTGGCGACCTTGCTGTTTTCGCGCGACATCCTGGCCGCGGCGATGAAATCTTCATGGCTGAGCGCCGGCATCAATGTTTGAGTGGAGATATCCATCGGCTGCGCGGTGCCGCGGGAGAGCCACAGCAGGTAGCGTCCATCCGGGCTGAAGGCCGCGCCATACACCGGCGCGGCAGTCTCAAATCCGCTCAGGCTGTTCACACGCTCACCGCTGGCTGTGTCGTAGATCACCACTTCGATCGCGTCCAGCGAATCAACCGCCAGGCGTTTTCCGTCCGGCGAGAAGTAAACCCCTGCGAACTGGAAATCAGGTGTGATGCTGAGCCGGTCGGCTTTGGTGGTGAAATCATAGAGCTGGATCATTTTTCCATCCAGGGAATAGGCTGCCAGGGTCGCGTCCGGGGAAACCGCGTAAAGGGCAGTGTACTCATCGCCGGTAAACTCACCGCTCAATTCCAGGGCATCAGCTTTATAAAGCCCAGCCCAGGTGATATCCATCATGGCAACCAAACTGCCATCCGAAGACCAGGCGCAGTTCAAGGCACCGGCTGAAGGCTGCAGGCTGGCAAATTTTTTCATGTGTGCCAGGTTCCCGGCATTGAAGGCTGCCGTCTGTTCAACGGGCGTTTCGGTTACTGTGGGCGCGGGAACAGCGGTATCCGCCGCGGGGGCTTCAACGGCTGGCGCCTGAACCTGGCAGGAGACGCCTGCCAGAAGAAGGATCAGCGCAATGGTAATAGTTCTATTGAGTTTCATTTATCCTCACAAATTCATTTTACATCTTGGCCAAACCCAGGCTCTTGCGCAGCCACTGGTTGAAACTGTTCTTGAGCGTCTGCATCAGGCTCTGCTGCTGCTCATCCACCCAGGCGCCCACCTTTTCGGCAGCTTTGGCCTTCTGGGCCTGCACGAAACTGGCAAGTTTGGCTTGCAGCCCTTTACCGGCCTGCGCGGCGCTGTCGCTGGCAATTAATGTGAGCGAATCCTTGAGCTCGGCAGGTTGGGCGCTGATGAGCACCGGCCGTTCGCTGACCAGCAGCGCGGTGCTGCCGCCAGAATCCACTGGCAGTTCAACACCGTATTTGTCCTTCAGTGAAGCTGCATCCGCTGACCAGGCGCGCAGGTCATAACCATCAAAGCCGGGGATAACCGCCGGCAGCGCTTCATCGCCGCCCGCCTTGCGCCAGGTGAGCACTACCAGGCGGCCGCTGCCGCGGAAACTGGCCACTTCAAAATCGCTGCCCGGCAGGCTGGTGCTGCCGCTTTCACGCGCGCCGCCAAGGGTGCGGCTGAGGTTGGCATAGCTCTGCAGGGCAATGGCGCCCGGCACCCCGGAAAGCGGCGCGTAACGCCAGAAAACCTTGTCCGCGCCGCCATAAGCTAACAGAATGGCTGTCGCGCGCGACATATAATCCGATTCCACGACCTCCAGCAGGGTGCCGCGCCCGGCGGCGCTGGCTGCCAGGACGTCAGCAGAAAAGGACAGGTTATGCACCCAGACCGGTTTTACGCCGGCTGTTTGAATGAAGTCAGTGATCACGCGCAGGCTGTCAGCCAGGGGCATGCCGCTGGACTGGATGGGCGTGTAGGCGCAGGAGTCCACCTGGGCGGATTCTGGCGCTTCGTTGAGCGCGGGCAGTTCAACACTGAGCGCGTCAAAGGCATACCAGGCATCCAGATCGTTAATCGCCTGAAGATAAGCAAGCGGGTGAAAAGCGCAGTCACCGCCCAGCGCCAGGCCGCCAAGGATAATGGTATCGCCCGCCTGCACGGACTTGATGACGTTGTAAGCGATCCTGAGCATATCCGCGTAAAGCGCCGGGTCAGGCGGAGCAGTTGGGGCATCCGTCGAAGGGAAGATCACCTTGCCCCAGGCAGCGGGATCGTTGATATCCGCGCCGACCTGCCAGAAATCCACCTGCTTGCCGAACTGCTGAACCGCCGCGCGCACATAATTTTCCCAGGCAGCCAGAAATTCTTCGCGCGCCACCGGCTGCTGAGGATAGAGACTGTTAAGAAAGGCAGGTCCGCCATTGAGGACAAGCACCGCTTTAATGCCGCGTTTGTCGAGCCGCGAAAAAAGCTGGGCAAAATCCTTATAGCCATTGCTGCTTTTGTAAGCCCAGGCAAAAACGCCGGGCGCGGAACCGACCTCATTCCAGGGCAGGTCAACGCGCAGCAGGCCCGCGTCCACCGCTTCGAGCAGGTCGAAGGATTTATGATCCTGGCTGTTGGCGGCCAGCCACGCAGAACTGTCATCCATGCCCAGCGCGGCAGCCCCGGCCAGCACGGACGCGTCCGCACGGAACCAGGTGAACAGCCCGCCGGCTGCCAGCAGGGTGGCAAATGTTTTTAAGAGAAATTTGCGCATATCGGCTCCTGACCCGCGGGCAGTTAAATGCCTGAAGGTCAGTAATTATGTTGCAAAAGATGTGCCAATATGTGTTTTGGAGGATGTCTAAAAAGAATCGTGTCACTCTGCTCGAAGAGCACACTTCGTGTGAGCGAAGCGCCTGCCTGCCCAGAGCGTTTTTCGCCTGGGGAAGAATCTCGGACTGATTAAGACTCTATCCGCTTTACAGCCGGGATCCTTCGGTCGCTGCGCTTCCTCAGGATGACAATATAATTGCCCGAATAAGCTGTATGGCCGCCATCCGGCAGTGTATACTAAAACCGAGTTTTATCACCAGGAGGATAGGCTCATCTTGAGGAAAAACCAGTGACCACCAAAACACCGCCCAAATTTGCCGTGCTGCAGCTCTCCGGCTGTGCCGGTTGTGAAGTATCGCTGCTGAACGCCAGTGAGTGGGTGGAGCAGTTCGACCTGGTGTATATGCCGCTGGTGGTCAGCGCCTATGACGTGCCGGAAGTGGACGTGCTGCTCATCTCCGGCGGGGTGCGTTCGGATGAGGACCTGCACAACCTGCGCCGCGCGGTGAAATGCGCCAAAAAGGTCGTGGCAGTGGGCACTTGCGCCCTCTCCGGCGGGGTGGCCAACCTGGGCAACCGCGACGAGGTGCGCGAGCTGTTCATATCGCAAACTCAGCGCCGCCACCTGCCGCGCCTGCTGCCCAAAAGCCAGCCGGTGGATGATTTCGTGGAGGTCAGCCTTTACCTGCCCGGCTGCCCGCCCACGCCCGAGCTTTTTATGGCCGCGCTGCTGGAACCGCCGGATTTCTCGGCTTCCATGAACGTCTGCCAGGAATGCGGGCGCAGAAAACTGAAGGATATGAAACCTGAACATCTCACCGGCTTCCTGCGCGGCGAGGTGTTGCCCGAGATCTGCCTGATCAACCAGGGCTACCTGTGCGTGGGCTCATCCACGCGCGGCGGCTGCCGCGCGCTGTGCACCCGCCCCGGACACCCGTGCGTGGGCTGCAGGGGACCTTCGGACGCGCTGATCGAAAAAGATTCGCAAGCCTGGCTGACCAGCATCGAGCGCGTGTTTGATGCGATGACCGAAATCCCGCAGGACGAACTGCGCGAGGCGCTGGTCTCGCCGCAGCTGGCCCTGTTCCTGTTTCAGTTCGCTGATTACGCCGGAAAAGGCAAACCGCAGCGCCCGAAAGAGAAGGTGCTTTAATGGCTACGCTGACCTTTCCGCTCTCCCGTATTGAAGGCCACGCGCGCGTCGAGATTGAGGTGCGCGAAGGCAAGGTCATCTCCACGCGCTTCCAGGCTATGGAAAAGCGTGGCTTTAACCTGATGGTGCATGGCGTGCCGGCCGAACAGATCCCGGTGATCGTGCCGCGCATCTGCGGGGTGTGCTCCACCGCGCACCACGTGGCATCGGTCAAGGCGCTGGAGGATGCCTACGGTGTTCAGCCACCCGCGCTGGCCAGCGAACTGCGCGAAGTGCTGCTGCTGGGGCAGATCATCCAGAACCAGGCCACGTCTTTGTTTGTGTTTACCATGCCCGACATGTTAGGCGTGGACAGCCTTTTTCATGTATCGGTTGAAGAGGCCGATAAAACTATCCAGTTCAACATCGCCAAACGCGCGCTGAAACTGCGCCAGCTGGGCACCGACCTGATCAGCCTGGCGGGCGGGCAGTTCATCCACCCGGTCAAAGCAGTTGTGGGCGGGATGAGCAGCGGCATTGACGCCACCCGGGCTGACGAGTTCCGCCGGCGCCTGCTGGAAGCGCTGCCCGCGGCCTGTGAGTTGGTGGAGTTTTACTGGGACATTACCATGCGCATGAAAGAGCGCATCGGCTCGTGGGGTGACGACCAGCCGGCTTTCTACATCACCTCCACCGAACGCGACACCCCGCGCTACAACTCGCACATCATCCGCGTGATGACCCCGGCGGGCGAGTGCTGCCGCGAATTTTCGGCGGGTGAATTCCGTAATTTCCTGACCTTTGAAGAGACCGATTACTCCTATGCCGGGCGCACCTCGTATGAGGGCGAGGTGATGCGCGCCAACTCGCTGGCGCGCGCCAACATGACGCGCACCATTGGCACCAAACTGGCGGGAGACTTTCTGCGCCGCCTGCGTGCGGAGTTCGGACACCCGGCGCAC
>Ga0315289_10010438_pt1 | contig 13298 bp, 10 predicted proteins | sample YL17G11_40_MG_FD_203452 | JGI IMG/M metagenome (GOLD analysis project Ga0315289, IMG submission 203452) | Sediment microbial communities from Yellowstone Lake, YNP, Wyoming, USA - YL17G11_40 | ecosystem: Environmental > Aquatic > Freshwater > Lake > Sediment | place: USA: Wyoming | collected...
CTCGGATCCTCGGCCTATGGCAACAGGGTCAAGAAGTTCAGGATGGAGGAGCTGGAATCGGACCGGGTAGAGGGCGAGATGGCCTTCGATGCCAAGCTCATAGCCCCGGATCTGGGAGTCTATGCGAGTTCGGTGATCTGAAGAAAGCCCGCTCTCTTCTTTTTTAGGCGCCTTGGGGATGGTTCATAGATGCCCTATACCGGCAGTCCGGAGACGGACGACAGAGATGCAGTAAGGCTGATGGTCGGAGACACCAACAACGATGACATTCTGCTGTCGGATGCGGAGATAGACTACTACCTTAAGCAGAGCAGGGACTTGGTCATGGCAGCGGCCGATTGTGCCGAGGCCATAGCCGCCATGCCCAGGATGCAGCAGCCCCAGGCCGGGGATTCCGGCGGCCCGCCGACAACCAGGGCGGATCACTACCTCCGCCTGGCTAGACAGCTCCGGAACAGAAAACGGCTGGAAAGCGAGCAGAAGCCTCTGCAGCCGGGCTACAGCATTGAGGCCCTGAGAAGAGAGCCGATTTTTAGTAGGAGGTGATTGTTAATTGCAAAGCCAGATACTGAACCTTAGCGGCAACTACCTGCCGGAGGCCTTCCGGGGGGCCATTGCCCTGATGAGCAGCCTGGGGGTCTACCTCTTCGGAGGGTGGGATGCCGTCCTGACGGCCTTGGTAGCGCTGGTGGCAATCGATTTCATCACCGGCGTGATGGCCGCCTTCAACGATAAGATGCTGAACTCCGAGTTATGTTACAAGGGGATCACCAGGAAGGTGGCCATCTTTCTCATGGTGGCCATAGGCGCCATCCTGGACAGCTCGGGCGGCCTGGACGAGCCCTACTTGAGGACCGCCATCATCGCCTTTTTCATCGTCAACGAGGCGCTTTCGGCCCTGGAGAACGTCGGCCGGCTAGGGCTCCCCATCCCGGAGTTCCTGAAGGCTGCTCTGGAGAAGCTACATAGGGAGCATACAACGAAGTGAGATCGTAAGCTCAGGCAGGGAACATTATCCTCGAGCCGGGGAGCTGGGGGGGCTGGGGTATGCCCTATGGGCTGGAATATGCCCGCCCTGAAGATTGGCTGCTGCTCCCCTGCCGACCTTTTTCGTACACATGTCATAAAAGCGGCCTCATGTCCCCGGCCTGTTCCCGGGCATTAGCGAAGGGAGAAAGATGACACTTGGTCACCTGGAAGCACTTCTTCAGACCCTGAAGGGAGATGCAGCCATATCGGCCCTGGTGGACGGCAGGATCTTCAAGAATCTGCCCATCCCCGCCTCGGAGAGGTACTTTCTCACCCTCCAGCAGTCCCTGATCTCCTGCGAGGTGGGGGACTGGGGAGGACCGGCAGCCTTCGACAAGGTCCTTCTGGTGGCAGATATCCGCAGCCGCAAGAGCGCCGAGCACTGCGGAGAGATAGCCCGGGCCGTAAAGTCGCTGCTGGACGACGGGATAGACAGGACCATCGAGGGCACGAGATACAAGGTGGATGTGCAGGAGATCAGGAGCAAACTGATCTTCTCCCAGGAGCTCAACGCCCACCGTATCCGCCTGGAGGTGCCTGGGATCGTGGCCGGGTCCCTGGCCATATCCAGCCTGAGCCCTTCGGCCAGCAGCCCCCAGAAGTCGGGGAGCCAGATAGTCTTCACCTGCACGCTTTCCTCAGCAGAGGAGGACCTGGAGTACAGGTTCCTGCTGCAGGGGCCGGGGACCGGCTACGCCTGGCGGGATATGACCGGCTGGCAGGGCAGGAACAGCTTTCCCTGGAGGACCTCGGACCAGGACATAGGAACCTCCACTGTGAAGGCCCAGGTGCGGCGGGGACATAACCAGGCCGGGCCAGATGCCGAGAGGACGGCCAGCTTTGCCATATCCAAGAACGAGGGCGGGAGCGGATCGCTCCCCGCCATCAACAGCCTCACCCCATCCCTCTCCAGCCCCAGGGGAGCAGGCACCAGGATAGACTTCATCTGCCTGGCTTCCGATCCCGACAACGATCCTCTTCTCTATCGGTTCATCCTCAACGGCCCGGGCACTGCCGGGAAGGCCAAGATAGTGCAGGACTGGAGCGCAAAGAACGCCTGGAGCTGGACGCCCGGCAGAGAGGAGATCGGGACTAACATCATCGAGGTCCAGGTCAGGGATGGTAACCACGCCGGCCCCGGATCCTACGATGCCCATGCGAGCGTCAGCTTCGCCGTCTCCAGCAATACGGCGCCGACAGCCCGGGGGATCTACATAGAGGAGGGGCCGGATCTCTACATCGACCAGACTGTTCACCTCATAGCCACGGCCTCCGATCCCGATGAAGACCAGATCTTCTACAAGTTCCTCATCTACCGCGAGACCGTGGGGATCGACTGGGAGGCCATCACCGGCTGGCAGAGGGAGAACTGGACCACCTACAAGCTAGATGCCCTCGACTACGAGACTCTGGCCGTCAAGGTGCAGGTCAGGGATGGTAAGCACGCCGGCGAGGAGTCCTGCGATGACGAGAAGGAGAACATCTTTGACATCAGCCGGGCGGCTTTGACCTCAGTTACCCCCTCGCTGCCCTCTCCCAAGGCCCACGAGACTACCATCGTATTCTCGGCTGTTGGGAACAAGACGTCCCAGACCTACTATCGCTTCTGGCTGAGGGGACCTGGGACGGGCAACGTCTGGCGGGACATGACCGGCTGGCAGGCCAAGAACTCCTGGTCCTGGAGGACGGCAGATTGCGATATCGGTTCAAACCAGGTGAAGTGCCAGGCGGTTGACGATCCGGCCATGTGGAACGACTCCGATACCGCCGGCCGGGAGATCATCATCGGCTATACCATCGCCTGAGGAAAAAGGGGAAGATCGAAAATGGCAGACTTCTTCGGAAGGTTCACCGCTTACGATGCCAGCGCCACCGACGGCCTGGTCTGCAAGGGGTACAAGGGAGCTGTGACCGACGGCCAGTTCGTCTATTTCGTGCCCTTCCACAACGGAGCTGCTTACCATGGCGTGGTCCTGCGGCTGCAGCTGAGAAGCCCCTTCAAGGAGGCCGGCTCCTGGACGGCTTTCGATGCCGGGGCGGTGGCAGGGCTGACGACCAGGGGCTACCAGGGGGCGATCTTCGACGGCCGGTACATCTACTTCGCTCCCCATTATAACGGCGCCTCCTACCATGGGATCGTCCTGCGGCTGGACACCACCATGAACTTCAAGGATCCTGCGGCTTGGTGCGCCTACGATGCCGGCTCGGTGGGCGGCCTGGTGACCAGGGGCTACTTCGGGGGATGCTTCGACGGGCAGTACGTCTATTTTGCGCCCCACTACCAGGACCAGGGGACCTTTCACGGAAACTTCCTGCGATATGACACCGCCCAGCCCTTCAAGGCCCCGGCCTCCTGGGAGGCCTTCAAGGCCGAGAACATCGACGGCCTGACCACGATAGGATACCAGGGGGCGGCGTTCGATGGCCAGTACGTCTACTTCTCCCCCCGGGGGCTCGGCTTCAACGATGCAGGATGGCTGATGCCTCATGGCAACGTCCTGAGGTATGACACCGGCAAGCCCTTCAAAGATTCGAGCTCCTGGGCGGCCTTTGGCCTGACTTCTTTAAATACAGAGGCGGCAGGATATGCCCTGCCGGCCGTGGACGACAACTACCTCTATCTTCCGCCGGCAACGTTGCTGTCCGACAATCTCTTTGCCGCCCGGTACAACCGGCAGAAGCCCTTCAATGACCCCGGATCCTGGGAGATATTCAACCTGAACGACGTGGACGGCTATGCCAACGGCTATTCTGCCTGCTTCCTGTTCGGGAAGCACCTGGCCCTGGCTGCGACCTACCGCAAGATCGCCTGCCTGGACCTGGATCTGCCCTTCTGTGAGGCCAGCTCCTGGACGGTCAAGGATGCCTACTTCACCGACCAGCTCCAGACCTATGGCTACACTGATGTGGTCGGAGATGGCGTCTATTTTTATTTCGCCCCCTTGGGGTTTTCGGCTTCCATGAAGGACAGCCACGGGATTGTGCTCCGGCTGAGGAGGGAGCCGTGCCCGAGCCAGGAGGAGCCGCTGCCGGGACGGGAAGACCTGACCAAGTACGCCGAGGACGACCTGAACAATGTGATATCAAGATCGAGCTCCAGGGCTGCGGTTTATAATGTAAGCAGCTGGGATGATGTGGCCTTTCTCTACCGGGATTATGGGACAGGCGCCTTTGAAGAGCTGGAGGTCGATTTCGATGTGAGGCTGACCGCCGTCTCCGGCAAGGGCGAGGGAGAGGCGACCCATGGAGTGCTGACGTTCTCCAACAAGTGCGGAGCCCTGCAGGATCCGCCCTACACCAGTGAGCCGGCTGTAATTTTCTATGTTGAATTCGGCCAGGAAGGTGTCTTGTCGAGGTCGCTTGCCATAATGAAACGCGGTGGAGGGGCATCGTATTATCCCATCTCCACTGGGATCACCTACTACTGCAAGCTACAAAGGCTGGCGGCTTCCATGGATACGGTTACCCTGTATGTTTACAGCGACATTTCCAGAACCAAACTTCTTGCTGCGCTTCCCACCATGGGATATGGAAGCAGGGGATCGTCCCGGTGGCGCTACATCTATGCCGTCTGGTCGGGGAGGGATGGGGTGGGGAGCGACAGGATGAGCTACTACATCGAGAACATCAACGTGATAAAGCACTAGCACGGAAATGGAGATCGAGACCCAGCAGGCTTATCTGTTCCTGCACGAGGGGCAGTTCAGCTCCTGTGAGGAGTGCGCTCCCAGGATCGGCGACTACCACTATCGTCTGATGCCGCAGGAGCCCTATGACCTGCCGCTACATCATAACTGCCAATGCTATTGGGACGAGACCGAGCTGGAGGGGCTTTCGGAGACGCGGTGGAATGAGCTGAAAGTAGAGCAGGAGAGAATGCTCGCCGAGCTGGCCGAGGTGGTGGCCCAGATCTCGGCCTGCCAGGCGGAGATCGAGGCCTGCCGTGAGGATATAGCGAGGCTGGAGGAGGCTAGAATGGAGTCGGAGGCCAACGCCCAGCTATGCCGGGAGATTGCCCAGGAGCTGGAGGCTGAGGCTGACAGGCTGGATGAGGAGGCCGACTTCTACGAGGAGGAGGGAACCGAGGAGGGAGCAAGACAGGCCGAAGAGCTGCGGCTGCTGGCCGACGAATGCCGCCAGGAGGCCGAGAGGCTGCGGGAGGAGGCCGAACAGGCGGAGATGAGGGGCCAGGACCTGAAAGCCGATGAGGAGGCAAGGCTCGAGCAGATAGCAGGGCTCGAAGCTCAGATACAATCACTGGGCATCAGGAAGAACGAGATCGAGGACGGTGCAAGGGAGCTGGAGGCCTACCTGGAGAGGCCGACCCTGGAGCAGCAGGCTGCGGCGATCGCTGGGCCGAGGTTGGTGTGGTAGGGCACAAGGAAGTATAGAGCCTCTGGAAGGAACTGCCCTAACACAGGGCAAAGAATCTCCCTATTCCAGTACCTACCACTTGCGCCAAAAACGCTGATGTTGCCGTTTAGACGTCGTTTATGCCATTTTATCTCTCGAATCAGCCTATTGCAGAGACTTAACTTAAAACGAGACCATCCGCGCTACCAGAGCAGGATGATCGTGAACTGTGTTCAAGTGTGGGGGATGAGACCCTCACTCTAAATTATGTTCGGTCCATAAGACCAGTTCCCTAGGCAGAATCTCCTATCACTGCCACTACCTTCTTCGCAGCGGATGAACCCAACGAAAAGATTATCATCTTCAATCCGTATAATTGATCTTATGAGATTGATCTGCGCAGTTTTCGTTCTTCTTCTAGCATTGATGACATCAGCACAATGCCAGCAGACCGCCATGGACTGGTACACCAAAGGCTATGCTCTCTACGATCAAGGCAAATACGATGAGGCCGCCAAAGCGTATGACGAGGCCATCAGGCTAGATCCCAACAATGCCGATACCTGGTACAACAAAGGCCTAGCTCTATACGATCAAGGCAAATACGATGAGGCCACCAAAGCGTATGACGAGGCCATCAGGCTAGATCCCAACAATGCCGATACCTGGAACAACAAAGGCAACTCTCTCTCCCACCTAGGCAAGTACGATGATGCCATCAACGCTTATGACGAAGCGACCAGGCTAGATCCCAACGATGCCTATGCCTGGTACAACAAAGGCAACTCTCTATATGACCAGGGCAAGTACGATGAAGCCATCAAAGCGTATGACGAGGCCATCAGGCTAGATCCCAACGATGCCTCAACCTGGTACAACAAAGGCAACTCTCTCTACAACCAGGGCAAGTACGATGAAGCCGTCAAAGCTTATGACGAAGCTCTAGGGATCGATCCAAATTATACGAAGGCTCAAAACGGCAAAGCAGATGCTCTCGAAAAGATCGCCAGCACCCAAACAGTGACTTCTTCAGCACATGCCGGTACTGACTGGCAGAAAGCCAATGGCGGATGGATAGTGATTAAGAACAACCACCAATACGGCATGGGTGGTCCCTTCCAACCCTGCCCAGGCCAGACAGGTTGCAGAGGCTTTCCCCTCCATGTAGTGCACGGGGTATGCATCAATGCAGTAACATTTGCTGATACCAAGATAGGTGCTTCGTGGACCGCTCCTGCCGACAATATCATCCAGGCCCACGACTGTGGCACTAATGAGTGGATGCGTGTAAGCTGCCCTGTTGTGACAGAGTACTGGGTCCCGGCTGGGACATATAATCTAACAGAGTTCAACTATGTCTCTGAGGTCAATCCAGGATTTACCGATTACATCCCCTGCGACAATGCATGGTCAAAACCCTCTATAGCTGTTGTGATTAAACCAGGGGATACAGTTGACTTCGGCGAGTCCATTTTAATAGGTACCGGTACCTGCAAAGAAGGGGGCTATAATTGTGGAACCGGAACTGGGCCCAAGTGCGGCTGCACAATAACCGCACCCTCATCAGTCTGTTCATTCTCGACGGATAATATGGCCTCCGTGCCAGCCACTTCAGGAGCCACCTATACCTGGTCGATCATCGGAGGCACTATAACAGCGGGCACAGGAACTAGGGCAATCACCTGGACCGCCGGAGATAGGGGGCAGGCTTATCTATCAATTAAGGTCACCTCAAACAACTGCTCAAAAACCTGTACGAAGGATGTAATTGTAGAAGCACCCGACTGCACAATAACCGCACCCTCATCAGTCTGTTCAGGCTCGACGGGCAATACGGCCTCAGTGGAAGATGCGGGTGAAGGTGCGACATATGATTGGTCGATCACTGGAGGTTCGATAACGTCTGGCGCAGAAACTGATGAGATTACCTGGACAGCCAGAGAAGAACCGGGTACAGTTCAAATATCCGTCAAAGTTACCGACAGCAACGGCTGTTCAGCAACATGTACGGAGTTTGTAACTGTAATACCTTCACCAGGTTGCACAATAGACGTAGTCCAAGTTAGTTCAGGCTCGACGGGCAATAGGGCCTCAGTGGAAGATGCGGGTGAAGGTGCGACATATGATTGGTCGATCACTGGTGGCTCGATAACGTCTGGCGCAGAAACTGATGAGATTACCTGGACCGCAGGAGACGGGGATACGGCTCATATATCCGTCAAAGTAACCAACAACAACGGCTGTTCAGCAACATGTACGAAGGATGTAACTGTAACATCCACTGTAGCTGCAGGTGGACCATTTTATATAACAAATGTTGAATATCCAAAAGAAGTCGTGGTCAATGGACCGAGGGGAACTTTGACCGTCTATTGGACCGGTGATCCTGTATTCCCAATAAAGATGGCGATTCGTCCCACAAGCTGTCCGTCCGGAGCCTACTGCACAACACCTGAAATGACATTCGATATTGAACAGAATCCCTTGGTCTTTCCTGAGTCGATATGGTGTACGGGTTCAGGAGGTAATTATTGGGGTTACGAGGTAGTATTAATTGATGCTCGCGGCGTCGAAAGCGATCCTTACCCTACGCCATTTACATGTTAAGCAAAATAGGTGATCATGGACCAGATCCACCAAAGCGGAGCAATAGCCTGGTTTCAGCAAAGGGATTGCGCATGAGGACCTAGCTCGCAACACAAAGGCTGACGAAGCCTTCACCAAGGCCAAGGAGCTGGGCTACACGGGCTATTTTGGCCCCTTGCAGGTGTATATAACCTGCAAGTTATTTCCTTATTTTTTGCTCTTTCATGACCCCAAGCAAATTATTATAAAGGCGAGCTTAGGTTCGAACTCCCTGTGTCTACGCGCCAGACAATATAGCCCGTCTCTATTTTAGACGATATCGAAAAATCGCCGTCGGGCAATCGCCGATAGGATTTCATCAAGGCTATAGGAACGAGTGGTTAGCCTGAAATGGTTTTAGGTCGATCTTAGAGAGTTGCATAATTTGATATAGACAACTTGCAGGCCACAGCCCCGTATCTTTCAGAATAGTTCTATTACATTATCGAAAGATTTATGTAAAATGTAATAGAACTATTTTGCATGCATAAGACACGCGCTGGGGAGAAGAGGAAGGCTCTCTTGCAAAAAGCCTGGGAGCTGGAGCGAGAGGCCAAAATCCTGGCCCGCGGCAAGAAGACGAGACCGGCCACGAAAGCCCACGCGGAAGCCGAGAAGCTCAAGACCCAGGCCGAGGCCCTGGTCCTCGAGGCCAGGCTCGAGGATCTCACTGTCAGGATGGCGGAGAAGATAAAGACTACCAAGAAGGGCAGCAAGGCCTATACCTACTGGATGGCCTCCTGGAGAGAGAGCGGAAAAGTGCGGAACATCCACCTGGGAAGCACCAGGAAGCTCTCCAGGCAGGCAGCCATGCAGAAGGCCAGGAATATGAAGGAGATGGCTCTGAAGCCAGAATTAGAAGAACAGTTTCACCCTGGCAGGCACAGATCTTTGTTCTTGTTCGACTGATCTCCTGTCTCGCCTTCCATGATACGATCCAAACAGCCACCATACGATAGAATCCTGTGGACATTAGTATCCCTGAATGGGGAGACCGAGTGGAGCAAACTGCGCAGGCGGACGAAGCTGCGCGCTGCAGAGTTAGATGCTGTTTTAAGCAAGCTGGTAAAGGACGGCAGGATCTCGATTATATCCAAGGCAACTTGGGGGCCAAATAGAGCTGTAATCTTTCTCAAGAGATCGGGATGAAGAGCGAGATCGTGGCATTTCTCATCTAGACGAAAAAGGTTCAAATCCCAAGCTGCGGTATATGGGCCAGGTACTCCCTCCGGACGTCCTCCGGTGAGACATGGAAATAAATATCTATCGCCTCTTTTATCGCATCTCCTCTCAGCCAGGCCACGTATTCCCGCCTCATCCCTGCCCTGAGGAGATAGGTAGTGAACCAATGCCGGCAGCAATGAGCTGAGAAATGATCCTCCATCCTATCTGACCTGGCATCATGCAGATTAACCCGGATGCCGGCCTTGCGTATGACATCTCCTAGAGCGGTCTTCCTAAGCCGGCCTCCATGGGAGCTGGTGAATAGCGCCGGCCCACCTGCTCCAACTCTGGCACCGCGCACCTCCAGCCATCTCTTAAGGTAATAGGCCGCCTCGTCATCAAAGAAGACTTTTCTATTGCTCCTCTTTTTGGCAGGCTTGAGGGTGATGCTCTGATCCTTCCAATTGATATCATCGATGTCTAGGCTCAGAAGCTCTCCCTGCCGGATCCCTGTCTTGAATAGGACCAGGACCATGGCTTTATCTCGGATATCAACCATGGCCTCCACCAGCTCAGCAGCCTCCTCAATAGAGATCAGCTTATGGGTCTGCTTCTCCCCCTCAGCCTTATACTGCCTGAGCCGGCTCCTAACCTCATGAACTGGATTCCTTGATACCTGGCCCTCAAAGATCAGCCATTCATAGAGAGAGGCCAAGGCTGTAAGATGCATCTGAAGGCTCTTTGCCCGGAGGCCTCCGGCCCGGAGGTCCTCTATATGGTCCCTGATGTCCAGCCTATCAGCCTGGAGGATCACCTTCTCCCTGGCCTGGAGGAAAGCCTGGAAAGATCGGACATGAGAGAGATAGAGCTTGATAGTCTCGGGGATCAAGCCCCTGGTCCTGCAGTCAGAAGCAAAGGCCTTAAGATCTATTTCTTGAGCCATCGCCATCCGTGGCCTCCTTTCGATATGAATCCATGAAGTTCAAGGCTCTGGAGCTGCTTTTGAATGGCTGACACCTGCAGGGAATCAGAGGGGTCTATGCCCAGGATCTCCAGGAGCCTATAATCATGAGTAGCCCCCCGCTTGAGGACGGCGATGAGCTCCTTATCTATTTCCCTCTCTCCCTGGGAGCCCTCAGCCCACTTTGGAGCCTCCCTGAGCCGCCGATTTTCAGCTTCATATCTCTGCAGCAGCTTCTCATTAGTCTTAGCTTCCCCGCGAAGCCTGACCAGCTCCTCCTCCATAGCCTTCATGTTCTCTGTGAGCTTGACCCGAGGCCTGGCCTGATGCTGAGAGATAGCCTCCTCTAGAAGATTTAATAAAAACTTAGAAAGAGGAGCCCCGGCCTGATCAGCAAGCTCTTGAAATTTCTTTTTTTGATCCTCAGAAGAGCAGTACAAATAGATGCACCTATCAAGATATTGCTGGCCTGGCATAGAGACACCCAAAGCTGCGATAGTATATAAATTTTACCGGCAAAAAAAGGCAAGAGCATCTACTTCGATCGCAGATGAAGAAAGATTGCCGCCTGAGAACGGTTTTGGGCAGGAGCGATCCTCTGGGGGATGTGTCAAGCGCAAAATGAGGAAGGAAGGGAACTCCCGGGATTTCGCGCCTTGAGTCGGATGTGAAGGATGGGTGCATAGACGACCCGGCGCTAGCCGGAGCCCAGGATGAGGTCGCCGGCACCTCGACCCTTGAGATAAGACCAGGATAAAGAGGCATAAACCGGATAAAATACAGAGATGGAACGGTTACAGACAATTCTATTTCCCGGCTCCTGACCGGCCTGCCTGTTGGAAGACAAAGGCCACCTCTGCCCAGGCCTTGTCCAGAAGCTTCTGGTAGTAGCGAGAGTCGAACTCCCTAGCGGTCCTCACCGTGTCATCCGCAGCGGTCCTCACCGGGTCTACAGACCACACTTCAGCGTCCCTGACCACATAGCCTATCTCCATGCCCGGGGCCAGGGGCAGTCCGCTCTTCTGCCAGGCTTCTACAGCCGAGGCCTCGGCACACCTGCGGGAGTAGCTCAGCCTGCTTACTCTGCGACGTATGGCCAGCTCCCCGGCCCCGGCGCTCCTCAAGCCCTGGGAGTATCTCCGGCGGATCTCCCCTGCCCGGGCCTCCAGCCCGCGAATCTCCCCCAGATTCCGGGCCTCGACCAGGAGCTGGAAGAGCTCCTGCTGCATCCTTTTCACGTACTCTGGGGTGTCTCCTCTCCTGGCCATGACCCCTCTGATCTTCATCTTGCCCTCAGAGAGCCTGCCGAAGTAGCTGTTGTAGGCCCCCGAGCCGTCGCTCATGGGCAGAAAGGCGATCCAGTCATAGGCCTCGAGCTCGGTGAGGATGCCCGTCTCCCTCTCCACTGCCACCTGGAAGGCCTCCGGCCTCATGCCACTTACCCAGAGGCAGTCCACGATGCCGTGCAGCACCTGGAGCCCCATCTCCTCGGCCAGCTCCTTGATCTGCATGAGCAGCTCCCGGGAGATGGCCGTGATCCTCTCGTGAACCTGGATCTGGCCGAACTTGGCGTTCCTGTATCCCGTGTAGCCAAAGCAGGTGACCAGCATCCACTTAAGGAGGGAGTCGGATCCGGCGTACTCCGGGTGAGCCTTCTTCAGCCGCTTGGTCTCTATCCTGAGGTCGAGCAAGGGAGAGAGCACAGTGCTGAGAAAGCCCCTTCTCTCGGGATGCTCGATGGTCTCGGGAGAGAGGTTGTACTTCACTATGATCGAAGGGTAGAGGGAGGTGAAGTCTAGCTGGCAAACCCTCTCGTATACCCCAGGCTGGGGCTGGAAGATCATGCCTCCTTTATCGCAGGCCTTGAGCTCCGAGAAGCCTCTGACCATCTCAGCATCTCGTTTCCTGAAGGGGACGGCCACTCCCCGGCGCAGGGCCTCGTAGACCTCGAAGCTGGATATGAGGGTGCCGGGAGTGAAGCGAGAGGTGAGGTTGGGCGGCAGTCCCGTCAGCCTGGAGGCGAGCAGCACGCCCTTTATGCCGCTCTCCTGGTAGACGAAGCTCCTGGCGGTGTCGATGAGGATTCTGCCCTCGGGAATCAGGGCGCTGTCTTTGTGGTGGACCTTGCCGTAGCTCCAGTAGGACCGGGAGGCCATCGGCCTGAACCAACCGCTGCGGCTGATGGCGGGCACCAGCCCCCACCTTTTCGCTTTCTTGACGATCATCGGGACCCAGGTATCGGCAAAGGGGACGAGGAGGAGGTCGGGGTCACGGGAAGAGATGAACTCCAGGAGATCGGAGAGGACAGCTCTCTCCCGCCCCTCAAACCTCTGCCTCCGGCCGTCCAGGACCTCGACTCGGGTGATCTCCCCGGGCAGATAGGGGTCGCCTGCCACCTGTATCTCCAGGCTGGTCAGTGGATCTTCGAAGTCGGGGGAAAACCTGGACTCATCTCTGTGGCCGCAGGGGAAGAGGTCCCGCTCGGCCATGTACCGCTGGTCCTGTCTTACGTCAACGTTGTAGAGCTCGACACCGTAGCGGGTTTGTACCTCGATCTTCTCGGCCACCTTCCGGCCGGCGTAGATCCTGTGGCCCTGAAAGGAGCCGAAGATGGTCGAAAAGCTGCACTCTTCGACCTTGTAGAGGCTCTCCAGGGCCTCGATCATCTCCCTGTGGGCAGGGGGATCTAACAGGTGCATGTAGAAGGAGGGAGGAAAGGCAGCGCTGGCCCTGAAGAGCCCCCTCTCCCTGCCCCACAGCTCTACACATCCCTTGTAGTAAGAGTCAAAGATCCACACCGTTCTCTGCACCTCTCGTAGTAGCCTCGCCTTTCTCCCCCACGTTAGCTCCGGAATAAAAGGGTCAAGAGTGGGCGGGACGAAGGTAATAGGACGATCGGATTGAGATAATGGACCTGCGTTACGTGTCCAGCTCATCGGTCGTGAACCTGTTTTGGGTTGTTTCCTGTCCCTCTCCCGACTTCTGGATTTCCTTGGTGCTTCTGCTACATTTTACTACTATGCGTCTTCCTGTGTCGCCCCGATGCCTTTAGCTCCCGCTCAAGGCCGCGGGCGGCCCCCCTAACCCCGCGGTCGCGGGGAACACTGAGCGCGAGGGCGCGAGAAAACGGTTGATCTAGAACTCTCCCAGGGTGAACTGGTCCTGC